>Ga0210059_1005647_pt1 | contig 20115 bp, 10 predicted proteins | sample Ectturendosymbi2_FD_188042 | JGI IMG/M metagenome (GOLD analysis project Ga0210059, IMG submission 188042) | Ecteinascidia turbinata endosymbiont from Florida, USA - Sample 2 (SPAdes) (version 2) | ecosystem: Host-associated > Tunicates > Ascidians > Unclassified | place: Key West, Florida... | reverse complement strand
AACCCAAAACCTAAACCCAAAACCTAAACCCAAAACCTAAACCCAAAACCTAAACCCAAAACCTAAACCCAAAACCTAAACCCAAAACCTAAACCCAAAACCTAAACCCAAAACCTAAACGCAAAACCTAAACCCAAAACCTAAACCCAAAACCTAAACCCAAAACCTAAACCCAAACCCTAAACCTAAACCGAAAAGCTAAACCCAAAACTTAAACCGAAACCCAAAATTCAAACCTAAACCCAAAATCTAAACCTAAAAGTTGAACCTAAACCCGAAACCTAATCCGTAAACCTAAACTCTAATGGTAAACCTTAAACCGAAACTTGAACGTACGCCCTAAGCGTAAACCCTAAACGCTTTGAAAAAGTACATTAATAGCACTCCTATCAAAAGCGTAACCTCTGCAAGCTAAGGCAAAGGAAATGGTGAGAGCAGAACCAACGAACAATCGCACAGTAGACATAAGGCCTATGTATATGGTCGTGCTAGCAAGTGCGGTCAAAGGGAGTTTTGACGTCAAAAGAGCTCAATGTAATTGAACCAAAACGAGAACGTTGCAGCTGTGTGTTTACATGAGCTTCAGAACCACTGGGTTGGGTATTCTGTGCTGCTGCCTTTAGGCTAGCGGCGCTAGCTTCACGAGTAAACTAATTATTTTGGTCGTTGTAGAGCTGTAGGTTTTCCAGTTACATTTGACAAACGGAGATTCAGTCTTCTGCGACAGCACTTAGAGGCATAGTAGTCATTACTTTTCACAATCCAGCTTGCTAGGTTGACGAAAGGCAAAAACATTAGGCCAGGATTACAAATCATTTCCTTGCACAGGTTGCTGCAACGTTTCAGCATGCGTCAGACAACACAAAGGGATTATCACAGTCCTGCAGGTACCTACTACAACACCCAATTTTCTGCAGTTGAAATACGATTAGATTGCATTCCAGCAAACATGGTGTCTTACAGTACTTTTTGGAAGCAAAGCACCATCAGCAATTAGCCTATATAGGCTACCAGGCCGTTAATTTTGTATGAAAATTGCAACAGCATTTTTCTGTGGACAATACTGACATCCAAAAATTGTAAAGAAACAGCAGTCTAGCGTACTACAAATTGTAGAACCAGACCATGTTACGTAGCCTACAGAATTTCACTACACTCCACAGTCACATAGCGGTTTGGTGTTGTTTTCACTGCAATATGGATTGCAAAACTAAGTTAAAACCAACACGTTGTACCATTTCAAAACTGCAGACGTGTTTTAAATTCAACAATGCATCACCCAACCAACGCACGCGTTTTAACGACTGCCAAACCTAAGGTGGCCGCTGCGCGAACACACTTTTACCAGGGAGCTCACTTACGAACCAAGCAACAACGAGCGTGTTGTGCTCAACTTCCCGAGAGCTCATTCGATCAGTCAAGCAGTTGGTTATTCAGCAGTAATCGTGTCACGTGACCAGGAAAGTGAGCTGATGAGCTCACATAAAGCGCCATGTATAAAGCCCTATAGACACCAGAGATGATCACTATCCGGTTTGCCGGTTGGATATCCGGCAGGATAGTGAGTTTGCAACCGGATCGGGATATACAAAAACTGCATTCAAATGGGAACCGGATACGGATCCGGATATCTGAAACGCTTTTATCGATATTTCGAGGATTCAGACTTTTGGAAAAAGTTTCACATTGCACAATCATTCATTTATTATTTTCAGAAGCATCTTTTCTGCCTGCTGTGCCATGACTCCAAGTCTGTCTAAGGCAGGGGTTCCCAACCGGGGGTACTCGTACCCCCAAGGGGTACGAGATTGAACATCAAGGGTTTACGAAGATCCTTGGGTCACTGAGCAGCTTATATATCTCTTATAGAGCAATATATATCTCAAAATTTTTGGGGGGTACTAAGAATGCTCTGACCTGACAAAGGGTTACGAGCAGCAAAAAAGGTTGCGAACCCCTGGTCTAAGGCTTGGACGCAAATTTGGTGGGGGACATGGAGGACGTGTCCCCCCACTTTTTCAGACGCGGGGGGACATAATATGCTATGTCCCCCCACTTTTTTCTTTTTAGATTTTGTATTTGGAGAGGTTTCAAAAATAAAGGTGTTGTTTGTCACGTTTTGTGTGAAGAGGTTTTCATGTTAGGTGGTAGGCCACATACATAGCCAAGTTGATGTTGAAACAGAGTTTGGTGTGGTATCACTGATTCTCTCAGTTTATCAATTTTAGCTTCGATAAAATAATTTTTAGCATTTTTCAAGTTTCTAGAGACCTTGAAAGATGTTTAACTAGTTCTGTCCAACATTTTACCCTGTGTGGTATACTGTTAGAAACGTTATTTTCTTGCAACAGTGAGAGTATTACAGCTACACATGTGAGAGACCACAGCACAGCCATTATTTGTTCCGTGCAGATATGTAACTGGCTTTGCTGCAACGTTGGTTGTCACGTATTCAGAAACAGAAAGCGTATAATTTAATGGTGCAAGTGTATACATTGTTAGAAAGTTATGGATTTTCAGGAAAATCTCTCCGAAGCTTTTGCCGAAGACAAAAAGCAGCACTATTGTGGAGACTTAGTTTTGGGACGGGGAATTTCGCAAAAGACTGTTTTCAACCATTAGTAAACAGAATTTCAATCAAAACGTTGGAGAAGTAGCCTCCAGAATTTACCTAGTGTATATTGACCTATAGCTCAAAATGTACGCACCTGACACGGAAATAAGGATAAAATATACATTTAGGTCCAAAAGATATTTTTTCCTTGACTTTATGCTTGTGCTGAATGCCTTAGCTCTTTAAGTCATCTGATTTACTTGAGTTTAACCAAACCCAAAATGCAGCAATGTTTTCATCCAAGTGCGGAACATTTGCTTTACAGATACATCACACCTAATTTTGTTGGACATTCTTTTCGTGTTAAATGTGAACCTTGGTACTTTTTTGCCAACTCACCGTTGTGTATTTTGATCTAATCTCAAATCTATTTTTCTGTCGCTATGCAAGTAGAACTTTTAGAATGAGACTTTTGACATGGTGCAGAGTTACAACTCGGGCCGGCTAAGTTTGTCGAAATATTGCTGGCAAATTTTGGGCTTGCATACAAAACTTTTTTATAGCATTAAGAGTAGGCCCAACGAGTTTTTTCTTTCGTAACGTAGATTTGTTGTGCTTGCAGCGGTAACTTCTGCGGGTGAAGTGATAGTGATTTTTCTTCAGCTAATTCTGTTTGCAAACGCAGCTACGTTCTTTCATTCTCTGCTAGGATTAGTCTCACACTCTTTTGGAAAAGGCCACAGCGGTGAGGAAATTAGCACGCGATCACGTTGCGTCAAAAAGATCAATCACTCAAGCGTTTCTTGGCTTGCTTTAAGAAGCCTACAAGCCGGCTTTTCATGTCTATAGCGCTATCCTAGAAAGTTTCTTTTATGCCTATAGCGCCATCGTAGATAGTTTCGTGATAGTTTCTTTTATTCTTGAAAAACATATTCGCAGTATTGTCGTTGACAAGCATGTTACGTTAGTGCCAGATTATGCCAATGTTTTGGTCAAGGTGGTTGCTATTTTCGGTTTGATAAACCGTGTACCTTCAACAAAACCTGCACACAACGTTTTTTTCTCCGCAGTTGCGCATATCTTCACTCCCCCGATAAATTGGCTTTCAGGCCTAAATCGGGCTTCAAAAATAAATGTTGGACTCGAGCCGGGTTCGGGCCCGGGCCGGGTTCAGGCTTACGAATGAGGTTCTTTAACAAATCTGTGTTGGTATGTGTGCAGGGGGCAAAAGAGGAGTTTGAAATGATACATCCTCCACCCGCCAACAGTAAAAATAGATTGAAATTACGCTAATTTAGGCCAAAGGTTTTTCCTGCTGGTAAGAGGATATCACTGGAGATTTCAGTAGGGGTGGGTCTGCATGCATGATGCCCAGTAGCAGTAAAAAAATTTGTAGTATTTTCAAAAAACGGAAATGTGCAAGGAAAAATATTTATTGTCTTTGTAACGTTAAGCGACTTGAACAAGACATCAAATTGTGCTGTAACCTAACCCACACTTCTTATAAAATGCATGAAAACTGAAGTGTACTATTATACGAGTGATATGCCAGTGCGACCCATGCGATTCAGCATTTTGTGAACTGCAAGTGACACCTCTGATAAAACCCAATTGATATGTAATACCATATTACTGTGCCTGTTTGCACCAAATACAATTTTTAATGGAAGCAGGCTGAACCACACTACCGTCTCCAGCAACAAATTTAAGTATATTAATATGTAAATCTTCTGCAAAGACAAAGCAAAGCGTGATTAGTGTTGCTCTCAAAACACCTCTAGAAGTAAGATTGGGAATCTGTATATACAAATCGTCACTTCTGCATCGACCCAATGACTATATTGGTTTCACACCAAGCTGCCCCCCACATTTTACAACAAAATTGCGCCCATGGTCTAATTGTAATCTCTGTACCGTAGTGTAATCTCATTCCCCTCTTAAATCGTTAATTGGACACGCCAAATTTGTTTGCATGAAACTGCTCCTGGTGTGTCAAGATAAGGCTCTTTCAGTATAGATGAAGGACGTTTTTGCTGCGTATCTGGACTAAGGCTAGTTAGTGTAGGTCTATTGTGATCTAGTCTAGACTAGCTAGAGCTCTGTAAGTCTTAATGTGATCTGTAATCTACTCCAGGCTTTGCAGTCTTCGCGCCTGTTCTACGTGTGCCTCCATTGACTGGTTGTTGGATGATACCAGGCCAGATAGCTTTTTTCTTTCTTAAACTTGATATGCAAAATTGTTGTTTTGTGACACTGCCTTGTTAGACTGAATTTTTAGTGAGTCATTCCAATATAAATGACATATTTTAGCCAGTGTACTGTTGTGTATTGTTTGTAGACTAGCATTGCTATACTACCTACAGGTAGATTTGGTTAAAGTGCAACAATGGGTAGGATTAATTAATGAATTATGAATGAATGTGAACTCATGGAGGGTGTCAAAATCTAATCATTGTTACCAAAGAAATGGCTAATGAAAAGCTTGGTGTGCCAACAGAACCGTCACCAGAAAGTCTTCAATAGAGGGGCTTTATATTTGTGCAGTGGGGCTTGACATTCTGAAATTTGAACAAACATCACTGTTTTATAGTACTTCATATTTCAATTGGGGTGGATTGGAGGTTTGTTTCGGAGGGCCTAAGCCCAGCAAAGTACCCAGAAAAGTCCCCCCGTGGCGATGGGACTATGTGGCATAACTTCAGCTTGCTTTTGAATGCAATTGCCTCGGAAAAGTACTTAGGTTACGCGATATGTCAAGCTTGCAAGACACGTCAAACTTTCTGTTCATAAGCATGACAGGGCCCAAAGTGGTGTTGCAACCTTTCGATTGACGTTGCGTTGAAATGTGCGATTCACCACAAATGGGATGTGCGCAAAAAATAACACCCATATATATGTGGCGTGAACAAGCAATAATAGAGTGATCCCGATGGAGTGATCTTGGTGAGTGATTTCTAATAATGCTTGTGAAGCTAGTGAACAGCTGGTAGTACTTACTAATGGTGATGACAAGAGTGATCTTGTGATCTCTATTGTTGCTTGCTGCCACAGTGTGAAGCTTTGCGCACTTGCCGCTCAGGCTTTCCGACCGCAACAGTGGCTTAACGCATTCAGATAGGTAGTGTCTATTCTGCTTCATGAGGCAACACCTGTGCTGGGACTATTTTGCCTTCATTTTAACACAATTGATTGAAGTGGTCATGTGACAAGTACAATACGCAGAGACAATTGGTTGGGGCTTATGAGTTTATGGTTAGGGTTTAGGATCAGTGCTTATGGTCAAGTTTTAGGATTAGTGGTTCAGCGTTTAGAGTTAGGGTTTGGCCTGCAGTTCACTTAATGGAAACAAGAAGCTGCTAACTGCTTGCCAGCCCTGAAGCCATTACAAAACTTGTCCATGGATGTGGGACTGAGCTGTTAAAGATGTCATGGTCACCTAATTTGACATGCGTTCCAAACTTGTCATGTGACTACTTCAACCAATTGTGTTCAGCTAAAGTCAAAATAATTTCAGCAGTTATTTTGCCTCATGAGGCAAAGTAGAAACTACACAAAAATATATGTTGTGCATCATAACACACTTTCGGATAGTTTTGGGATACGGATAGTATGATTTTAACCAGAACAGGATTCGGATCGGAAACGGATATCATTTTTCAAAAACAGGATAGGATTGGATAGTAAGAATCCACTATCCAATCATCTCTGATAGACACTAATCACTCAACTATCTTCACGTTGCTACTAGAACTCAACGTTATATGTGAACAAAGGTGGATACAGTTTGAATTGCAAAATAGTCCCAGTAGACTTTTTGCATTTGATGGCAAAATATACACTACCATTTAGCAAACCTGTGAAATCGGATCACAACTAAAATTTTTGATAACTTCAAAATAATCACATTTAAACAACAAAAATTTTCTCAGTCCGATCCAGTCCCGATCCGACAATTTTGAAAAAAATTGCAGTCCGATCCAGTCCTGATCCGGCCAAAATTGGCTTCAGTCCTGATCCAGTGCGATCCAGTCCTGACCCGTGCTCATCTTTGCTTAGCTACCACAGCACCATTTTCAAATATTTCTACACTTTGCAATTGAAATAAAAAACAAATGTATAATTTTTCCGAAAGCTCATAGTTAAAGGCCACAAAGATGGCGGCAAGTGAATCAGTCACAGTTTATTGACAGGGAAACTAGTTTCGTGTTTTCCAACGCATCATCAGTCCTGTTGTAAATGTAAGACAAATCTTACAGGTGAAATGTTGGCACTTGAAAACAAGTAAAGAAAAACACACGAACTGTGGCTAGTTACAGCGACATGATTACTAAAAATTTTCGAATCTAAAAGGCTGGCCTTCCCAGAGCCTCATAAACCAGTAACTGCTAAGAAAATCTGCGTTTGGTAGCGGAGCGGCCAAGAAAGGCACTTTTCCTCTGGAGATAACACACGTACGCGATGACGAGTGCCAGAGAGAAACCACTCGATTAAACAGAGCGTAACAGTTCACGAAAAATCAAGAAAGGCCGAGCCTTTCAACGTACATTGGAAGCGTGCAATGAAGCCAATTTTTAGTTATTCCTTCATCCTTGTTCCAAACACAAGTTTTTTGATGGTGGGACAGTTCGTCAGTTCTCCCTTTTCGTGTCTCATAGTTCTTTCAGTAAATGTCAACATTTGCAGAAGGTGGCGTATGACTAAGTTCTCAAATTTCAAGATCCACAGGCGTATCTGTAGCCATTGCCAAAAAACCCAAGGCTGCATGCTAAGTTATCCTCTAGTAGGTTGGTTATGTGTTGGGACCAAGGCAATTGATCATCTAGAATTAATCCCAAATGCTTTGTACAATTGATGTGAGCAATTTGATTATTACCAATTTTAATTGAAAGTGATGTTATTGGTTTTGAGTGGGGGAGTTTATGGTTGTTGCAAAGGTATCACATTTATCAACAGTTTATGTAAATGGCATATTGTACCAAAAGTAATAAAAGTTTCAAGAACACGGGTTGCAAAATCCATGGACTGATGTTGAATACCAATGGGATCACCATGTGATGTTGGGATAAAGTGAATTACTTTTCCTAAATGTATTTCATCACTTTACATTAAACTAAGCAAAATTTCTTGAGTTTCAGGCAGTGATAGCCTAGAGTGCACATTCTTCCTTTTCAAGGTTATCTTCACACAATTGAATGCTCAGTTTGCTCAGCATGCTTGTTGATTTCATTTGAAGTCAGCTCCCAGCCTGCAGTCAAATGCTCTGGTAATGTAATGCTAGCATGAGCTTACATGTTTTATTTTGCATAACAGAGTGCTAATAATGAGAAGTCTTCCACTGTTGCAAGGAATTGATGAGTTTCTCTTAAAATCTTTTTTTCACTTACAGAAGTTTCATTTCATTGTACAGCTGTTGGTTAAATTGAGGTTATTATTAAACGTGAATGGTGATGTATTCTTGTGGAGTATGTTTTAAAGTTTATAGTAGAAAAAGACACCTTCATCTTCATTACACAAGAAATCATGTGGATAAGATTGAAGTATGTGTTTTGGTTCTTATTGTTGCATAGGGGTCTTGGTTTGCTTCTCATAAATCATCTGGTTTATGTGACGTGTAACATGCTAGAACACACTATAGGTTAGACTTATTTTACGGAATGTGCGCAGATTAAAGAAGTCATATTTTTGACTGAAATGGTCATTTTTCAATGCTAAGCATGTTGCTCTTGCTGTATTGGTGAACCTGAGTTTACAGATGTATCGAGTCTAATCTTCATTTGTTTTATTGGCTGGATAGAAAGCTACACCAACATATTAAAATGTAACTTAATGCTTTAATGTGCTGAAACAAGACTTTTCACTTTGCATTTCAGTGTGACTTTGCATTTCAGTCACTTTGCATTTCAGTGTGAGCGGTTTCTAATGCAATGTGCATAAACAATTACTCAGTAATTTTCTTACTGAGTTAGAACATTTCATCCATGTAGAGAATTGACAATTTTTGCTTTAGCATAAACATTTTTTTTGACAGCAATAACTGCTTGAGTTGTGTGTTCTGCGCTGCTTCTAAAACATTCACTCTTGGAAGATCAAATGGCCCATTAGTGTAAAGCATTTGTGAACACATGCCAATGCAGTGTACATAAATATTTACTCAAGAAGTTTTCTTACTGAGTTAGAAGAAATGATGTAGAGATTTGACGTTTTTTGCTTTAGCATGAATATTTTTTTCGACAGCACGAACTGCTTGAGCCTTAAGTTTTTCGGTGCTTCAAAAACATGCGCTCTTGTCAGATTTCAAACAGCCCATTGGTGTAAAACCTTTGTGAACGCATGTCAATGTGATGTGGATAAATAATTAGTGTGACGTGGAACGTCACGTAGAGATTTGACAGTTTTAGCTGCTGCAAATTGTTTTAATTTCGACTGCAAGTGACTGCTTGATTCATGTGTTCCACGCTGTTTCGCACTTGTCAGATTTCAAACGGCCCGTTAGTGCAAAACCTTTGTGTACGCATGCTAATGTGATGTGGATAAACAATTACTCAGACATTTTTCACTGAGTTAGAACATATCATGCAGTGATGCAATTTTTGAACTAGCATAATATATTTTTCATGCAATTTTTGCTTTAGCATAAATATATTTTTCCTTTCAAGTAACTGCTTGAGCAATGTGTTCTGCGCTGCTTCAAAACCATTCCTTATTAGCAGATTTCAAATGGCCTTTTAGTGTAAAGCATTTGTGAACGCATGCCAATGCAGCATACATAAACAATTACTCAGAAACTTTTCTGCTGAGTTAGAAGATATGATGCAGAGATTGGAAGATCTTTGCTTTAGGATAAACTATTTTTTCGACAGCAAGTAACTGCTTGTGCAGTGTGTTCCACGCTGCTTCACAAACATTCCCACTTGTCAGATTTCAAACGGCCTGTTGGTATGTAAAACATTTGTGAACGCATGCCAATGTGATGTGGATAAATTTTAGTGTGAGCTGGGTGTGGTCTAGAGCAGTGTTTCCCAAACTGTTTTCCGCAGCATACTGGTGTGCTGCTGAAGAAGCTGAAGTGTGTCGCAAATGTTTTATTTTTTGACAAAACCTTCTGTATGTTACACCACTTCCGTTACAAAGTTTGTGAAAAGTGGGTTTTTATAAAGTAGGTGTGCCACGGCCAAATCTAGTATTTATTATAGTGCGCCGTAACTAAATGAAGTTTGAAAAGCGCTGGTCGAGAGATTTAACGGTTTAGCTGCTGCAAAATTGTTTTATTTTCGACAGCAAGTAACTGCTTGAGCCGTGTGTTCGGCGCTACTTCACAAACATTCGCAATTGGCGCTTTTCGCACTTCGCACATTTCAAACGTCCCATTAGTGTAAATCCTTTGTGAGCCAGGAACTGGATCCTGAAAAATAGCACCTATTGTGGTGTGAACAAGAAATAATCGAGTGATCATAGCCTGTGATATTTTCGTTTCCTGCCAACAATAAAGATCAATAGAGATTTAGAGATCAGAAGAGGTTGCCGCCAACAATAGCTAGAATTGCACCCCTGCCACTCGTGCTTTCCCATCACAACAATGCCAAGCACCTGAACATATGTACATGACTTTTTTACGAATATCAAACCATATTTACGACCAGCTGATAAAAACTGTTGTAGTTTTTGCCTCTTGTTTCATGCGGCTGCTACAAGGTAATCACAACATGTTCTGTGATATTCACATTTTTTCTGCAACAACAACAACAGCAGAAGCATTACTTCATTTTAGCATCCAAGAGCTGACAATTGTCAAACACTCAGGCAACGTGCAAATAAATTTTTTGTTGTCTTTTTGTGCAAGCAAAATTTTGTGTTGCTTTTTCATGCTCATATAAAATTTTGCGTGTTTTTTAGTGGTACAATGTATGAAACAATTTTTTTCGTGGTTCAGTTAGTGCAACGAAAATATCTATGAAGGTTTTACATATCGAAATGAAATAGTGCTGTAAGTTTTAGTCAAATCGAACCTAAACTGGCTTATTTAGCGATAGGCAGAACACAGCTGAATGCACGAGCATCTTCAGACGCAGTCGAAAAGCCAAAAAGGCTTTCTAGGACCAGGTGATATAAAAACTGTTATAACTTTTTTTCATTATACATTTTTGCTTTGAAACTTTGCAGGATACTTTGTAACAGGTATAGCAACTGTTTGTGTGATTTTTACGTTTTTACCATTTTTGGAATAGGCGTAATGACCTTTCAAAGTCAAAAAACAACAAAAGCACCCTTGTTTAGGGTGGTTTTCACTCAAAATACCACTCTAAAAAAGTTGGAAAAATTTTTGAATTTGTTTTTCGTAAACTACACAATGTGACTGATGCTTTAGTGCAGAATTTTTGTTTCTACCATGCATGGTTTTTCATCCAGAGCCTTTTTAAAACAACGCCTTGCCCACTCAAGTGTCAGTGCGAAAACCATACCGGCATCCGAGCGCCAGACTGCAACCATGGATATGTTTTCTGCATCTGAAAAATAAGTTGCAAAAGACATTGTGCTTGTTTTGGTTGCACATTCATCTTTGTCCATCAGTCAAAGATAATGTTTATCCGAATCAAAGTAAAGTTTTTGTGGAAAAACTTCGTTTGTATTCACAGCTGACAGGTGGTAAGTTTATGCGATTGATCTAGATAGAATTGCAAAGGTATTTAATCAGATCTCTGTTGGTGGTGTTGGTGATGCTACATGGAGGGGCCAGTACAGTGATTGAGGATATGACTGGTGGATTGGATGTCTCCATACACACAGTTTTTGTCATCAGTGTCGAGGTTTGCATTGAACCAGCCAGGTCCAGTACACAATCAGTTTTGGACCCATGCTTTGCGCAGCACCTTGCATCCTGGTGGAGAGTTAGTAAAAGTATACATATAGGGCTTTAGAGAATCTGGAACTGCAGGGGGGAGAAGTCGTGGTTTTTAAGGTTCTCCATGAATGATCTTAAGGGCTGTCTCAAGCAAAGTCTGTTGGGAGTACCGTACATGCAGGGTTTCATGTAGCATGTGGTTAGACTTTGTGCTGTGAGGTATAGCTGTAGACACGCTATGTCTCTTCAAGTAGTGGGGGACAGAATTCTAGAAAGGAAATCTGTAGGGGTAGATCTTATGCAACCTGAGATTGTATGCATGGCCTCATATAGCTGGGAGTCCACTTTATGTGCATGAGCACTTTGACACCAAGCTTGGGAGCAGTATTCTGCAGGAGCATATACCAAACAGTTGTCAAGGTTCTTGAGCACGTTAAATGAGCATCCCTGAGATTTCTGTCAAGAATGACACCCAAGTATGTCGGATCATTCTGGAATGGTAGAAGCTTTCCAGGAGAGGATTCTACTTTGAGTTGATACCATGCACAATGTTTTCTGATGTGGGAAACTGAGTAAACAGTTTCGTTGGTGGAAGAGCTTTAAGCACCACTTGGCTAGGTATTCTTGTATGGTGGTCATGTCCTTTGACAAAATTTTTCTGACTGACTACAAACAGGGTTGATTGATTGAAATCATTTGATTAATCATGATTTAAATCAAATCAAGCAATAAAAATCAAAAAATTTTTGTACACCAGTATTGGTGTTATGAACTTAAGGATATTGCATAAGCACAAAAAAGCTCTCATGAAAGTTCAGCTATTTCTAATCAGGGTTGGTTGATCTAAATAATTTCATTTACATCAGTGATCAAATCAAGCAAAAATCATGTACAGTTTTGAAGATTTCTGTGATTTGTATGACACATTTAATTGTCATTCTAATCAGTTTCACTTATTATTAAAGAAATCAGAGTTTTTATGACAACACAAGTCAAAAGCAATTGAAGTTTTATCAACCATAGTAACAGTGAGGTCACAAATTCTATGTCAACTAATTGCAAAAATGATATGTGGACTGAAATCACTAATCTAAAGTTGCAGACTCAAAAGTCAGAACTGTCAGAATTCCACAAGTTTGAAAGTGTAGGCTGGCATAAAGCAGGCCTGTAGCTAGGTTTTAACATTTAGGGGACAAAATAAATTGTTACAGGGACAAGATTTTTGTTTTTATTATATGTTTAAAACAAATTTTTCTGGGCACAATAAAATTTGGGGGCACTGCTCTTGAATGCTCCCCATGGTTACGGGCCTGGCATAAAGTAAAAGTTTCCTCTAAATTCCAGCAAATATCTAAGCTGTTCACTGTAGAAATAGTAGTTTTAAAACATTTTTTATTTAAATTCATAACACATATTATAGTTTTTTACCATTTTATGCATGTAAGTTATACTTTTGCAGAAGCTGAACTAGTGAAAGCTACATTACAATAATTAATTTTAACAATACATGTACTTCATACCAAAAAGTTGGGAAGCTTATATTTTTGTACAAGCTTCTTAACATGCCATAAATGTCAATGATTTTGATGAACGGATGGTTTGAGTATTCTCATTTAAATAAATGTTTCGTTTTATACAGTGGTATTGGTGTTATGAACTGATTTGCTGTAAGCATGAGTGCAAAGAAAGTTTGAATGAAAGTTCAGCTGAATTCTAGTTGCTGTACAAGAAGAAACAAAGCACAAAAAAGTCATATCAAAACCAACTCTTTAAAATTAAAAGTCACAAATTGTGTTAGGTGGCCACCCTATACACATTAAATCATAAAAATTTCAAAAAATCTGACGAAAATCTGATGACCTCATCCAAAAAAACTAAAACCTATTCAACTTATGGCATCACCACAAAAAAACGCAAATCCTAAACTTCCCAACTTTCTTTTTAATCAAAACTTCAAGACTTTCTGCATCTCCAGAGGATTTAAACAGCTACTTAGCGGCTGACGAGTTATGGTCAAAGATGTGCCTGGCAGTCGTTGCTTTTGCGGGTCTTAAAGTTTTTTTTAGCTTGTTACATCACTACACAGTGTCGTGAGCTTGTTGAGTGTTTCCTTCTTTCTCTTAATCAGGAGCGCAAAGAGTGCCACTGCAAAATTTATTGAAACCATTTGTTTTGCCGACTGTGCAACTTTTCACGTTTATTTAATCCAAATTTATTTTGAGTCTAAATATGCGAAAAAACTGATTTTTGGATTTGAATCCATAGCATTCAATATTCCATTATATGCATCTCTAGTCAGCATATATATTTTTTGTAGGAAAGGTTTCATGTAAGTCACAAGTCTAAACATTGTACAGGCCGGGAGCTAGTACCGATCCTTTTGGCAGCTCTGGATTTGTGGTTGTGCAAGCGACTGCTTTGTCTGTCCTTGGTATGAAGTACAAAGGATCTAAAATACAGAAGGTTCATGATCAGATTTGACTGTTATTGCAATGCAACAACTTTGACAGTTTCAAATGTAGTCTTTTGTGCCAGACTGTCATATGCCGCTTGGAGGTGGAGAAATACTGAGCCGACTACTAGGCGGTCGTGGAATGCCTACTCGATGTTTTGGGTCAAGCGGCAGACTTGGTCTACGGTTGATCTACTTTTCTGACAGCGTGCTTGTTCAGTAGGAAGTAGCAAGGCAATGATGGGGTTGATTCTGTTACAGATAAGCCTTTCGAAAAGTTGGAAGAGCATAGCAGTGATACCAGAGGGTAACTCTCAGGACTGGAGCTTGACTTGCCAGGTTTCAGGATTGCAATTACTGTTGCTCATCGCCACTTTTAGGAACAAGGTTGTTAGCTAGTCAATCATTTACAAACAAAAGTAACCAGTTCACTATGACTTCGCTGGAGACACCATCAGAACCTGGTGCTTGACGATGGAAAAACGCTGACTGAACCATTCATTTTATTCAAACTTCTGAAAAACAGCTATTATATATACGAAGGGATTTAAAAAATTAATGTGGCCTGTTTCATAAAAATGCGTGAGTTTCAATGCTTTGTTGCTGAAAACAATTCTTCTTAGGATGTATGAAGAAGAGTGTCATATTTTTGTGTATAACAGATTATGCCAAGGCTTAGTTTAAATGTTTTAACTGTCTGTGCTAGGTCTGGCACCTTTAACAGACGGGCTAATAGTGTTAGAATGTTATCCTATGTGATGCTGCATCCACTTGGAAGAAATAAATGCTACATTAAATTGGAATAATAACAGATTTAATATAGAGATGATATTGTGTATTTTTTGTAAGATGTTAGATATTCGTTTATATAATTTTCTCACCTGGCTTTCATAACCTATTTTGTTTTGAAAAACTGTTGATAGTGCAATCGTTTTGGTCTTTTCCGCTTTGTCAGTTAACTATTGTTTCATCTTTGTGCTAGTTACACTCATCGAATTCATCAGGCAAACTTGCTTAATGTTATATAATCAACCAAAATGCTTACGTTTGCTTTATTTTGTTATTTTAGTGGAAAGACAAGTGCGATGAATGTGGAAAAGTGTTTGCTGATGCAGAGATTTTACACCGCCATCAACTTACTCATGATAAAAGCAATCGGGTAACTAAAGTAGTATACTCTCTTGTAAATAAAACAGCCACAATAATCGAAAACATTGTTTTATTCGAAGTTTCGGCTTATGCGTAAGCCATCATAAGGCATAAATGAAATGCGACAGCTAAAGGAAAAAATTGCTTATGCATAAGCCAAAACGTCGAATAAAACAATGTTTTCGATTATTGTGGCTGTTTTATTTACAATAAGAATCTACAGCAACTCCATGCATAGTTTACCAAAGTTGTATATGTTGTGACAATTGTGATTTGGATTTGCATTTTGTTGTTTGACATGTCATGTACGTAATACAGTTAAGTTTTGGTCAGCTCCTGATTTTTAAAAACGATGCCAACGTTTCAACTCACTTGACAGCGGGGCTTTCACCATGACAAATGGCAGAGTGAACAGACAAAGTTGCTTTAAGTATAGACAGAGCAGGGGCGTGTCCAGGGGGCCAATCGCACTTCGCCCCCCCCTAAAGCCTTTGAAAATTACTTCATTCACCATGATTGTGTACAATTCGGAAAACAGCATTTGCGATGCAAGACCATTCTGCCCTCCACTGTTTCGTCACAGCCGTGTTGTGAATTGTACTTCATCCCTCTAACAGTAGTGAACCCGTAATGAAACTTGAATAGATGGATAGAAAGATTTATTTGGCGGTACTGAATTAATTGCACTGTATGTATTCTCCAAAACAGCAAAAACGCCAGGGCACCGAAAAAACACAGAGTTTATTTAGTCAGGTGCCCTGAATACCAAATAATATTACTGAAAACGTCCCCCGTTAACCTTACTGGCTGGATCTGCTCGTGGACAGAGAAGTGCATTGAAGCTTCGAGATGAAAACGATGACAAAACAAAGAAATGCCAACCATAAAATGCAATGAAACACCATAAGAAAGGATTCCAGTGAAAAAAATCCAACAGATCAACCACAGCGAATGTTATGGACCAGTAGGACCACACCACTCAAAACTACAACGCAGTGAAAAACATCAACTAAATCAGGGGTCGACAACCTTTTGGTAAATGTGTGCCGATTTAAGATTCCAAATCATTCAGTGTGCCAACTATAATCGTATTTTTGTGTAAGTCAAGGCAAATAATATTTCTTGTGAATCAACAAAATTGATGTATAAAACTTGGAGCTTCTGCACGCAGTTAGAAATTGCTTGGTGTGGCATGCGTGCCGCAGGTTGCCGACCCCTGAACTAAATCATAAAGCTACGAAACGTTGCTTTAAAGACAATTGGAAAAAAGTCCTGAGTATTGTTCATGAAGCACATTATGCAGAGTAGGGCTACAACTAGCTGAAATTTTCGGGACGGGCAAAGTGATTGTAACTTGTAATTAACAACTAATAAACGTAGTTGCGCTTTCACAGTGTTTTTGAAAATTTCTGGAGGGAGGGATTTGCCTGGTTGCGGGGGCCTGATGTAGAGTGTTACCTAATTGAAAAACGATTCAGCAAAGCGTCGTTTTCGAAAACTTAGTCTCAAAGGCAACAATTGTCTTTGACCGTCGGTTCATTCTATGTCCAACTTCAATTGTACTGCATGTTTTGCTAAAGCGCTTTTACTGGATGGCAGTTCGTAACATAGCTCATGTATTCTTTTGCGTTGATCGAAAGGCTTCTTCGTTTGACCGATGTACTTTAGATTGCAATCGCCTCGTGGAGTGCTGTAAACAACTCCCTGGTTATCATAACAACTAATGTGGTCTTTGGGGTTTTTGCTATTCCACCGATTGTTCTGATTGGTTCTAAGAAGAATTAATTTTATGGGCACCTTTACGACTGTTCTATTAATCTGCGATAGTACGCATATATCTAGTCGTGCGCAAATATCATTTGCCATCCAATTAGTGTGATTATGAAGGCCTTGACTTGCCACTTATCTTGGCTATTTCTACAGCTAGGCTCGTAGGGTTGTTGGTGAACAAAGGCACCATATCCAAGAATACCAAATTTTAATCTTCTAACCAAACATTATCATTAATTGTGCTCACAAAGTCACTCGAACCACGCACGTGAGAATTCATGTTGCCGACAGGCGGTGAAAGAAGATTAACATTCCTCTTGTTAACGCATAGGTTGGAGAGCCAAAACGAAACAACTGGCTATCGTAGCGTTGTGGATTTTTGGTGAAGCCATTTAATGTTGGCGCGGAGGCGTTGGAGTTTTTCAACGTAAAGCATTCACTATGTGTCACATTTTTCTAATCAAACAGTCTAAAACAGAATTTTTCAGCATTTCTTTTTTTTTGTACCGTCTGATCTTTTTTAGGTTCTTTATATGTTGTAGGATCTATTTAAATGTATTTTTACTGTTTCAGGATTGGCGTTAATGAAATTTTGAATTGAATATCTGTTGTGGGGCTGTGCTTTTTGTAATCCTGGGTTCATTTACTGACATAAGACTTATATATTGTTTTGCTGTTTCAAAAACAGCTGTTGCATTAGAATGCTCGATGCTTGTTAGTAGAGCTGTTCATACACGCAAGTGGAGGTTTTTATAATTCAAGTGAAAAGATTTTTTGGCTGACCTAAACTGTAACAGCTCTAATTTAGATTTGGTGCCCTATCAAGCCTTCACTGCTCAGCCGGCACAACTGTGAAAGAAACATTGTCTGCAGCGGGAATTTATTGTGTAGGTTTTGTGTGACGTAGATGGATGCGATAGAACTTTCTCATCCATATCTTCTTATCACAACCATCGAGCTTCGTTCCATTCTGGCAAAGTAACGAAAGTTGTGAGCAAGTAAGTTGTATTCTGCTTCAGTTCACATAATTTTGAACCAGTAAGATTTTTGTGAAATTTTTACAACTGTAGGTAGGATGTTCAGGCGAGCATTCTAACATTTGCCAGCAACAACATGTTGGTAAAAATTCAGTCTTCGCAGTGAAGAGATTTAAACTTTAATGTCCTATTTCTGAACAAATTCTGCCGGTGATGAAGTTTTGTAATTGCCGTTTGATCTCACGTATGTTGCAAACAAGTGTCCATACCTGTTACTTGCAATGCAATTAACTGTCTCAGTTTATCTCACAATTACAGACTGATTGCTTGATGAAAACAATTTCATGTTGATGAATAGATAAAGTTCTGTTTGTTACTGTGCCTAGATTTGAAAGAGCAAAGGTGTCGCGTGTTTCCTGCATTCTTGTGATGGTTGTGTTCGCGCTTTCAAGATTTCAGCTTCATTCGTTCTGAGGAAGCCTAAGTTCAATCATCAGTAGTTCAATTACTTCACTTCTTCGAATCAAAGTTGCAGTAAATTGCAATACAATAAAAGCACCTGTGTATGTGGATAAAGTCTACTTAATTTAACGATAGATGATGTTTTTTATGCAGGCGACCGTATCGTTGTGAAGTTGATGGTTGTGATGAATCATTCTCGAAACATCATTTGCTGACGCAACACTCGTACAAACACACTGGATTATTGCCTTTTAAATGCGAAAAATGCGACAAACGATTTCTTACAATGACTCACCGAAAAAGACACCAAAAGGCAGGCATTATTTTCAATGTGGCTTCTTGTCTCATGCAGCGCTGTAATCAGTAGCACCACGGTATGTGAATTGAAGTACAATAGACCGCAGTGAAGGTTTTCATTCAGGTTTTTGAAGGGGAACTGCCACGCTGGGGCGGCAAATTACCAAGACTTGGCCTGGAAGATGTCTGATTAGAGAGCAAACAATATATCGCCCTAGGTTTGGATAATATCTGATATATTAGCGTGGGTCTGAGGAGCAAGCTCTTGCATTGCTTGGAGAATATACGCTGTGCGCCCACGCAGCTCACTACGCCATCATGCGCACGTTCTCTCGCAGCGATGTCTCGTCCTGGATAAGAAATTTACATGAGAACCAAGGACGCCGACCTGTTATGTCCGGATTCTGGTATCAAGATTGTAGTTATAATTATCAGCTGTGCCAGAAAGGTAGAGATGGCACTGACCAGTATCAGCGTCAGCGTGTTCCAACCATGTCTTGATTCATATGTTGGTTTGTTTTCGCTGAGACTTTTTGGTCATTTGTCCCATAGTAGCATGGAAACTCAACTATGCATTGCTGTATTTCAGCGTGGACCAACTACTTTTGACCTTCGGGCCATTTTACAAAAATGTGACAACTCGCGGGCCACTTCCAGCAAAATGGTGTATAAAACAACAAATTCACAAGATTTAAAATTGTAAAAAGAAAATAAATGAGTGTGTCACTGAAGTAATTACACAATAGCAATAAACACTTTACAATTCTCTATCAATGTGATGCCTGTGGTTGAGGCTTCTGACACTATCGTTCCTTTAACAATAACATATGTTAGTGGTAGCAAGTCGGAGACTATGGCCTGGTATTCCGTCTGCCATTCGATTTCTGCCGTTTTTAGATTTGACTTGCTTCGTGGTAGAAAATGTAATCGCACACACGTATGTGCTTCCAAACATCGAGTGTAATTTCAGTGCAAAATCTTTCAGTTTGAGAAACTTGTTGTTGATGGCTTATTTCTAGAAGCTCTCTACAGTCCAACACAGTAGTCGGCAACCTGCCGCTCGTTTTGCTTTTCTAAAGTGGCTCTCTCTCTTGATATGATAAAACTTGAAACTGCATCTAATTATTAGTACAGTTAAGTTAGTTAAGCCTATGCCCCTGTGAATTCGCATGAAATGTAAAACGTTACTTAATATTATGTGGCTCCTCAGCGATCATATCTGCTGGAAAATAAATAGAATATCTCTTTTGTAAAAAAAGTTGCCGACCCCTGCCTAGTCGAACACCATTATATTGTACATTAATTATTATTAACAGATGTAATGCATGTTCTAATTAAAATTGCCTGCTGTAACATACACACAACAATCAATACCAAGAAAGTTCGCGGGCCTTAAAAATTCTGTCGAGGGTCACATTCGTCCCGCAGGCCTGCAGTTGGACCACACTGCTCTATATTTTCAGACGTTGTGGCCGAATTGACTAAATTTTTTTCGGTCAATTATAAAAGAAAATTCGGTCTATGACCGAAAAATGACTGAAAAAGGCAGAATTGTGATTTAATGCAGCAAAGCACCATTCTGTGTAGCGCGTCCACCCGTCGTACCCCACCAGTG
>Ga0210059_1005646_pt1 | contig 20116 bp, 14 predicted proteins | sample Ectturendosymbi2_FD_188042 | JGI IMG/M metagenome (GOLD analysis project Ga0210059, IMG submission 188042) | Ecteinascidia turbinata endosymbiont from Florida, USA - Sample 2 (SPAdes) (version 2) | ecosystem: Host-associated > Tunicates > Ascidians > Unclassified | place: Key West, Florida... | reverse complement strand
CACTGTTGTGGCTTTACAAATATTGCTGAATGATACGTACAAGCTGAATCATTGCAAGGAGATGGGAGCAAAACTAGGCAGGAGATTCCTCAAACAGCCGGCTGAAAAGCTCAAGGCGGTTTTTGTTGTTATAGAAGGATTAGGCTTTTTTCATAAGAATTGTATTCATTATGATTTTTTGCAGGTTTAGAAGTAGAAAGCATTTGCAGCTTCACACAAAAAGGTTTTACTGAATGTTTTGCAAAGTTAATTAAGTGAAATAGACATGATTCGGCAGGCTTGAAGCCAAACAACCTATCGGTTCTTGACATCAACATTTTTTGACTTTTATACCTTTCGCACGATAATCGTCAAATGAGAACTGTGATGCGTTCCTTTGATTACTACCAAATGTGTTTGTCTTTCCAGCTCTTGTTCAATATTGCCAAAAGAAATTTCGTACAGATACTAGGCAAGAGATTCGTTTCCGTTGAAGTCCTTGTTTTCATTTGAACATTTTCATTAAAAGTAGCTTACAGTAAGATCATGCATAACTGATGCTGACATTCTTGTTTTATTCCAGCAGGGTTTGTTTTTGCAATTAATTCGTCTGTTTGAACCTTATAGTTTTGCTTGAGCAACACCTAGTATTGTCCAATGGCAGCAGTGCTGCATATCTGGTGGAGTACAATACACGATGTTGACCTTAATTGCTTTAGGTTCGTTTATTTAAATGCCCAGTTACGTTGCTGAAATGAACTCATAAAACATCAAAATGCCCTAACATTTTTTCGTAGTATGCTTGAAATCTGTTTTCGTTAGATTCTATCTGTGCCAATGGATGATCACATCCAAAGTAACAACATGAAGAGTTTGCATGCAATCCCCGCCGAATATATCCTAAGCTTGGTCGAGAACAGTTTGATTGTTGGTTGAAGACTGAAAAGTCTTTTCGCAGTGATTCCTCCGACTAAAAGATAAAATCTTTCATATAAACAAACCTGACGCAGCACAATGAGGTCACAGTTTCAGGGAGTAAAATTGTGTGTTGAGCGCAAGTCGGGTAGCACTGCGCATGCGCACTCATGGAACTTGCATTTGAACAGGCAACCCCGTGCATCATACGTTTTCAAGTTTTTTTCAAAGGCGTTCCCTGGTATCTTATTAACAAACGCTTTCTACCAAAATAAATATAGAGAAAAGAGTTCACATATTTTAATGAATACAGGAGAAAGTGCAACACCCTGGAAAGTGCAACAACCGCCGTCGCTAACACTGTGCCATGCTTTTTCTAAATCTAAAATCCAACAGAAGGCAATCTGCATTATTTGCAATTAGCTTGACCAAACACAGACTTCTCACAGCACATGTCATCGAATTTACCAGGTCTTTGAATAGTGTTTTTTTTATTAAACTACACGAAAAAAAATCTCACCTAGCCAGCGTGTGGCCTGGTAGTTGTTTTCTGTCACGATTGCAATGATAGGCTTCTTCAACTCAACTGCGTACTGTGCTTCCATCCTGCAGCTGAAGCTATTGGCATATTCGCTGGACATCAGCAACAGCACTACTTTTGCACCCTCAACGGCGTTTGCCATGCCATCAAGGGCATCATTTATGAGTCCAGTGTTGCCAATCCATGTCTTGTGGCCAGCCCTTCGCAATTTTTCATCCAACTGAAAATCATCAGTTGGAACATTATATAAAATACGTTACGAAAGTAGCCCTGACTTTGAAAACCCGTATAAAAAACGTTGTTTTTATGTTGAAGATATGAGTGCAAACAAATTTTCGTTTTCCTGAAACGTTTCGAACGCGTAAATTTTGAGAATAACCAATACGCATTTTCGAGAACCTTTATTTCATCTGGCGGGCGAAAGACATTTGAATGAAATCATTTTTGATGCAACCTGTACCGCATTCGAGTTAAGTTAATTTGAAAACTGGGTATTTTTGTGCTGGGTGGATTTAAAATACTTTTTCCAAAACCATTCCATTTCGTTAATTTAAATAACCTAGCTTATGCATGGAATATTGCTTACTTGCTCTTTTCCTAAGGCAATCATGAGAGGGATTATGACGTCCAGAGCGTATTCACCAGAATGATGTATAGAATAATGCCTACAAAGTGTAAAATACTTTACAGCTTGTATTGTGAGAAGTCTATTTAAGTAGCCTACTTATCATTTTTGGGAATTTGCCAAGAAAGAAAAGAATGTGTAAGTAGCTGTTTTTTTAAAGGCATTATTTAATGAGATGAATCAAAATGGGCTCCAGTCGGGCAAGTTTATAATGAACGGTTGCACATCAAGATAGCTGTTTTATGATTTTTGGTTACTTCTTAAGTAGTACTCTTGAAGATTAACCTCTGTAAGCATTTCAAAATGGTATGTCAGAAGGTTCAAAATGCCTTGGTTCATACAAGAATTTCCTCTAAACAACACTCAGCTTCATCAGTGTTTGACTGAAAATCCAGACCTTCCAGACACAATTCAGGGCAAAACATAGAAACCACATTCACTGATCACTTGAGCAGTAACATTTCCTGAATGCAGCGACGCAAATACGCAACTTCATGCATGGAATGTTCATATTGAATTTTTTTGCTTGAAATCATCTACAGCAGATGCATGTGAATTACTGTGTACACATTTCAACAATGAAATTTCTTATTAGTAAATTTTCAATAAGTACATTAAAAATGAAACATAGTTTTCTCTGCCATACTCATGTCCACTAACAATTCACTATCTTTCCTGAAATAAGTCAAATGTCATGACTGCACTCGCCAGATGGTATGGCATAATTAGGAATTTCCAGGCAATAGAATAACTTTTAAAACTAGCAAGCACAGCCATTTGCTAGCAAAAGATTTCACATGTGTGTGGCTACTATTGGAAGACATCTTTACCTGCTGCAAACCGTAATCAAGTTCATATTTTTTTCTAGACGATATACCTTCAAATAGAGGATGCAAGAATTCCTTTATGCTTATCGCACCTTCATATTTTTTTCGCGAGTGCTTAATTGCAACGTCACATTTTTTGAAGATGAAAATTATCCTAAACAGAACCCGAAAAGATACCTTGTGTTCTTGTTTGTAATAGATCACGAAAACAAACAAGATTAATTTGGTTTAAAAATTTCAATTAGGTTTCTCACCTGCTATTACGAGATGCACTTCTGGAACAGCTTAATTCCTCATTTACTCAATCACACGATTGCTCATTTATAATAGTTCTGTTCAGTGTTTTTTTTAAGGTTTTTGAAAGCGTGTCGTGGTGGAGCTTTAGGGTGTCAACACCATTTTCCCTTCTATGTCTGATACTTTTAACTCATTTTCACAAAAACGCAAGTTTTCGTCCAAATATGCTTAATTGTTTGAATACGACATTCACTTTTGGCAAACAAACTAAAGACAATTTCATAAATAAAAAGGTTCAGTGTAGGTGTACATGCTCATTGATTTACTGATTTTCGTTCCCGCTTTTCCTTTTTCGAGAGTCGCAGGGGCAGCAGTCCTGGGAGGACTTGAAATACCTCACGATCAACTGAAATCTCAGGTAGTTCTGCTGGCTCCACACCAATACGGTACCAAGCAAGGTCGAGATCTGGTCACTCCACCTGGTCCTTGGACGAACTTTGGGCCGCTTCCTATGAGTGTAGACTGTAGCTTGAAGGTCTTAGTTCTCCATTCTTTCCTGGGACATTCTGGACATGGCCGAACTAACATATCTGGGTCTCTCGATTCGGAGAAGTGGCTTTACATCCCGGGCTTTGCCGATTTCAGACCTGTGGTCTTTGTCACGAAGTGTCACACGGAGAAACCTTCGCAAACATCCCGTCTCTGCCGTTTTTTCTTTTGACAGTATTCTTTCAGTCGTCACCTAAGATTCATGACCACAGGTTAGATTGGAACAAAGACCGATTTAAAAAGTGAAAGTTTTGCGTTCTTTGAAAGCTGCCGTTTCGTCACCACGGAGCAATAAAGCACACGGAGAACTGCGTTTGCTGTACCAATCAGTGTACCAATCCCTTTGTTCCGACTTCCGTCACTCGTAAATACCACCCCAAGGTACTTGATCGCCTCCACCTGCTGCAGTGTAATTCCGTTCACATGCAGAAAACACTGCCTTGAGCGTCTTAAGAGACATAATACCTCAATCGTTTTAGAGATGATTTTCGTTCCTGCTTGGTCGCACGCAGCAGAAAACCGATCAAATGCGTGCTGAAGACCCTGTTGAGAAATCCACGCATGCAGTACCATTTCGCCCGCAAAAAGCAAAGGTTCATCCTGCAGTTCCCAAAAGTGACACCTTCGTCGACGCGTCTGTGATTGTCTATCCAATTCATATAGACCAGGGCTCTTCAAATTTGGAGGAGAGGGACACATAAGCTATTCAAATTTTTGGGAGAAGACCACATAAGCTAAGCTATTGCACAACACTTCGAGGGCCAGACATCTTGTGTAATGTGATTTTTTCGGGATATATTACATTCTACCAAATCGACACATTTTTCGCAAATATATAATTTTTTCATTAATGGCAAAATGTGTTTTGCGGCCGGGTGAAATGGCTTCGCAAGTCGGATTTGTCCCGCGGGCCGTAGTGCGGAGAACCCTGGTATAGACTATGAAGAGGAGTGGTGACATCACACACCATTGTCGGAGTCTAACCCCAACGCTGAAAGGATGTGATTTAACTCCGTCGCAGCGAAACAATCTTCTGAACAGGAATACAGTTACCTGACGGTCAGCAAGAGGCACCCATCAACACTGCACTTCCACAACACCCCAAAAGCTTTTCACGAGGAACCCGGTCATATACTTTCCCCAGGTTGATAAAACATGTATAGGCGTCTTTGACATGTTCCTGAGATTTCTCGAAAATTTGCTGGAGAGTGGAAATTTGCTCTGTAGTGCTACGGCCACGACGAAAACAGCACTGGATATCATCCTGCTTTGGTTCAATTATTTTCGCGCCATCTTGGCATAAACTCTTCCTGGCAGGCCAAGCAAAGAGATGCCGCGGTAGTTGGTTCATTCACTCCTGTCTCCATTTTTTGCATGGAAATGATCCATTTGATATCTTTGGCACTCTTCCAAAACGCCATGACACTGGACACACACGAGTCAGCCGAACCATCCAGCTTTCCACGTTCCCTTAATCACTATCAAACTTTTCGAAATTAGCTTTAAGCTCGGATCAGCAGCGGCATCAGAGAGCTTATTGATGCATAGTTCTACGGAAGCTTTCACCAGTGCAAAGTCAAAATATTCCGCCTGATCAACTTTGCTCAGTTTTGTCAGGTGAAGTGCCAGTGCTGACAAAAAGAAAGAATCATGCTAATTTGTTTGTTTTCGTAAGTCGCAATAAAACAACGCACATTGCATCATTTTTATTTTCTGACAGCTGCTTCGGTGCGGCCCAAATAGCCAAAATCTCACTCCATGCTCTCACTGTTGTCTCACTTGACAACCACCTTGTTTTGCATGCGCGCTGCAACTACCGACCTTTTGTCTTCATTGTAGTCTGATGCATCATACATCGCCAGGCAAGCCGATCGCAACGGTGAAACAGTAAAACACTTCCACAATTGCATTAAAGTGCTTTCGCAATTTCGTACACCATACTGTACAAATCTGCGGAAGTACAGTAAGAGGCCGAAGCGAGGCGGTGCGCATGACAGTGTACAGATACCAAGCTTACAATTTTCGCTTCCTAGTTCTGCGCCAGAAAAATGTGACAGCCTATAACATTGCAGCCGTCTGTTGCAAAGGCCATGTGCAGGAAAACATTCTTTCTTCAAATCGTTTTACTTCAATACAAAGCAAAACCACATCTAAGCTTTCAGGATTTAGGGTGTCAATGCAAAATTTTAGGGTGCCATTTTGACACCCAAAAACGGCTTAAAAAACACTGGTTTTGTTCATGATTTACTGACTCAAACATATTTGACGCACGATAGAGTTGTTCCACTTTCTTTGTAAAAAATCGTTATTAAGCATTTGGCTACCAAGATCTTTTCATCTACCAAATTACCCAGTTGCAGATTGAACACGACTTGATGAATCACTGCTTGAGTTGTGTCTATACTGCTGAAAGCCAAGAAATATTTTTCAAACGTTTCGATCAGAAACAATCATACGCATATTCTCAACTTACAGTCGTCGCGATTTTGTGGCTATCATTCCGATTATAGCTGATCATGATATGCCCCTGATTTTTGGTCGATAGTTTTGGTTTCCACTGACGGCCCAGTTTTCTCGCGTTTACTGCGGCAGATATTCTGAAAGAAATATATGCGCAAGAGTCGGTATGAAAGAAATGTGCACACTTTGTTTGATGCCACAAACATAAAACTAAGTGGTTAACCAGCTTGTAATTCTATAATTTGCAGCACAAAAACCAGCATATTTTTCAGTTTGCTCATCAGATTCATGACAAAATAAAAAAAATTGATATCGGTAAATTGCGGTGTTTTAGTTTATTTGAAGTCTGACCTAAGAAAATGTTGGTCTATATCTGCAACTTGTTTGACCATGAAAAGATCATGAATCGAAAACAGCTGCACTCTCACCACAGAAACGGAAGGAGATGCTTAAAATGCGCAGCTTTAAACATAACACTTTTAGTGTCAGAAGCATGTACAGTTCTTAAATAAACGGCATTTGATATGGTTTGAAAAGAAACAACAGAAAATTATGCTATTTGTAATGCAAGCGCTTTGTAAGGAAAATGACGACAGGAAAATTTTCAAAAGGCGTGTTGAGTGGCTATCTTTTCCAAAATTAGCTTAAGTAGCAAAATGGCAAAGGCTTGGTGGAATTTGGATTTTATTTTTTTGAATAAAACCAATGTTTTTTAGCGAAACTCTGCTTTTCATTCATGAGTGTTCAAAGATTTTTCCTGCGAATTGATGTGCTGTTGCAAGAACGCTAATAACACTTTCAGCCAAATTCTGAACGCCATAAATTATTTGCTCTATGTTAACATTTCCGCGTTTTTACTGAGAGTGCTGTTGGTGAGTGCTTTTTTGTGGAAATGCAGCGCAAACGCAACATTTCCTTGTGTTGAATTTGAACTTTTTACACTGTTTGTAATAATAATCTAGTTCCGTCGTGCCTTTATTAAGATCTGAGGCAGAAGTTTTCTCCTACTGATTCGAAGAATTGGATTCTTCTCCATGAAGAACCAAAGCAAATAGCAAAAAGTTAATGGTTTGTAGCCGTATAGATCTGCACACTTCAATGTCAGTGAGATTAAATTGTCCGTGCGCAGATCGTGGTTTGACTTAAGCTAAGAAACTCAAAGGACAAATGAAATTCACTTGCTTCAAAGTTCTTTACAACTTCATCACATTCAAATATTTCGCATTTTGGGAAAGAACATGTCCATTTTCCTTGGCTAGAAGAAGACCCGTGAGAACCTCTTGAGCAAGAGACTTCTCTTGTTCATTATCACCTAAAAATAGCTATTAAATGTAGAAAATCACTTGCTGTTTTTAAAATGCTGAAAACCATAACATCGATCGATCTTCATGTAGGAGTGTTAATGTTTTGGCTGCCGCAACATCGTCAGTAAACACCGACGTTTGTAGCAAGAACGGCGTACAGGCTACCTGTGCGCAATATCGGAGGATCCGTTGGCGCCAAATTCGTTGTCACTATCTCAACGACGCTCAGTGTACTTTGAAATACACAGCGCCATTAGCACAATCGGATATATACTGGCTTGTGAATGGACGTATTTACTTTTCTTGCTTTACTACGCTTCAAACACACACCGGATGAGATACTTTTGTAATACAGCAAGAAAGAATTTCCAAGCATTGTCTTCACTACTCGACCTATGGTTTAGACCTAGACCTAAAGTCTACTGGTACTCGTTCCCTTGTTGTTGCCCGTTCTCACTTAGTGTGTGTGCGCACTCAAGCACATAACGGCGTCGGACGATCATCTTCAGTGTCAGTGACCCATTACTATGTGAGCGGATTGGCATGGAAAGCTTTGCGCTTAGGCACTTCGTTGCCATTGGCCTCATCACAGGCAATATTATAATGAGTGTTTTTCGCAAGTACCGCTTGCATCATTTTTTCTGATTATTTTTGACCATTTAGACTACGACTACGGGTAGTGGAATCTCAGAAATTCTATTGAAGAACATCGGAAATAAATGCAGTTTGGGAAATGGATTTGTCATAAATTTTGAAGAAATGCATAAGAAATCCGTCGTCATCATCTTTGCAAAATGCTTCTATAGCAGAGGCTTCTACATCAGAGTTTACTCTTCTATGTCAGAGTTTGGTAAGGATTTGATTTCTATCCAGCACTGGTGATTGGCGCTTAAGTGAAGAATTTGAAGTATCTGATACCTACAATAATCTTAACTGTTCTTCTTCAGGAGGATGGAGTTTCACTAAATATACCGAAACAAAGCAGGCGCAGAAAATATTAACCTACTTGCTTTCAAACAGGAGTTGAAACGTTTGAACAACAACATTACCTTAAAGTAGAGTACCTTTACTGGTAACGCCTGTGAAAATCTTGTGTAACTCATGAAACATTACTCTGGTTTGCGAGTAACGTTCGCATTCAACAAAAACTTTGATCGGAAAATTCATCTGATATCAAGACGAGCTAATAGATAATGCCTGCATGAGCTTGGGGTAGATAACAACATGTTCAACTTCTCAGAACAGGAACGTACGACATCATTTTCCGATAAATTATAAAAGTATACAAGATGTCTTTAATAAGAGAGTTTTGTAAATACTTTTTGAAAAAGAATTATTGATACCCATAAAGCAAGAGACAAGGAAGAAAGAAGAAATTTTCATTATTTTTGCTTTTCACCCCTTTGGGATGTCACGGATACTCTCCATTATTCAGGGATATTCTGAAGTTTCATTATGTTTGCTTTTCACTCTATTTTGGATATCACGAATGTTCTGGACTTTGCAGGCACTCAACGCCATTTGCTTTTGTACAGGTTAAAAACCAATAGTAGTACCATGCATCAAGCATTCCCTGCTCTGATTCAGGACCTCCGAGCGCAAGTCTGGACATGGGGCATGCGTCTCTTTTAATCTTTTGTGTGCCCAGACCGTGATTAAACCAATTCACCATTTGTTTCTTCGTGGTACAGACTTTGAAATGTGTCTTACTTCACAGTATAGACTTCGCAATTTATACACTTAAAAGCACTAGTGTTTCTGTATGCTTTCGAGGAATCAGTCGACTGCCATCTGCTTTCATCTTTTTGCAATGATTCAAACTTGCACATATCTCTATTCAAGTATGTACTTTCCACGATGGGAGTAAGCAAGGAATCGATCAGAAAATTTTTAATAGGAAATCGATTTCATGTAAAATTACGCATCTAAACCGCGGACCCCAGAGACTTGCTGCCCACCCATGGCTCACTATATTTCTCTACCGTTGTCAGTCATTTCACCACGTGTTACTTTTTAGTTGGAGAAATTTTCAGCCATTAGCGTCAGCTAGTTAGATGTTTCAGTCATTGATTTATTTGAGTAAACGACTGTTTAATTTTTGAGTAAACACTTATTTCATTAGTCACAATTTCTTTTTGTCGCCACTAGTATTCTTGACGTCAGTCAGTTTGTTGAGCTGTTATGATTTCTGAGCTGGTGTTACGAAATTTTGAATGTAGTCGTGAGTTTGTGTTTTTCTTTGCTGTTACTTCAGCCTTTCAACTTTTCACCCGTAAGCTTTGCTTGCAATTTTAGGAATGAGGATGCCTAACTTTAAGTGAAATCGATTTCCTATTAAAAATTTGCTGATCGATTCCTTGCTTACTCCCATCGTGGAAAGTACATTCACAATTTGTAAATGCTAAAATATCTAGAACAGGCATTTCATATGATTTACATTATATTAAATTCGCAGTCTCAAACAAAGCACCTTATGTTTACAGTACGAAGGCCACTGATAAATACATGCAATTTGTAAGAACACAATTCTATTTTAGAGTCTATAAATGTGCTTCTGATCTACTTTTGATTTTCTTGCTTTCACTTAAAAGCTTCGTATGGTGTATTTCATGGTTTTTATCTGATAACCAGTACGGTATGTTCTCCTCGGATATAAACAATATCAAGCAGGGTATAAGATCAATCCATTACTATCCAGACTGTCACTGGTCATTGTTGTGGCAATGGTAAGCCTTTACAGAGGCTGTTGCTTATGGTATTTGCTGATCATCAGTACCAATTTGATAAAATCTAGGTGGATAAAAAAGCACAAGAACAAAATGTGCATATTTTAAAATGTACGGCATCATAATAAGAAATATAGAAAATTTCGAAAAAAGGTGATAGCAAAGACTTTTCTTTTTTTGCCTGCAAAAATGCAAAGATTTGTTTCCATACCAAAATCGCAAAGATTACATTTAGTGCTGAGCTGCTCTTGCCACACATACAGCCTCTATCAAATGTAAAATGCGTAGTTAAAAATAATGAAATAATCTGCAAAAATGTCTTACCGTCAGAGACCAAGCCCAAGAGTGCATCCCTTATGGACGTCTTTGCCAAGACCACGTTAAAGTCATCGTTTACTTGTAAGTGCTTCAATGCTCTCAAAACATCGGTCAACTGAAGGTTAGATTGTTGATAAAGTTCAGTGTTCGTGAAACACTAAACACACACATTTCAATCACCTTTACACCACAAACTTTGAATAGGTATCACACACCATCCATCCAGAAAATGTGAGTATGTGTCACTACTAAGAGTAATAAATCCTTTCGCAGTAGAAAAAAAAACATTTTCTACATACAATTTCTTATAATTACACAAAATACTGCACGAAATTACAAAAAATTCCGTTGTAAAAAATGTATGTTAAGAATGATTCGAATGATTTTAATTCTTTATGATACACTTTTTTCAACGAATGTTTGAGTCTACCAACCACACTTTCTTGAAAAACATTTGGAAGCAACAACAACTACTATTTGGAACGTCGCGAAAAAGTTTATAGCCACCAAACCATCAAAGACGTGGTGCTCCTACGGTACAACCTTCGTTAGGTATGATTGAACATCCTTGTCGTTTAGCATTTCATGCAGTTCACGGTCATTTTGGAGTAGCACAAGTTTCCTTACACAACGAGGAGGATCGAAAGGCTGCTGAAAACAATTAAAATAATTCATAAATAATACAGCACTTGCGAGAAGAAAATATAGTCTTACAAATCACAGGAAAAATATTCATTTTTATTACTGCACATGATTTTGCTGAAAAGTATTTTCGTCAAATTGTGATGGCCGAAAATGGCTAGTGTTTGTGTCACAGACAATATGCATTAAGTAATAATATGTTTCTTACAAATCGGGACTAATTCTATATCAAAGTCTATAGCATGACATAAAGTTGAAATGTTATGCAAAACAACAGAATTCCAGAGAGAATAACACGAATATTGCTTTTCGTGTCCTTAGAATAAAAAGGTCATTTTATTTAAATGTTGAAAACCAGCAAAGAAACGCAAAGTGACAAAGCAAAAAATCACAGAACCTGAGACATAAATTGATGAACAAATTTCAACGAAAACAATCTGTCAATGAGCTCTTTGCTGAAAAAAAGATTATGACAACCCAATGGTGACTTCTTTCTGTGAAACGGAAAGTATTGTGTTCATGGATATTTGCGTGAATTATATAAGCTAGAGCAATGTGGCCTTTCAAAAAGCAAGAAAGAGAAGACGGCACATTCACCAAAACATATAAATCTCTGTGAAGATCTTAGTTAAACATTTTAAACTTATGTTTAGCGTTAAAAAACATGAATGCTAGAGCACTTATTTGTACAAAATGTATCGCAAAAATTTTGTTGCATAAAGACGTGTATAAAACACAGTGCGACGGAGAGGTTGATGCTGAGTAACTTGCTGTGCAAGAAGAAGGAAAAAAATTAATGGAAAATTGATTATGAAAAAGATAGGCGTGAGACATGCAAAGCAAATAATGAATTCCCAATTAAAAATAAAGAGAGGTATCCATGGATTTCAGCTTGTTGAGACAACCACAACTATAAAAATGTTTTTTCAGTATTCTTAGTGAAGTTTCTAAAACAATCACAAAAGATGTTGTGCACCACAGCAATGTAGTGATATAACTGAATATGTAACAACGGCACAATCTTAATGTTGACTAATGGTGCAACAGAGCAACTAAAGACGATTTTTCATTTTTGCTCACAGATCAGAAACCTTGCTCCTTTTGTAAAATTTACTTTAGTTTTTGTGTTTCACATTTTTCTGCTGGAATATTATTTTTTAAATGCTATTATCATCCTTTGCAGCTGATATTCAAAAAACTGTTAATTTCAAAACTGGACTTACTGTTCAGATTCCTGTTCGCTACAAGTTCAGAATAACCTTAATCTATACCATAAGCGACACAACTTACATTCTTTTGCATGGTCCGTAAAATCAAAGCTATATAATGCTTAACAAACTGTCAAATTGCAGGAGCAATTTTGTGCAAGGATGTTGTTAAACATTCTCTGCAAAGTAATTAAGTGCTAAGTGATTTTATTAGAATGACATAATGAAAGATTGTCATTGCATATAAAGATTTTTAATGCTTCAAAAACAGCACCTTGAAATTAGTTTAAGACTCGTCTAGAATTAGAAATTTCTGCGGAAAGGTTTTCACGTTTTATTGAAGTTTCTCTCGATTTCATCTTTACACAAACTTTTAGCGGCACAAATGAATCGTACAGTTGGTGTTTTTGTAGGAATCAATGTCTGTTTACAGTTTTGACGAAAACGAAAGCGATGGTTATCTGCTATAATTCTACCGCATTGAATGTTACTTATACGCAGGTGAGGAGACTAGAATTTTTGTTTGATCCACTGTGTAACATTGAATTTTTAGCAAGAAAGTATGCCAAGTAGGCAAATTTGTGCAAACTATATGACCTTTGCATTTGGAATTTCTTCCATTCCTTGTCACTTTACATGCATTCTTGCCTAAACAACAGAGTGTATTTCCAAGGTCTGTTGTAAATATTTTTTGATTTTTTTTTGGTTCCTATTTTACTATTTTACTGTTGGACTTCCTACTGGATGTGTCCTTCTCTGGACAACTTTACGATAGCACTTTTTGCTGCAGTTTAGCCGTGTTGCTGATACTACTTTGCCGTATATAAAGCTGCGTAAAAGATATAATTTACTCTCAAACAGACCTCTTTGCCACAAAAAATCCTTTCGTGGAAACTCCTATTTGTGTATTAATTATAAAGGTTTCTTTTTAGCGTTTCGTAATTCAGATTTGTGGATTATCTAAATTTGCTGTTTAGTTAATTTTGTTTGAGGTATATTGTTCTGTAAAATCTTTGGAAAATCTGTAATAAAAATCAGCCATTTTGAAACTACTATGAAGACTGCTTTTTACTTGTTTTTAATGTGAAACGATGAAGATAAACGCAACCACTTTTCTGCTCTGAATTGCAAACGATTAACTGCTTGTCAAGACCCGAGTCTTCTGAAAATAGCTGATACTTTTTGAATTGGTTTATATGTCACATCGTACCTATCTCAAACTGATATTATATTACGGCAAAAGTAGCAATAGCATTGGTGCACGATTTTATTTAAAAAAATTTTGCTTTTTCCCACTCATGCAAAGAGGTTTGTGATGAAATTTTCAGTATTTCAATTATACGTTTTGCCATTCAGCAATGTGCCGAAACGTACGAAACAAACGATTTGTCAATTTCAGTTTTTTTTTGCATTTGATGTTGATCATTGCATAGAAAACATTCGATGCGAAGGCTAGTACAAACTCTTTGGTGCCGAATAATTCTTATATGTCAGCAACAGAAGTGGTAACTCGCACAAACCGCATTTTCTTTCTGCAAACAGAGTTTCACATTTTCAGGCTGACTCTTATTGTATTTTAAGATTCATGGGTTCAATCAAATTTCATTTCGAAACAACTCTTGCAAACTTTACCAAACGTACCTTGTTTGTATTAATCATTTACAAATGTGGTTTTCACTTTTCAAATGCATGGACTTCAATCTTGCAAATAACATCAACAGTTCAATGTCACTTTAAAAGTTAAATTTTTTCAAGGAAAGCTGCTTGATACTGAAGTCGAAACAGTTGTCAAAGAGCAAGTGAGTGAAAGTATGAAAGTTTGATAACACAATAAATCCTTTCACAATTTGATAATCATTCTAGAGAAACAGCCTTTTGCTTCAATTCTGCAAAGCTGTCGGAATCTAAAACATTGATGTAGATGACCTATGTGTGACATGAGACAAGTTTCAACACAAAAATGAAATGTCGATAAATTGTAATATTCTCTGAAATAGATTTTGTTTTATTACACGTAGAATTCTCAGTAGGGAGCAGAATTTCTTTCCATAACCGCTTTTCTAGCAGTATGTTAAATGTATTATTGAGCTATTCTAATCTACGTTTGGAGTATAATTGTTTAGATGAAAGGGTACTAAACCTCTGAGCTTGCTGTGCGTTTTCTAGGAATCAGTCGAATGAGCTCTGCTTTCTTCGCTTTGCGATGATTCAAACTTGCACATACCTGTATTCAAGTAGCTTCTCTTCATAAAGTTGGCAAACAAGTGAATTAATCAGCAAATGATTTTATAAAGGAAATTGACTTCACATACCACTTTGCATCCTTAGTCCTTCAATCTTATTCAAATAGAATCTCAGTCCTACATACTTTCGAAGAAGATGTCAAATGAAAGAACACAAAAAACTTTGAAAAGACAAAATTTTCGATCAGAAATAATGTTTGTAAGATTTCTATTTGTTCTGCCAAAACTGCACGTATCGCTTTTACGGTATTCGTAAAGCTTGTCTTCAAAATGTATCAAGACGTAATTGCGGTAGAACATGGAAGAACAAAACAACTACTGCAGTTTAGTTTGCTTTTCACGCAAGTTGCTGCACAACACCAGAAAGCTGAAGTTCATAGCATTTTCTTTGTGCATAACAGGGTAATGCTCTGGTGAAAATTGATTTTCTGAGTTCAAGAAAATCAATATACAGTACCATCAAGAGACTGTGTAAACGTGTTTATCACTTGCAACGCTGTTTCCAGGCAGTGCACACGTATGCAATGTTTGCAGTATCTGTGTAATTTACAAATCGCACCACGGTGCGTTGCTAAGAGTTCGTTGTGTATTACGCATCTGACGAAATTAATGGCACATTAGTTACACCAACCTTAATTGCACTTAAAATTTTATAGCCCTGATTTTATGGTGATGACGTTTTGAATCTAGGTGCTTCAATTTAAGTAACCTGATTTGAAACTGGTTTTGAATCATTATTATTTGGATAATTGTTGTGATTAAGCCGCTGAACATGAAATTGTTTTCAACTGTAACAACTGCGTGGATGCAGTGTTACTCCTAGAAAGTTTAAACAGCCTATTACAACGTTTGTTTCCCTAATGGCATAAGTTTTAAGCTTGTGGACAAACTTAAATGTCTCAGTGCATTACTTCATGCTTCACTGATAGGTGACGATGATTACAAGATGTAAACGAAATCATTTAGTCGTACAGCTAACAAGCTTAGACGCACCTTTGCTTGTAGGATTCGAAAGGTATTGACTGCTACAATTAAAAGCGCACTGCATCGCATGCCAACGTTTGCCTGCCAATTGTGGTCTGGATACGCACAGTCAATCAGTAGCTAAGGAGGCGGGGACGCCAGGGGTGCAAGTACACCCCCAAAATTTTTAATTTGGTGAAAATCCGGGCAAAATACGTGGAAATCTGGGCAAAATCGGTGAAAACCTTCGCATAAAACGAACCCAAAATGGATGGGGTTGACAAAATGGCCCCCAACATTTGAAGAATCATATGAATAACTTTTTTTGAGGTCATCCCAAAAGAACGTGTTCATGATCTGCGTGGGAGGGAATATTCGCACAAAAATTAGCCTAAATTTTTTTCGGGCAGGTTTGGGGAAATTCGGGCAAAAATCCTTTGCACCTCCAAAAATGTGTCTGCTCCTACACCTATACAGTCAATACCTGTTGAATTTTGCATTGTAGCCCAAAGAACGTAAGTGCTCGCCCGCATCTAGTGACTAAATTCCAGGGAGTCCGGGGAGCGGGGAAAGGGATGGGTCGCCACCCTGTTCTTTAAAAAAGTGTGCAGCGGGGGCAGATGTGTCTTTTCATAACAATATCATAGGTAATTTCATGGTTTATGAATACCGAATTGACACAAATTTATTGCAGCTATTTGTGTACCGAGAAAATTCAGAAGGGTTTTCTATAATTTCTGGTGTTATTTTTGAGGTCAACATTGTTGCTAAACAGAAACAAGCATATTAGGTAACGATTTTTTATTTCTTTATAAATTTCCATTGCTCTCAACTTTATCACTTCTTCCCCTGGCTACCGCTGTTCCGGCATCTCTACTAATATCGCAATAACATTTGCTACCTTGTTTAGAAAAAATTATGTATGTTTTTTTAAACGATGTGCATCTTAAACCACGTTTCTTAGCCACTCAATTCAGTTGTCTGATGTTTCATGCAAATCTCCTTTTTTCTCGCAGTACTGATTGTGTGCACCAACTACCTACTTCCCTGTGATGCGTTTTGCATAAGCATTTGTATACACCTTTATGCTCTTCTAACCCAGGGGTTTTTAATCTTTAAACGCACTCGTACCCCCTGAGCTTTCATAAAATTTTCTCGTACCCCTTGTTTGAAATCAAGTAGTAATTGATAGTACCACAACTTTATCTCAATGAATATAACGATACAATGAACTTACAAAGTGCAACAATCAAGCATATTTAATGGTTTTTTGGTTTAGTTTTTTTTTTTTCAATAATCATGCTGTAGCAAGGATCTTCGTTTGAGATAGCCACTTCGATGTCATAGCCACTTGGATCGGGCTGGTGTAGATTCCTGGCCTTACTTTTGATGTGCACGAGAGTTAAGAAACTCCTTTCACGTAACTAGGTTGTTGCAAATGGCGCAAGGACGCCCAAAGATATCTTTTCTAACCGCGGGAAAGTGGTGAGTTGCGTGCACCAGAAGGTACCTAACTGCATTGAACGGAACTTTATTTCAATTTTTCTACTTGTTTTTATTTCAATTTGATCTTCTTTCATTCCATCATTGTCATCCATACAGTAGATTTTAGGTTAGAATAAACCGGTCCTGCATGCTGCATCTAACCCTGTGAATCAGAAACCTATTGTGGCTGAAAGTATCTCCGGAAGGACTGCCGTAACACTTGCAAATGATTTTATATTTCAGTGACAGTGAGTAACGATATTTTTCATTTGAAAACGTGATCAAGCTGTGGAAAATTAGCATAAAATGTGCTTAATACAGATTGACAGCTTATTAGTGAAGGCGATATGCTTTCCAGCGTTGTGATGATGTCCAACCCTGTTACCTGAATGGTAAGGACATAGTGCTAAAAAAAGGTGTGGGAATGCATCCGAAAAAATAGACATTTTGAAACAGCTGCCAACTCATTTTAAAGCAAAACGTTCAAAAGGTGTTGGAACGCCATTGCTACGTGATCCCTCCCCACAATACCCCTGCTGAATGGAGGTTTTGAAGTCGTTAAGGTGGCTCTGAATAAATCTGCAAGGTATGCCAGGGACATAACGAACTCCTAATTTTTAAAGTGCCCTGCTATGCCACTACCTCGGTGTCTCAAACTACTCGATTTCTTTGAACAGTTTAAACGCAGTTAAGCACTCGAGCACGGCCTAGACATGTCATTTCTGTGAGGAAAATATCATTGTATTGATCCCGAACTTCGTTTCAAAATACTTTGAACAGACGGTGATTCAAGGCTTGATCTCTCATAAAGTTTACTGCACTCACAACAATAATCGACAATATACTTTTTAATTTTCGGAGCGTGTATGCCTGGGTTTAAATTTTGGCGTTGATCGTTCATCCCAGAAATGGCGTTGATCTCAGAAAAAATTTGGTGTTTCGTACCACCTGCGTTAATGCTTCGAACCCCTAAGGGGTAAGTGTACCACCGGTGAAGAGCTTCAGTTTTAACGAATACGATCTGGGCATTGTGTCTGAGACAAACAAATAAACAAAAAAGGCACTTCGATGGAACCAGAACCATATGCTGTATTGCTTGGAAATTGTCCGGGATCATAGAAAAATAAAAAATGCGAAACGAAGTTAAAAAAATAGGAGTTTACATATGAGACTTCACTGTCAGAGTAATCAGGAATTGGAAAGTCTGTAGTACGCATTTAAGTATGTAATCGAAACAGATGCACCAATGTGAACAATGCCATTCAGACTTCCTTCAAATGCTGTAGGACAAAGCTAACAAAAATTGCTTTTTCTGTCAAAAATTGAAGTAATATTTCGTGTGCCTTGTTCATGGCAACCGTCTTGAGCCAATTTTCAGTCACAGCAGCAAAAATGAACGGTTTATTAGAATTAAAATGTTAAATTTGATGCCTTCAAACTCAGAAATTGAAGACAAAATTCAAGACGATAAAATGCAAAGTGCTGTTTTTCTGTTTCCCTTTTACAACTTATAAATAGATAAGTATGTCTTTTACCCACAAGCATACTGCAGACATTCAAACACAAAAATGATGATTATATGGCACATGAATAAGATTTACATCGTTTGAATAAGATTTACAAACAATGAATAAGATTTAGATTGTTTATCAGTTGAATAACCGTAGCCTAAACACAAACACCCCCAACAAACATTTGCTGCATACTTAGGTTTTTTCATGAAGAAAGATCTTTGCCTGGTCTAGACCAACTACCTCTCCCTTTGAAACAAATGTTTTTTATCAATATGCTTATGCAGTGTTGGAAGTCTTTTACGTTTCCCCACAACAAAAGTCAGTTCGTTTTAGTTTAGTGGGAAATTATTCAAAGGCACTTCCATCTTTTTTCCTATGCCTCAACAGCTGGCTTATCTTTTTGTTTAATTTACCAAGCAGTTGTTTATGAAGCAGTAGCGTAGAAATTGCTGTTTCTCACCAGACGATGTGTACAAGACGGTAACAATTTTTGTAGTGAAACGGCTGGATAAATAGTGATCTGATTGTTGTATAGAACTCTTCACGTTTGCTCAGCCTCAGCCTCAGCCTCACAGCATCCACTGCAGCTTGGTACAGTATATTTTTGCTTTTAGCAGTAATTTGTCACATGCAAATGTGATAGATTGTATGTGGAAAGATTGCCTAGATGAGTTGTTTTTGACTTTTTGTCTCATTTTACCTTAACAAAATAAAAAAGCTGATTTTACCCCAAACAATCTTTAATGTGTCAAGTCATGACTTTTCTGGAAAGGGTCAGGTGTAATTTCTCTTTAAACATCTTACGCTCAGGTACATTAATGTTTGTACTTACTGGAACCAAATTTTATGAAACGTATCAGTCTGTGAGATGAAAGTTTAATAAAATGCTCCTAAAGGCAAGCACAAGAAGTGGTTCGTTGAGGTTGTTGAAATTCCAAAAACAGTTTTATACGAACCAGCATTTCACTGGATCAAGTGGAAAAATATTAGGAAGAAGGAATAGACAGCCATGTTTAGAATTTTCTTTTCTGAATAATGACGAACAATTTCAACCGCTCAGTCACTCAGTGAGACCTTTGTCTTTGTTTTCTACGCATAATATCCGAGACTCTGGGAACAGTGGTTGAAAGAGATACTCTTATGTCATCCTTGGGAATCAATCGCGATCAATATTTTGTGGTCATCACTGAGAACCCTGCCTCACACTCGCACAAATAAGTACATTGAAAGGTATAGCAACGTCAAATGCGCGCTTCGACAACGTTGGAAATTATTCGCCCAATCCCCACTAAAATTAGGAAAGTCACAGGTGCAAGATGCAAATTTAGAACAAAGCACCGTTCAACACTGAAGATCAATCAATTAACCTTTAGAAAACCCTTTTGAAAGACAAGCCCGTGCCGTGATAAAATGTACACGTTCAGTTTTATGTTTCAAAAATATTTTCAAATATTCTCGAAGGGCTTTACTCTCCAGTGCATGTCGATGGAGAACACAAGGGATAGAAATGGTGCGTAATGCCCGTTTATTCACCAGAGTTGAAAAACCTGATTTCACGGAGTGCAGAAGAGGCGCCGTCG
>Ga0210059_1005645_pt1 | contig 20117 bp, 16 predicted proteins | sample Ectturendosymbi2_FD_188042 | JGI IMG/M metagenome (GOLD analysis project Ga0210059, IMG submission 188042) | Ecteinascidia turbinata endosymbiont from Florida, USA - Sample 2 (SPAdes) (version 2) | ecosystem: Host-associated > Tunicates > Ascidians > Unclassified | place: Key West, Florida... | reverse complement strand
CCGAGACTCGAGACCTCACATTTCTATGATGGTAATTAAAGCTAACTCCTTGAATAATGCAGCAACAAAATAAATGGCACATTGCCAAATATCAAGATAATAAAAATCATCCGAAATTTGTGCAAACGGCCAAATACTGCAAACGTTCATTTTCACTTTCCTCTTAAGAATTTACAACTTCAAACTTGTGGCCTAATTTACAAATTCCATGAAGAAATGCATGGACATTGAAAATGTTGGCAGCGTTTAGAACAGTGGTTTTCAACCTGGGGATCGTTTGCCTTTTTTCTAGGGGTCGTGAGAGCTTCTAACAAAAATATTCATATTTCCTTCCCTATTTTGTATTTCTTATGGAACTACTTTTTGTCGTAGCCAAAATAATAAGCTCACCTGGCACAAATGATAGCCTACTTTTTCATTCAAAATTGTTTTAAGTGCGATTATGACCACCACAATACAGAATACTGTTGCGTTTGGCAACGCACGAATAACTTTGTGACGTAAGAATGTGATGTGCTTGTAAATTAGATATCTGATTGCGGCAGCTAAGGGAGTTTTATTCCAGTATTCAATGAGTTGTGCTGTGGAGTGATTTGTGCACGGCACGGGTCTCTCTCACTGATGCTGCCATGTGCATGAATTTAACAAATGAGTCTTGGTTCAACAAACTGATATCGTACGTTATTTTATAGTCAATGTGATTTTCTATTGTGCAAACACAACTGCATTTCATATGTCTGACTGGAAATTTTCGGAAGGGGGTCGTTAGGTTAAATTGGGTTGCAAAATGGGTCGCGGCATGAAAAAGGTTGAAAAGCACTGGTTTAGAGGTTCTACGCATTTTCATTCGAAAAATGTTGGTGAGCCTATTGAAAATTCGAGGTGTTTGCCGTTGCCATGCTTCAATAAATTTGTTTTGACTCACAAAAATTTTAATTGTTTTGTTCGTTACAAAATATAAGGCCATTTTGCAGTCCATTGTTTTGTCACAGCAGTGTTGTGAAGTATACTTCATCTCTCTTGCAGTAGTAAACCCGTGATGATACTTGACCAAAAAATTTTACAGAAATCGCCCCCCCGCTAAACTTACTGCCTGGATCCGCCCCTGGTAAGGACAGGAGGTGATGCCATAGACCCATGTTCTGGTCTCCTACCTAGTATTGAAGTAGGCCTATGTTATTTGAGAAAGTGGAGAAGAGGCGAATCATTACTTTTTATTTTGAAACAAGTGCAGTCGATGTAGGCAAGTGTATACAGCCCCAGCAGCACTGGGGCACAGTAAAGTGACAGCACAGTAACAGCACAGTAAAGTGGTAACTCCACGGGCAAGGTTGCTTTCCATCGTTTAATTTTTTGCCAAGGTGTTTCGTCGTTTACATCATTTGCCAATGAAATAACAAATTTCAAAGTTTTTTACTATCTACCACTTACCTGTTTCACTACATTCTTTGTATTTTAACACTGGGCATCTTCACTGACACTCAAATTTATTCGCCACATATTTCGTGTATTTTGGCTAACAAAGCATTGCCATTTTTTGTAACGTTACCTACACCTTTCCTAATTACTTTTCTCCTCACACGACAAGTAATTGAGTAAGAATTCTCCAAATATTTCTAATTAAGTGGTGATAAATTTAGAGATTTAAAAAAACGAAAGTACTACTTTGAATTTCAAAACGCAAAATTGTAACTAATTTTTCATCCGTCCAAACTTGCTCACTCTGTCGAAAACAAGTTTTAAAAATGTTGCTCGTGATTCTGCTGTTGACGCAAAGAAAAAAATATTTAGGCCTATTAGAGCAATAGACATTTTGGCACAAATTAGGTTTACACTTTGAACCAGCGAGGTAATATCCCACCGCATGCTCTGCTGCAGTGGTGTAGCGATGTTAATGTTGCCTGGGGCCGACCATAAAATGGTCCTCTTTCCACTCCTCACATTTGCTTACAACAATATAAAATGAGAGAAAATCATATATCATGCTTATTATAACAATAAGGAATAATAAAGCATGTTGGACATCACAATCAAATATGCAGAAACTGAAAGGAATCTTGTTTTTAATTCTCGATTATGGATCTTGCTTTCTCTGCTTGTTGGCCACCCTTCTCGTCATTTTTCCTATTTTTTTGCTTTCTTTACATTTGCATGTATGTATGGCTAAATAAATAGCATAGCTGGCACATGCTAGGGCGTGGTTCAGCGGGAAAGTTTTATTTTTTGTCATTACTGGTGAATCAGTTGGCACCGTGGATTCGATGTTTTTTCCATGGCAACAACAAAGGCCACAGGGCTAATGAAGCCCTGAAGCAACTTGGGTTTGCTTTTTTGTCTTACGTAGGGCAAGGTGGTCGTAGTTTGTCAGTTTTTTTACAACTGCGGCAGATCTTTAGCAGGTAACCATTGCCTTCGTATTGAAGATTTTTTCTTTCTCTGATAAAAAGAAAGTATTAGATGCTTTTGACAGGCACTGTTGGGACGCAGCATGCTGCAGTAGAATGAGCGAAGTTCGGGATTACTGGTGTAGCTGACTAGCAGTAACATGGTGTAGCGCCTTCCCGCTGATTTTATGGCTCTATGTATAATTACTAGATTTGCTATTTTTATTGTCAAGTTTTTATATTTTCAAGTTTTTCATAATTTCCATATTTTTACGTTAAATTGATATTCACAACTGTTCCAAATTTCCGTTTTTCTAACACACTTAGAATTTTCGCCACACCGCATGTCGGTCAGAAAACGCAGAAAGGCCGTAAAGCCTATCGCAGTAGGCTACGTCAAAGTGACTGATCAGCCATGACGCTTATTTGCTCTCTGTATGAAACTCTTATGAGCAAAACTTTTCCTCAAGAGAGTTACGAGGCATTTTTGAACTTAAAAAAGTGTGCATTACCCAGAACAAAAAAAACTTCACCAGCGTGTTTTACCAGAGTGCTTTGAAAAGCACTTCGAAAAAAAGACATGGTTTCATTTGGCTTCTCAAAAAAGAAACTTTTTGGCACTCTCCCACCTCTTTTGAATAAGCCTATGGGTGTCATAACAAACTACTGGAAAAACAGTTCAAAGATTGTCCTTGGCAAAGTACTCCCAGCCTGTCGCTGCAGAGATTACGTGCTGCGGTTTCATTGGTGCATGCACATTTTTTTATTGAATTCAGTATAAATTTTAAACGGGGTAGAGGGCAAATTGTTTTCTCTATCTCGCAAACAACATAACAACAAAGAAAGCTTAGCCACTGACCTCTTTGAACGGCTAAATTTTGAACAATCATTTATAACCGTTTTGTAAAGGAACTCCTTGCAAAACGTCATAAAAATAACCTATGCAAAGTCTCGAGACGAAGAGCTCGAGACTGAGACCGAAATCCTTCGAGAACGAGACGAGACCTGAGACCTTCGAGACCGAGACCAACACCGAGACCGAGACTTCTTCAAAAAACGGGTCTCCAGACGCGTCTCGAGACCGAGACCAAGTCTCGAGACTCCATCACTGCAAGAAATTCAAATTGTGTAAGGTCGATAATTTAATTTAATTAGTCAATCTAACAAGGTTGTGTTTGCAGTGCCCCAAATAAGTATTGCATAGTGCAAGTGACAATAAACATTAAGGAAATAGACTTTGCGATGCAGATCCACATCTAGGTAAGGATGCAACTTATACAGTGCCGCGCTACCACATGCAGCCTTTTTACCCACATGAGGAAATATGGAGAGCCCAATTTAACTCTGAATCTATTATTACGCATAGGTATTTAATACTCTTTACTTATTATATTGTGATACTACCGCAAGAGAGGTTGAATGGGGAAAATAAAGGTGAATTTTTAGAAAAGAGCGTGAATTTGGGTTTTGCGTAATTAACAGTTAATTTTTTAACTTCCCCATTTAACAGTTAATTTTTTAACGTAATTAACAGTTAATTTTTATTTGCATTCATCCAATTTTGAATTTTCTCTACTTCCAAATTTAGTTTTAATTTCAGCTGTATTATTATGTGACAACAACAGAGTGGTGTCGTCAGCGAAGAGGTAAGACTTACATTCAGTTGCTGCTGGGAAATCATTAATGTAGATTAGAAAGAGCATTGGGCCAAGCGTGGAACCTCAAGGGACGCCACATTTTATAGTATTTGGGTCGGATCTTTGTTGGTTAACAAAGACGAACTGTTTTCTATTGTTAAGGTAACTTCTGAAAAGGTCGTTTGCTACACCGCGTATGCCATAATGATATAGCTTATTTAACAAAATTTGATGATCTACAGGGTTAAAAGCTTTACTTAGGTCTGAAAATACAGCAGCAATGGCTAGGTTATTTTCGCTTTGAGTAAGAAGGTGATCGTGCAGTATTAGCAATGGTAAGGTAGTTGAATAACCACGATTCGGAAACCACATTGCTCAGGGAAGATTAGATTGTTTCTATCAATTAAACTACTTATGTTGATGTATGAAAGTTTTTCGAAAATTTTACGAAAATGGCTTAGCAAAGAAATTGGTCCATAGTTAGACGGCTTAATCTTGTACCTGATTTGAAGAGTGGAATCACTTTTGCCAGTTTAAGCTTTTCAAGAAAAACTCCGTTGGAAATTCTTGAATTACAAAGATCTTCCATCATCGACTAAACGTTTGTATGGTTTGGTGATATTGGAGAGGTTCGTTGAGATGAATAAATTTGGTTGCAACATTGAAATGAAACAGTGCGTTGTATTTTCAGGATTATACGTCCGTCATTGAAGTTTTTGATTCGAACTCCACGAACAGTACAAGTCATCTCTTAAAATCCTTGAAAACGGCCAATAACGAAAATATACTAGGTAATTTAATCTTCAAAGAATTTTTAATAAAAAGAATTCAAATGAGTTTGTCTTAATAAGAAAACATTTTATGATACTACAACTGCTGTTTACAAGAAAAACAGTATTACAAAGAAAAATTTGCAAAATGTAGACAAGATGCTTCGTGAAATTTCTTGCTGCAATTGTGGCCTGAAACATACCAACTGTAATTTCTTTCAAAGACATCAATGATTTTCTGTGCAAAAAACTTTGCACTTCAAAAATTGCGGCAGCTACTGCGATCAACCTTTTGATTTGTTCGATATCGACTAATATTGACAACAGGTCACAGTTTCGTTGTCTTTTCTTTTAGCAAGTTTAAAAGCAATATGTTTTATCCACATGAAAAAGCGTATGCTGCACGCGTCTACTGACGCTGAAGTTGAAAGCACTTCCATACAACAGAGCTAATTATGCTCTGTGGCACAAAACATAGAACGTGATTAATATTTTGGATGTCAATAAAACATTCTCTATGACAATTTTATATAAGTATTTTTAATCCGCAAAGCTTTTATACCCTGTACACAAATTGCTCTTCTTAAACACTAATGGCAATGCAATTTTAACGTCAAAAACAATTGATGTAACACAGAATGATAAAAGGCACATCAATATAAAATTTCGAATCTTGTGGAAATTCCTTCGAGTTCACAGGAATGATCGTAATCAAATTCCATGATATGATGAATTTGGAGTTTGCGGATCTTTATGGAACAGATAAACTATGATTTCAATAAATGAAATGGTTACCGTTGTTTCAGGTTTACTCACAGTTTCCGTTTTCTTTGGAATCATTCTTTCGAGATCAAAGAGCAAGTTTGACATCGTAAAAGAGCTGGTGACAAGTTTGAACGACCTCTTCATGAAGATGATATTTTGTGTGATGTGGTACGTTGGTCTTGCTTCATAATCGCTCATACGGCTGTTTTGTTCGCTTCATTGTTAAGGTTCTACTAATCACAATGGGTTATTTCTAAGTGCTGCTTTCATTCCGGGGTTGTCATTCACAAAACCTAGTAATAATATAAAACTCATAGCCAAAAAATAATGCTGTAGATACGCATGATTTTTGCAAACTCTGATTTTTTTGCATTTTGTTGAGTTAAGACCGGGAAGGTACAAACTCAATAAAGCTGTGCCACATCTGACTCGCTAATGTAAATTTCTTAGAAAATAATGCTTCTATTACAGGGTTGCTCCTTTGGGAATATGCAGTCTGATCGCTGGTAATTTGCTCGATGTCAAAGGGGACATGGGTGCAGCTCTGAAAGCCGTTGGACTCTACGTGGTAAAGAGTTTTCCTTTGCTGTTCTTGGATCTTGTTTAGAAATATGGTTTTGTTTGTGAGTATCTGTTATTAGTAGTTTTACACTGAAGATTGAACTACGCTCTGGATTTTATGATTCAATCTCTTGTCCTTGTGGTTGAAACATCCGTATTGCTCTTGCAGGAAAGACGTATGTGAAAAAGGTATATTATTAAAAGTTTTCTTCTTCACAAGCGACAATCAACAACACGAAACCAAAATGTAAAAAAACAAAATGAAACAAACCCAAAGATTCATATAGTGACACTCAAAATGATTCCGGTGAGATTGTAAAATTTGCGCAGTAAAAGCAATTTACCAGCTATTTTCGACACGGAAGCTTATTTAGAAACGGACGATCACATACGATTTACCCACCGCTTGACATCAAATACTCAAGATAGAATATGTTATGGTTAAAATTTGACGCAAGTGTTGCTTTCACAAACCATCCGTCATTAAGTACGCATCACGCTGTACTTCAAAATGTCGTTTTCGAAAAGGTTTCGTAAAAAACAAATATATTTGAGAACATCATTAGTTTACTCCCTTGAAAACTGCAAAATAAACAAAGAAAATATTTTGTATAAATTTAAAGAAGCAACAATAAAATGTGGATTAGAAGTTGTGGCGCGTGTTTGAAATAAAAACAAATCTGCTGAATTTCAAAGTTATCACTTGCAACGAACTTCTACATGAGACATAATTCCTAAATTTTGGGATGAAATGCTTTAGCTTATTTAGACCCAACAAACACTACCATGAAAGCACTAAATGGGTGCAATTTTCCATCAATCACAATTGATTTCTCCAGTGCACATTTTTTAGTTTCAAATGTCAAAAATATGCTTTTCCCGATGCAGTTGGCCACTTGGCAGGTTTAACGAACAAACAACTTGTCGGTTGAACGAAGGAGGTATATAAATTAATTTGCTGTTTTTAGGTGATAACTTGCCAACTACTTACGCTAGATGACCCATCAAGGGCTCTGAAGATGAGGATTTTGACCTAGTTTATTTTAAAAGAAAAAACAAGTAAATTGCCAATTGAATATTTTCAGGTCTCGATGACGTCAGCGAACATACTTTTGACCTACCTTAGTTTTGATGTCACTCCGAAAACAGTTCAAACACAAAACTTCCTAATATTTTTAGAACTTTTCTAGCTCGGCACTAGAAAACGTCAGAATTTGAATAGCTCTCTATCTCTATGGGCTGGTGAGTTATAGCCAAACCTGTACCTGTCACAATTGTGACTTACGCGGGCCTTAACGGGTTGCCGTCAAAGTCAGAATTTTCGTTATACCTATACGTTTTAGATTTGCGTATTGAAGTGCAAAAACATGTTGAATTGCGTATTCCAAACTTGTTGGATTTGCGTTTTAATTTAAAAAATCATGTTTGCTCGGTTGCATTTTCATCACAAGATAAAATTTTGAATTTTTTGCGGCACATTCGCGATATTTCAGAATTCACGTGGACGAGGAAGTGAAAAGATTCATCACCCCTGATAAATTTAGGACTTGCGGAATGTTCCTATCGTTTAAAAGTTTGGAATAAAGCAAAAAAGAAAGGATTGCAAAAATGCGAGAAAGGCGAATGCTTGTCTGTTTCTAGAACATTTTGAATCTTTGCTTATGTTTTAAACTGAATTCTTAACCAATGGAACGTGTCAGCTTGCAAAATCTACACTCAAAACTATTGAGACTTGCTACCGTCTGTCAAAAAGAACAGTCAAATGAAACATTTTGCTGGAAAATCAGAATTTCATTGGCAGTGCATTAGTGCACAAATAGCCAGGGTTCAGAGGTTGTGTCAGTGTTCAGATGTGCAAGCGCATATTGTTGTTGAACTTGCAATCAAATAAAGCGAAATAGTGAAGCATTGCTACGGTTTCCATCAAGTGCTATGTTTGGAGGAACGTTAACTAATTCTCACAAGGAATGAGATGTTTTTTCGGGTAGTTTTAAGCGGTTTTGTACTGAAGACGTTTAGAGAAAAGCATCTTTTGCAACGTATCAATTTCATCTTGAATAAAAATACCATAGCCAAGAAAAGATTGACCGATACCTACTCATTACTGTTACAAGCAAGCATTGTCATAGAAGGTTTCGGGAGATTACGAGCATCTGTTCATGGGTTTTAATAACTGAGAAGTTTTTCAAAGCTAGGAACATTTTGACGATGATGAACGGTAATGTATTGTGTAACGTCTTCTCTCCCACAAGCAACGCTCTAGACTTAAGCACGCATCGCAGTAACAAGGAGCACACAAATACATGAAAGAACACGAGGATACATACGTAGCGGTAGTAGAAAAGTATACGCTTGATGGCATTAATACATTTACTTTGATGAAACACATGCATAAAGGGCATACGAATGAATGACGCCATCACGATTATTTTATAACGTAGTGCTGCTATGACTTCCCAGTACACTGAATTATAAAATGCATGCGAGTAGTGCGACGCTGCGAAGGACCAGGGATTATTTTGGCTGCAGACCTCCCAAGGACGAAGCTGCTTGCAGTGCAAAGGAACAGTTTATAGCAGTAAGTGTAAGTCGTTTGCTCTGGGTATAAAGTTTAATACGCCCAATGCGGTTATATGGTTTATTGAAGCAAAATGCGTTGCATGCAAGGTCAAGCCACCAGAAAAAAATATTTTAATTATGGTCACATTGAACATTTTCTCTTTTCACATATTTAAAAATATTATAAAAACTAGAGAGGAAAAATGCGTCAAAAGTTATACACTAGGGCAGCACTGCAATAGTGTCACGGAATTTAAGCAGGTTGAGAACAAGACGTGTCGAAAGATGCATTACGGAAAATAATTGTCAGTCGATGTCATGAGTCATGCATAGGAACGGAAATTCGTTTGCAGTTTGGTAGAAACATTATTCGCTTTGCGCTTCTAGACTAAAGACATCCTACTACTTCATACATTTGGCAGGGAGGCTTACTGAAGTGCTTGCTTTTCTTGGTTTGGCTCAGTCTCGACTGATATTTGAATGTGGCAACAAATGTAAGATATTGCTTGTCTCGTTTCAGGGAACAATGGTGATTGGGTTGGCAGTCCACGCCATGCTCATTCTTTCTGCACTTTTTCTGCTTTTTACTAGAACAAACCCTTTCAAATACTTCTTGGGAACTATTCCAGCACTTTTGGCTGTGTTTGGGATTTGCTCCAGGTAAAAATGATTATTCAACTTTTTGCAGTGTGTTTTAATTTGTTGAAACGCTGGTAAAAATTTGGTTAAAAGATGATTTGGTGGCCAAAATCACTTGCATTTTTCAGAAATTGCTTCAATGATGGATTACACAAGCAAGGTGTTTGTTTGGCTATGTTTCAGCGCTGCCGTCATGCCGATAACTATTCGATGTTTGGAAAAAAAACTTAAAGTTGATGGTAAAATTGCCCGCTTCATTATTCCCCTCGGATCAACGATGAACATGGACGGCACGTGCCTTCTGCAAACTGTAGCTGCAATTACCATTGCTCAGATGAATCAAATTCCACTAACGTTTGGAAAAGTTCTAACGATAAGGTAATTATTGAGCGGAGGTATTCTTCAGCTGAGGATCCTGTGAACCGATGCATCTTTTTCACTACATGCACTGGTGATCATAAACTGTGAATGCAATGTCAAAAATTATAATTTTTTGGCAGCGTATAACTATGTTACAATAAACGAAAATGACTACAACATTAAACTTACTTGTAGATTTTAAAATCAACAAAGTAATTGCCTTTGTTTCTTTTAATTCGAAGCAGCACATAAAATTGCACTTTTTAGTTAACGAAGACAATTTGGTTGGAGACATTGTGTTGTGTCATTTATCGAAGTTTGTGATGCACATATTAACTTCTGTTTTTCACGTAATCCGTATTTTAGCAGATAATCATTCATTAATCCATTTTCACACCCGAGTTTCCTCTCAGGAGGGTCGCTGTGCAGCAGCCCTAGGGGGACTCTAAATACCTTTCCAGAAATCTCTGATAGTTCTTCTGGCTCCTCACAAAGGCGGGACCGCAAGCAAGGTCGGAGATGTAGTAACACGACCTCGCCTCTGGTCGACGTCTGGGCCGCTTTCTCATGGGTGTAGCCAGCAGGACTTGCCTCGACAATCTTTCGTGGGACATTCTGGACATGGTCGAACCAACGTAGTTGAAATCTCTCTATTCGGAGGGAATTGGCTCGACATTCACGGTTTCACGAACTTCACATCTGCGCACTATATCGTGAAGTGTCAATCCGGGAACTCTTCGCAAAAATCCCACCTCTGCCGCTTGCACTTGAGATATCCCTCTTTCAGTCATTACACAAGATTCATTACCGTGAGGATCGGAACAAAGATCGATTTAAAAACTGACAACTTCGTTTGAAAGCTCTCGTTTTATGACCTCAGAGCGATAAATCTCACGCAAAACTGCGTTTGCTTTACCAATGCGTGTATCAACCTTATTGTTCTGTCCACCGCCACTGGCGAATACCACCCAAGGCACTTGAACTTCTCCACATGTGCAGTTTATTGCCGCTTGCTTCCAGTGTACACGGTCTTGGGTTTTTCTGAAGAGACATAAAACCTCGCTCTTTTTAGTGCTAATATTTATTCCCGCTTGGTCGCACGAGGCTGTGAACCAATCAAGTGCATGTTGAAGACACTGTTAAGAAGGTGTAAGCAGTACCAAATCGTCCGCAAAATCGTAACGGTTGATCCTGCAGCTTCTGACAGTGGCATCATCGTCAACTCGGTTGTGACTGTCTATCCATTTCATTTAGACTATGAAGCATAGGCATAGCCAGGGGGACCCAAGGGCCTACGCCCCCCAAAATTTTTAGCATGTCTAGTCATTTTGTGCTTTGAGAAGAGGCGTCCCAAACAAAAATGCTGTTGCTCGCCTAAGTCAAACATTTTGGCGCCATAAAATTTTGCGCCAACTGCACCACTGCTATGAAGAGGAGTGGTGACCGTACACACCCTTGTCGGAATCAACACCACCGGTGAACTGTTGTGATTTAACTCCCCCGATACGGACACAAATTTTTGAGCAGGGATACGTAGACTTGACGGCAAGGAACAGACGGCTGTCAACACTGTATTCCCGCAACACTCTCCAAAGCTTTTCACGAGGGACCCGTCGCATGCTTTCTCGAGATTGACAAAACGTGTGTGGACATCTTTGACATATTCCCAAGATTTCTTGAAAATTTTCTGGAGAGTGAAAATTTGGTCTGTAGTGCTACGTCCGGGACGAAAACCGAACTGGGCACCACCCAGCTTTTGTTCAATTCTTTCGGGGCCTCTTTTTTACAAGGCACTTGATATATAATTTTACAGGGAGACTGAAGAGAGAGACGCCCAGCTAGTTAATGCATTCACTCCTGTCTCCCTATTTGTGCATGGGCATGATCATTCCAGTTTGCCAATCTTTCGGTGCCCTGCCAGAGCACCAGGGCACCTGACATGCAGAGTCAGCTAAGAACTCCTTCATCCAAGTCTTTGTTTACTTATCGTAAATCTTATATTTTCTTGCTTCAACATCTTTAGGAAAAGAAAAAGATCATGATTAATCATGAAAATGAACTTCTGCTTTTATAACAACAAATATGCTAATAATTTTGTAGCCTTACCGCAATCATGGCTAGCATTGGAACAGCTGCTACTCCCGGATCTGGACTGGTTGCTCTTTTACTCGTTCTTTCAGCTTCAGGAATTCCTTCTCAAGCTGTCGGGCTTCTTTGGTCTGTGGATTGGATTCTGTGAGTTATGAACTCAGATTTGTAAAATATATAATCACAAAAAACAGTTTTTTTGTGGTGAAAGCTTATTTATATTTTTTGTTTAATCGATGCTTTTGTTGAGCTCAAGTATCAGCAGAACATTCCCAAAAAGCAATCTTTAACTACAAATAAGCATAACTTTGAGAAGATTACCACAAATATCTCATACAATTTGTGTGGTGAAGTTTTCTGTAGTGATCGCGTATTTTGGCAGTCGCATTTTTAACGTGCCCTGCAAGAATTCAGCCTAGGGCATGCTCCCATGTCAGTTTCTCCACTTGTTTCCCGCAGAACGTTTCGTCGGTCGAGTGTTCGCTGCTCGTCCAATCTGCTCTGTATAGTTTTAATCGTTTTGTTTTGTTTCTTTCAACCTGCTGCGCTACTATGCTTGCTTAAAGTCATAATGAATTAAAGCCTCAGTTATTCTACGAGAAAATCTCTTATTTGCTTGGGGCCAGTTCACCTGGTAAGTATTTCATATGGTTGCTTTGAATTCTCTTGCGATGCTCCTAATGCGCTATGTTGAATTGCTCGCTTCAGAGTTTGCCTTTGGTTAAGTTAAAACGACTAGCCTGTTTATGCCAGGATTTTCGTTAACTTATTAAAACCCTGCTCAGGTCTAACAGAAAATGCACAGTTTTGGTATCATTAGCCTAGGTAGGCAAATATCGTTCCCACCATAACTGAAGTTTCAGGAAACGTTTTAGGTGCACAGGCGCGTTTTTCAACAACTCAGAACCTATTGCCAAGCTCATATCACCCTCAAAAGTCACTTGTTGCATGTCGAAAAAACGTATTGTTTCAAAACCAAGCATATACCCCTACAAAAGACCGCGGGTGGTACGAATTAAAAAACACGTAACATTCCGAAATTTAGTCGGTAGGCCTTATTGGCGGTCTGCACATGATCCATATTGTGATCATAGGCGTAGCCAGGGGGGACAAAGGGGGGCCATGCCCCCCCCCCAAGTTTTTAGAAAATATAGTCATTTTGTGCTTTGAGAGGCGTTTTTCCATCGAAACAGTGTTATTCACCTAAAATCAAATATTTTGCCCCCCAAATTTCTGGGCTGGCTACGCCACTGATTGTGATGCATTCGAAGCTGGCGGAAGTGCATGCAAACAAAGTAAATTAGGTGGAGACACAAAAATGTGTTATTTTTAGGAAATTTTTGTGAGTGTTTGCACATAAGGTCTATTCACGCAAAATGGCCACATTCTATTACGACATGGGAATCTGTGACGCAGTACCGATCACAAAAAAGTTAAAACAATGTGGTATCACACATGTAGCCGCGGCAACGCTTGTTCTGGATTAACGCTCATGTTACTAGGTCACAACAGGGCTTGTTTTGACAGACTAATGTGCTATTGACAGCACGTCTTACAAGCGTAACTCGTCAAAGTTCTTGGACACACAACACTTGCAGACAAACTTCTTTCACACAATAGCAGCGTTGGAATGTGCTATAAAAAAACGTAAGAGGCCACCTTTCCGTCATGTGGCTGCATGACTGATAAGAACATCTGATCAAATGTGTCTACGCCACCTTTCGTGGAATTAAACATCATAATTTCAAGCTTGGCAGTTTCACTTATCACTGGATGGTCATGCATGAAGGAAAGCAGACAAACTAGCTTTTTCTTGGTCTTGCTTGTGGCACTTGCAAGAGTAACCACTATCATGTCCTTGCTGAAAACAAAAGCACTTTGACCCTAGGAAAAATTTCCCTTGTCAAGCATTTGGTAAGGTATTTCCCATTTGTTTGTACGAACAGTTCCCCACACGCGTCAGACCGTAATTTTCTCGCCAACGTTTCACGAGGGGAGGTGACGTGAACTGCTTGTCAGTTGCCGGCTGTAAGATTCCGATCGTTGCCTCTGTATTTTCCAACCAATTTTTCTGCGGCAAAAGTTTTGGCTCATAAGCAGCAGACGCAGCATCGTGATTACGTGCAGCAACAATGTAGTGCTTTGACGTTTTTCAAAATTCCGAGGTGTTCAATGAAAACAACTTAACATATTTCCTGTCTAATGGAACATAACAAGCTTTGCCGTGAAAACTCAGGTCGAACCAACCAGTAACAGAAATGACCCATGCAGGTCGAATCTGATTCTTCTCACATGGATTTCATTCATGTGCCGAAACCAATATGCTTGGTACCTCATCAACATGTCAAACCCTCTTTGCCCATGATGGGTATAATTAGTTTTCACACAGCTTCTTGTTGGAAAACTTCAGGGTGTGCTTTGCCCACACGGGGCAATTACTCCCACTTACTTGATATATACAATGCTTATGCAGATTTCGAGAGGTCTGCTCGACAGAGCACATAGAAAAAATCAGCTACTGAAAGAATCGGCTTTAAATGGTCACTTTAAGTATACCTACGTTACGTTGTTGGTACGAATGCTCCAGTTGGGCAAATTAGACCTGAGCAGGTTTTTTATATTGAGCATGTTATTAATTTTTTTGTCTGTCAACTCCTAAAACATTTTGACAGCATATTTAGACCTGCGTTAACATCCCTGTTAGTCGGTTTTACTTCTACAGCTAAAACCTCTTCATTGCATCTTGAAAAAGCATATTCATATAATTCTTTACCAAGATTGCCGAAACCCAATTCCAAGCTTATATCGAAGCGTTTTGGATTGTTTTTAATCGATTTTCAATCGGATATCGATTATGAACTTTGTTTTACGTCATGGGCTCCACACATTGTTATCGGAAGTTTTATCTGCAGACGCTGTTTCTTGCAACACAAAAATTGCAACCAAATGTTGCAAGATAGTTTACAAAAAATCTGAATTTGCCTTCCTTAACAAATAATTGTTAATTATTTATTTGCATTTCTTCCAGGGAAAGATGTCGAGCCGTAGTGAACGTTTTAAGTGATTGCACCTGTTGCGGAGTGGTGCACCATCTCAATGTGAAGAACAAACTAAGATAAATGGCTGAAAATCGCATTCTCTGCAATGGTGGTCGGAAAATGTCACACGTTTTCATTTCTGTCGTTTGAGGGAAAAACTGAAAAAAAGTTTCTTCTTCATGATAACAGAGAAATATTTGATGAACTTACAGTTTTTGCGTAATTTATTGACTAAGGTTTTAACCTCGGTGTCACAAGCTTGTTGTTTCAATCCCCTTCGAGTAATATTAGAAGCTACATAGAGTAACAGTAATTCAACAACACAAAATTCAATCTCGAATTTTATTGTTAAGTTACCTTCATGATCGACGCTGATTTACCGTAGACAACATTAAAAAACCCTGTCCACCAGGCTCTGCTTGGCAAATGCTGTGTGTTTACTTTTTGACAAATGTCGTATGTGATTTGGCTTCGGAAATTTGCTGCACATGGTTGAATCAAGGTTCACGCGAGCATTTGACTGCCAACGACTTGTATTTGGTGTGTTTGCATGCCGTTGAACGGTTCAAGTTCTACTGGCTATGAGCTGGCAAAAAAACTTTAACATCACCTTGCAAGTCTACCTTAAACCAACCATTTACTAGTCAAGCTTCAAATAACCTGTGACTTCAAGCAATGCATAGGCTACTGTAAATTCACACCACCTAAAGTACCAGAAATATCTGTAGAAAAAATGAGCACTCATAATTCTCTAAAAATGCCATTTCTGCTACTTGATAAGAAGCATGAATGTAGCCTTGCTTATTAATAGTCTTTCCAGCACAACAGCAATGTTAAAAAATTACTTTGTAAACTAAGAAGAAAATGTCCTTTAAATTAAAAGATGTAATGTGGTCCCTGCTACAACAATTGCTTGTTGTCATATTTTCTGATGGAAATGTTCACTAAGGTACAACATCACAAGAAATGAGAAATTTGTCTAACGTTTTCAACTCAGAGACATAAAAAAGAAATCCTTGGATAAAAATATGAATGTTCTAAATCTAAAGCACGTATTTATCAACTTCGTTTATACAAAACTTGAGTTTTGTGTATGGCACATTTTATTATGTACTAGACAAACACGCTACCATGCCTGCGGAGCTCTTGTAAAAATAAAATGGCTCCGGCTCCGGAGCTGTGTTTTTTTTGTAACATGGCTCCGGCTCAGTTCCGGCTGTGCTTTGTTAATACACTTCAGCAATTTCGCTATTCCTAGTGTCCTTCTTGTAGCAAATGAGCGTGTTATTCCAACACATTTTGAACTAATCTCAAACACTGCTACCACTACCAGGCCTGCGTAGTCGAAGTCGGAAGGAGTTTGGTCTTAAGTAGTCCGAGTCGGTAAAAATTCTTTTAAGAAAACCTGACTCCGAGCTTATCTTCCTCTCGCCGACTGTGACCAGTGTTTCCACTCTGTTATGAAGAAAACCTGGCGAGGATTTTTCGGGCGAGGATTTTTCTGAGAGGGTCTCAAATTTTTTAAACCATGTCCTATAGTTTTAAACTGTGTCCAACACATATTTCAGGGGGGGCGAAAAATTTTCCAAGGGGGCTTTCGCCCGCCCTTGCGCCCCTCTAGTTACGGACCTGCATTCAATTTCGGATTTTATTGTAGATTTGACTTGCTTCAACGCAGAAAATGCACGTGGTCTCGCACATGTATTGTATGTGTTTCCAAACGTCCAGCGCATATTTACTGCGAAATCGTTCAGTTTGGGAAATCTATTTTTGCTGACTAATTTCCAGAATCTCTTTACAGTCTCTAATACCGTTACTATTGTAGACCACATTTTTATTAAAAGATGTTATGCTTGTTCAATAGTAGTTACAATTACCTATTGCAGGGATGGACAATTAATTTGGCTCAATGGCCACTTTGAGAAGGTTGCGTTTAGCTGATAGAGAGGCTAATTTATTTGGCGTTATTGAGTTCATTGCGCCAGATGTACTCTCCAAGACAACGAACGCCGGGGCACAGAAAACAAACGCGAGGTTATACAGTTAGGTGCCCCAGCGGATGGTTAGGCGAGGGCCGTACCTTCTAGTTTGATCGCAAAAAAGATAAAACAAAAACAATAATGGTACGCAGAAAAGGTAATATTCATCGTTCTTGTGCAAATACACTTTATCCAGAGCAAGAAATTCAATGAAACAAATGTAACCTCACACGCTCTTCAACAAATTTAAAATAAAAAAAAACTTTTTCTTAATGGTTCCGCGGGCTACTGAAAACGCTGTGGCGGGCCACATGCAGCGCGTGGGCCTGTAGTTGGAACACACTGGTTTATTCACACAACGCTTATGCAGTCTTCTTTTACACACTGCGTGATTTGTTGTGTAAACAGTCTTGTGGAAATATACATAAGGTTTAGTTCTGACTTCTGAGTGAGCACGTGCAAAGCTGTAATTGCTACAGCGAGTTTTCATAATTCATTTGGGCAATTTTTAAGCCTGCATGGTGTTACAACTTTAGTAGTTGCCCGATAGTCATTGTCAACTTACAGGTCTACTTCTCATTGCTTGAAAGAGTTTTGCGAGAGGGTCTAACCTTCGTGTTTTTTCACCGCTACTGATGTTCTGGTCGTTGATTTATTCTGAAATTATGACTTAATTTTAGAAAGTGCTCGAAAAATGGATATTATGTAGTTTATGAAAAGGTTCAGTTTTCTGATAGCCAAAGTGTAGAAAACATTTAAACTAAATTGTGAGAAGTGAGATTCAACCCGCACAGACTAATACAAGCACCGCAAACGCAGTTGTGGATAGTTTAAGTCCAATTCAGATTCAGTTGTCTGCAGTTCACAATAATAATGATATTGGATGATACGCCAATTCAGCAAAAGCTGTAAAAGGATGGGGAATTTTCTTTGTGGTGTAGAAAGGGTAAAGCGTTTTGTGGAGGTCCATTTACACTGCATCGTTCGCAACCTGAAAAAGGATAAGCGAAATGTCGATGTTGCCTCACCCTAGAAAAGTTTCTGCGGACGCCCATGAACGCGCCTGTAAAACAATGAACAGATTATCAACCACAGCATCTTCAAAACCAAACAAAGCATTCCAAAATCATGCACAATAAGCAGCCTTGACATATCAGCGATAGATTGGAGCGCTGGCCTATGCCTAGTCAGTGCTTAATCGGTAAAACATCAGATTTTAAACGATTTGGTAAATCCTAGCCCTACTCAAATGTACTGGCTACTGCACTGGCTCTGCACATTACGCCTATAAAACTACTGTATTCTTGAATGAAAAATGCGCTAATGCGACATACATTTCTAAAATTTGACCAGAATCAAACAAACCCCAGATTTTCAATAAAACCCCAGAACCCCAGATGAAACAGGAAAACCCCAGATCTAGTGAAAAATCCCCAGCAGTGGCAACACTGATTGTGACTGTTTGTGCCACAAAAAGGTTTGTAAGCGTCACGCTGCGTTTGCTCAAGGACTGCATCTCGGAAAACGCGCAAACATGCGCTGGTTTTGACTGACTTGTCCACACCACACTCGGCAGCAATTCCACAGTCTGATGTGACTAGAACAAGTCCCAACTTGAAATAAAACGCACTGTAACCTCAATCCATGGTAGAACCGACCTAGAATTTCGCCGCGGCGACATATGTCGATAAAATTAATTAGTCGCGCAGCATGAGCGAACCATGGCAACTGTTAGTGCGCAGAAAAGGTCCGGATCCGGAGCTGCTAAATTAACCACCAGCTCCGGCTCCTGCTCCAGCTAACTTTTGAAAACAGCTCCGGCTCCGGCTCCGGCTAAATTTTGAAAGCAGCTCCGGCTCCACCGAAAATGGCTGGCTCCTGGGCACCGGGCTCCGGCTCCACAGCCCTGCATGCTACTATCAACAAATTGGGTGCTTGAAGCTGCACTTTCCTCTTTAGGCTCACCAGTACCACCTACAACAACAACAAATCTAACCAGGAGACCTTTACATGTTTCATCAGTCTTTATCCTTCCTTCCTTTTACCTTCTTTTTGTTGCTCCACTTGGATACTTTCTGTTCAGCTGAGGCATTTTCATAAAATTTATCAATAAACTAAATACCAAATACTTCAATCTCTAAAAATCATCATTTGGCTCAAAAATTATCATTTTTTATAAATATTTTTTCTTATTTGATAGAGTGTTTTCAGAACATTTTGGAAGAAATTTTAACCCACAATTTTTTTAGGTATAAAACTTGGTTTGAAGCTTTTCTTTATTTGCTCATTGGAGATGGGGATGGGGACCCTTTGAAAGCATAGTACTTGCACATTGCACATGACAGTTGCTCTTTGTTGCCCGTTTGAAAGCAAGGTAGTTGCACATTAAAGTTGCTGTTGAGGCCCCTTTGAAAGCAAGGTACTTACACATTACAATTGTTGTTGGGGGCCTCTTTGAAGGAAAGGAATTTTACATTGCAGTTGCTGTTGTTGGGAGCCTCTTTTAAAGCAACATACTTACACATTACAATTGCTATTTGGGGCCCCTATGAAAGCATAGTACTTGCATATTACAGTTGTTGTTGGTGACCCCTTCAAAAGAAAGGTACTAACACATTACAATTGCTGTTGGAGGGATCTTTGAAAGCAAGGAATTTTCCATTTCATTTGCTGTTAGGGACCCCTGTGAAGGCAAGGTACTAACACATTACAGTTGCTGTTGGGAGCCGCTTTGAAAGCAGAGTACGTACGCACTACAGTTTCTTTTAGGGGCCTGTTCAATGAAGTTTGAAAGCAGAGTAGCCTACTTTCACATTTCAATGGGTGTTGGGGGCCCCTTTGAAAGTAGAATACCTTCAAAGTGCAGTTGCTGTTGTGGGCCGGTTTGAAAGCAGAAAGCTTGCACGTTACAATTTCTGTCGAGGGGCTCTTTGAAAGCAGAGTTCATATTTATGATCTGCTTTGTAGTATATTACATTAGTGCATAATACGTTTTTCACCAAAATTAAGGAAAATTTATGTACGTCTAGGGACTGGGTTATAGGTTATTGTAGAGATCCCTGAGGGGTCAACCTAGTTGTTGCAAGAGCACAGGCCGGTCTCGCAACTGAGCAACCCGACGTCTTGAAGTTGCCAAGCCAAAGCAAGGCAATTTAAAAGGCTCTCACAAACTTTGTCCGCTGATAACTCTTCAGTAGTACTCTAAGTTGACTGTTTCTTCGAGTATTGCGAGTGCGATGAATTGTCTTTGATGTAAGAACATGGGAATGTGCGATTGCATGCACGATCACCATGCTGGTAATGACAGCAAAGGCACAGCCAGCGGGGGGCTGAAGCG
>Ga0210059_1005644_pt1 | contig 20119 bp, 15 predicted proteins | sample Ectturendosymbi2_FD_188042 | JGI IMG/M metagenome (GOLD analysis project Ga0210059, IMG submission 188042) | Ecteinascidia turbinata endosymbiont from Florida, USA - Sample 2 (SPAdes) (version 2) | ecosystem: Host-associated > Tunicates > Ascidians > Unclassified | place: Key West, Florida... | reverse complement strand
GCTGGTGTGTATTGTTATGTTGGTAGTCGTAAGATAGCGTTGAACACAATCCTAATTGTAGCAGATAAACAAATTGGACCAGTGAAGCTGAAGAACCGTCGATCGGATCCACTACATGACATACTGAAGCAAACCCACTAAACATCTTTGAAAGCATCTTTTTTTTACTTCAGCCGGTTAATTGCCGTTTGACCGCCTTGTATTTTTGGTATGTTGCTGGTTTGGTGTGGCCTTATTATGGGATAGAGCTCCATTTGCGGAATTACTTGAACGTGTGTCTCGGTATATCACCAATCAAAATGCGTTTGCTCAACGACTGATAGCAAAGCATTAAAGAAATAAATTTTGCTGCCACGGCACAACACCATTACTGCTTAAAAGTGCGGCAAATCGTTCTCTTACATCCGCTGCTCTACAGGCATGAAATCTGCCTGAGCGATTGAGTGGAGCAAAGGCAGTGGCGCCCTTTTCATACCTCCATTTGCGGAAATTACTTGAACGTGTGTCTCGGTATATCACCAATCAAAATGCGTTTGCTCAACGACTGATAGCAAAGCATTAAAGAAATAAATTTTGCTGGCACGGCACAACACCATTACTGCTTAAAAGTGCGGCAAATCGTTCTCTTACATCTGCTGTTCTACAGGCATGAAATCTGCCTGAGCGATTGATTGGAGCAAAGGCAGTGGCGCCCTTTTCATACCTCCACGTTCCGTCATGAAATTCTGTTTCTATCCTCGTGATCACCCATGATTTCCTCGCAGTACGCCGAGTCGATTCGTAACAAGTTAGGCAATTCTGTGCAGGCTTTCACTACTTCGTCAACGGTGTTGCGTTTCACGGCCAATGGTCTTCTAAACACACTGCAGCAAGACGACATGATCCCAAAAGCATTTTCTACTGTTTTTCTGGCTCGATAATTGAATATTCGCTTCTCCGCTGTCAGCTGCTGTGTACGTAACGGTCTCATTAAATTATCCTTGAGAGGAAATCTCCCTCACCTATAAAAACTTGGTAGTGCTTCTTCCGTTCAAGAAAGAGGTTTACAGGGTGGAAGATCCAAACTATTTATATTCAAGCATTGGGCAAGGCTGCAGTTTGCAAACGTCGCTTTGTTTTTCGTGTGAATCGACGTCAGCAAATGTAAACCATTACTGTGCGTCTACTACAACCATCAGAAGTTTTTGTTGTAGTCGAAATGCAATGAGCCACTTGTTGCAGGTTTTTCCAGGATATTACATGCTTTCCATCAATAGAGCCGTCGCAGTTCGGGACGTTCCACCGCATTTCAAAATCATTGACCAAGTTGCACAGATTTATCAGAGTGCTTTGCACGTGTCTGTTACGACTGTAAACACCGTTGACTATGTGTTTGGTAGAAGGCAATCTTTCGGTCAAAGATGTACGAGGCGGCGAATTTTTGGGGATGCAAAGGATATTCGGACAAGGTTGTGAGACTCACAGCATACTTATAATATGATATATACCACGTGTGTCTTCGTAGGATGAAGCAGCTTTAGGCGTACCTCAGCTAGGTGTGATGTTCCTTGCTGACTGCAACAGCTGGGGTGTGAATGGAACGCCATACAACCTGACGCAGATGCTCAAAAGTACTGGGTCGGCTGGGCTTTGGCAATGTTTTCGCACAGTCTAGCATACTTTTATTTAGTTAAGTACCATATTTTCTGTTTGCAAGTCTATGGCAACTTGGAAGAGGAAAATAGAATGTATCAACGCCTAAAGAAAATTTATAGCGAGAAAGTTTGTCGCATAAAATTTTTACGAACAAACTTGGGGAAATATGGGCAAAATATCCTTTGCACCCCCAAAATATTGCCAGCTCCTACACAAGAAACGTCAGCGTCTTTTTTGGCGACAATGAATGAAAAATGGAGCAATATTGAGTAAAGAACCTTTCGTTTGCGCAGATAAACATCAAGGACTACTTTCATACTAACTGGAATACGAGCCATGTTTCTCCACTGCAAAAATGACAGCGAATTATGTTACGTCAGTGCGAGAATCTTCGGAAACCTCGGAATGAAATGCTTTTCTGTAGTTAACAGCGGAATTAAAAACACTCCTTTCAAGTTAAATTTCTTAAGAAGTTGAGATACAGGAATTTTTTTATACCATTTTGATTACGGTGGGTGCTATTGATAGCTTTCAACGCAATTCTAATAATTTCAAACCTATTACACTATTAGTGATTCCAGATAATGAGGGTACTGTACCACAAGGCCCGTAATCAAGGGGGAGCAGCCCCTCTAAAAATTGATTTGGACATAGTTTAAACAGTTTAAAAATTTAAGCCACTCTCAGAAAACTCTTCGCCGCCACTGCTGTCCCAAGCTGGTTACGGGCCTGTATAGGCTACTACATTTGTTGACATACAATACAGATGAGTTGATTAGTTTGCATTCAGTGAATCAACCTATCCTGGATTTGCTCGCAGTAATTACTTGAGTGCAGCTATATTCAAATTTTACTTACGTCAAATCAAAGCAGAAAAGTTATTGTCTTATATTTTTTGCAAATTTTGGGAGCTATACAGCCTCACAACAACAATGCACAAAGCCTCGTATATCATTAAAACTTCTTCAGAGACATAGCAGTACTAACCCCAGTGGATGTTTTCTTGCAAGTCGTGACTAGCACATAGGCCTACTACGTACCATTCGAGTTCAATCTAAACGCACCTTCGCTCGAGAAAATGTCGCCTTCGCTTTGCGTTCGCTTCGCGTTTGATGTAAACCGGCCTTTTTTATATTTTATTATCACTATCTTCCAGACGGAGCTTAAACCTCAGGTAAAGGTCAGACATGATGTGATTTTTCCAGCATTCACCCTATACACAACGTCTTATCAATATAGGACAACTGGTAAACCATAGTGCTTTGATAAGTTTCGACTAAAAATTGAACTAGGATAGGTTCCTGAACAGTTTCGTTGATTTGCTCTGAAATACTTATTTCACTTGCATATCAAGAGGTTGATTACCCTGAAAATTTTGTTCAAATTTTGGAATTGGAGAGGGCAATTACCCCCACACCTTGTGCCTGGCCCGACGCAAAAAAATTGTGACTCACTCGAGTGATTGACTCGATTCATGCAATCACTGTGAGTCTAACGCGAAATACCATGATCTGGTCACGACTGACTGCACATGAAGGTTTTTGTGCCGCTAAGAGGCACTGCAGGGCTCAATGGAAAGCATGTTGGCATTTGGCAACATAAATCGCAGTTGCCAGCCCAGAGCCCAGGTAGGCCTGACCATTAAATGGTCAGTTTCGAGTGGACATATTTGCCATTGTTGAAGTTTGCTGGCGGCTGGCCGTGAAAAAACACATTTGGCCATTTTGTGAAACTTGGCTCATTTATGGGCCATTTTTTAAGAGTTTTATCTCAAGGCTGCTGTCCTCGTTAGTCCAAGTTAGTGTGACTGATTAATCAATGTTATATACACATTTGACATTTGTGATGTAGGCTACTAATACTAATAGAATCATTTTCAAAATGCTTTTTGCATTGTGAGTAGTTAGATGTTCTTGTTTAGAAGTTCTTGTTATTTTATTACTGTTGTTACCGTACCAACATAGTGTTTCAACCTTTTATTACTTTGAAGTGTGTAGAAATTATTAAATTCAATTCTCCTAATGAATTAGTAGGTTTCATTTTGTACAACCACTGAACTACTACAAGTGGCAGTGCTTCCGTCAGACCTGTCATACACTTAGGCTATGAATATGACGCACACACACTGCATAATAGGTTGTTAGTTGCTGTTTCACTACTTTTTGCTATAGAGTGGTCCATCTCTTTTGTTCATACATAACATGGTGGACTTACAATATGGTTTAAAAAATATGAGCATCCATGCCCATCAACTTGATGCAGTTGATGGATTTCATCCCTTGTTCATATTATATTTGGTCCTTTTAGAGCACAAGTTGAAGTTCAGGGAATAGCATTGATTGTTGGTAGTGTTTATCATGCTATCAACAGCAGAAGCTCTGCTGGGACTATATTTTGCCATTGGAACTGTATTCAGAATTGTCCACGTATATTCAGTTCGTGGCACTCTAACACTAGCAACATGGACTATGGTAGCTTAAATGTAGATTAGTTGTTAGTCAGTGACTATGCTATGCCTGCTGACTGTTGTGCGATTGGTCGTTGGCTCAGTAAGCCCTTAGTTTGGGTTGGACATAGCTGGTATAAATTTAATATAATGCATAATCTCCTTACTTTTGCTGCCTAGGATGAGAACAATAATTTCATTGGCAACATGTAAAAGATGGACATCTGTCAGTAACAGATCTTGGTTGCACATATAATATGATGTAACCGGAATTGAGAAAACAAATATTTTATGGTGGGCAGTGGTTACAGAACTTTTTGTGGATGTTTAAATTTGAAACCTTATTTGACCACGTCTTGTAACATGACAGTAATGCACGAGGAGAATGCAGTAGGCTTGGTAAACACCATATAAGGTAAAACTGACCCTAACCGTAGCCATAACCCTAATGCTAACCCTAGCTTACATAACCTTGACCTAATACTAAGCTAACACCAACCTAACACTAACCTAATGCAAATCCCTAAAGTAGTTTTGAAACGAGTAACGAAAAACTGGTCCCACAAATTGAAACGTGCAAGCAGTCACAAGTATGAAAATGTGAGTTGCCAAGCAAGGTGAAAGGCAAACCGAAAACCATCAGTACAGTAGACATGAGACAAATCCGTTATGCTACTGGGAGGATACCACTTGAGTGATAAACTGACTGCTTTGTTCGAACCGCGTCATGCAGGCAGTACGGTGGAATAAATATTGAAATAAGAAGATCCACAGGCAGTTTTGTAGCCATTCCTTTCTGGTGGCCAGTGACACCACATTGGTAGTAAAAATAATATTTGTTGTTGACCTAAGCCTAATTTTAGCAAACATGACTGTTGCACCAAGATTTTTCCAGTCTTGATAACAAGCTCCAGTGAGACCCAAATTCATGTTTGAACAGTTGTGAAAATAGAAAAAACATTGCAACTTTTTGCATTGCATGTTTGGAAAAAGGTTATATTATATGAATTGCAATGAAAAATTATATTTTGTATTGTACCTTTACTTTTTTTATTGTGTAACGGGATATTTTTCTGCTCCGGTTACATCATCACACATCTGCTAAAAATATATGCGCAGAAGGAGATCTGTTTTTTACATTGTGCTGTTTCATTTTGGGTTGCTCTTGCGTAGTAGCTAGGTGATGGCTGACAGTAGGGTTTTAAGAGGGAATTGCATGAGTTCTTGTCAAGAGAATGAACTTGTATAATTAGGTCTGGAAGCTTTAATTAGGTCAGCAACCTGCTAGTAGCCTGTAGCAAAACACAAAGAGCAATGATTTATCTACAGTTTTGTGTTGACTACAAATGATACATTGTAATATTGTCTCATGTTGAACCTATTGTAACATTGTGTAAAAAGATGATATGGAGCATGCTATGTGACCAAAATTCAGTTTGAAATGGTGATTCATGTAAAATGTGGATAATTACATCTAGGCATAGCCAGGGGTGACTGAAGGGGCCATTGTCCCCCCAAATTTTTGGCATATCTTATGATTTTGTACTTTGAGAAACGGTTTCTTAAACAAAATACTGTTGCTTTTCATTTTTTTGTGTTTCATATTGCTTAAAATTGTAATATGTTCCTAACTTCCTATAATCTACTCTTTTGTAACTTGTGCAACTATTCCATTTGCTCATGTGGCTTACATACTGCACTGCAATGCCTTTCAACTGTGGTTTGAGTAATGCAAAAATATTGGAAAAATATTCTTTATAGATGGAACCATACAATCCATTCCTTGTAGGCATACCTTTTCAGAAAATGTGTGGGTAAAAATGACAGAACAAAATGTTTATAATGTCTGAATTTTCACTTTGCTTCAAGTCAGATAATGTTGATAGGAAACTAGCCACAGGAACCAGTGGCTTAAACTAGTCATTACGGTATACACAGTGTCTTTTGGGTCACATTAAAACTGTATTAGATGTCAATTTGTTTCCAAGTACAATTGTTTACAGTAAGAGACTTTTCTCAGTAATAAAACTTGGTCCCAATTGCATTGAGCAGCATTCTTGTTGTATATGTTTATTCTATGTAATTTAGACAGTGAGACTTTCAAACTGTGAAGAAAAGTATCAACTTATCTAGTGCTTAAAAAAACAAGCTCCAGCTTTGTTATCAAACCAAAAAGTTTAATGCACACTGCAATCCAAACAGGTTGTTGAAAGTGTTTACGTATGCGAGGTGCAACCAACAGTTTTCAAATTGAAAATTAAGTGAAATCTTACATATTGTTTTTTTTTCACGCCCATGCACTGTATTGTTTTTTATGCACATGTACTCTGTGCCATTTTGGCTTAATGACCTCAACAACAGTGACCCAGCAAGTCTGGATTGCAACTGCTGAATGCTACAGTCAGTGGCGTACGCAGAAAATTTAAGAGGGGGGACCAAAGCATAGGAGTAGCCAGGGGGAGCCAAAGAGGCCATGCCTCCCCCAGATTTTTAGAAAACATTGTCATTTTGTGCTTTGAGAGGCGTTTTTCTAAACAAATTAATGTTATTCACCTGAAATTAAACACTGCCGAATACTGACAGTATACACTGTCGAATACACATTTTTTCTTTTTAGGGTCTGAGGGGGGGACCATGGCACAGTGATCCCATTCCTCCGTTCGCTAGTGGCTACAGTTGGTTAAAACTTTCTCATCTGAATAACTTCATACATCTTAGGTTTATCTTGTGCTGTGACTGCATACATCAGGCTTGTTTATCGTGAGCTATTATCTTTTCAAACATTGCTGTTAGGTATTGTTGCGATCGGAAATCCCGAGCGGCAAGTGCGCAAAGCTTCGCACCGTGGCAGCAAGCAACAATAGAGATCACTCGACGAGATCACTTTATTATTGCTTGTTCGTGCCACATACATATATTTTTGTTCTTCGCGCACATCCCGTTCGTGGTGAATCACGCAATCAACGCAACACCACCGGAGAGGTTGCAACAGTATGTCTTCACTTTGTTTTAATTTCCTTGTTCTATTAATTCATGCATGTTTTTGTCACTTGCAGAAAACGAGTGTTTCAAACCTTTTATGAATTCTTTCTTTGTGTGGCTTTTTTTCTGCAATGGCTTCTGACCAGCACATTTCGGTTTCATTTGAAGATTTTTGCGACATCTATAAGGAACACCTTTGGTCGCTTGGAGTAAGTCCTCACCTTTTCAGGGCACTTCATTACAAGCTGCAAAATGAGGTAAGGCATACATGGGGGTTTGTTTTCTTTGCCCGAGGTGATTTTTCAATAAAACCAGAGTAACTTGTGAGCAAAGCGCGAAGGTAATTCAGGGAAAACTACGGTATATTTGCTTCAATGTGTAAGATTGTAAATCGTTATGGTGTAGGAAAGTTTCAAAAGTTCTTTTTTTTATGAACAGATTTTCGACGCCGGTGATTTCTTCTGCTTGACTATTGACGAAGAAAGCGAAGAACGATCTCTCAAAGCAGTTGTTTCCGCCGAGGATGGCGTACGCGTTTCCGATGCGAACAGCATATTTCTTGTCGACCACATGTGGTCATACAAATTGTGCAACGTTCGCGAGCAGCTTTGTCAAGCTCCAGGTGCGATGGAATTTTAAAACAATTGCTTCCCTTTGCTGGTAGCCAGTAGTGTCCTGCGCGGGTTGAAAAGGTTTTTGTCAGCTCCTGCCCCGCACCCACAGGAATTTGATAATCTTGCCCGCTCCCGCAGACTTCTAGCCCCCACCATCGTAACCTGCACCCACCTTACCCCGCACTGCTTCCATCTCAAACCTGCACCTGTCACTGTGTGTTTGAAAGCCATTAAAACCTCATGCAACGTCTTTCGTCGCTGGTGGCAATTTATTCACTGACTCATTTCAAAGCTAACGGAAACTCTGAAAAAACACTTAAGTAAAAATGTGAAACGTTTTAGTCAACCTTGATCTATACTTGCTTAGCTTTAAGAGCACTGTTAAAAAAGAGCATGGGGTTCACTGATGAGCTCCTGAAATTTGCTCTTCTGCTATTCAAGATCAAGACATGCCCAGCTATGCTATACACTCGTGCACGAGCAGCGCTTGTTGCCATCACGCAGAACGTATTCTTGCAAGATCAGTGAGAGCTGGGAACTGGAATCTGTGGTGGTCTCACCACCACTTAACACCCTTGCAGCACAAACTATCTGTAGCACTGAGTTTCTTTCTCATGGCAATTTCACATACGTTGGGTCAACATACAGTTAATACCCGCACGGAGAATTCCTTATCCCGACCCACCCTGCACCAAGTTCATTTCGCAACCGCACGGGTAGCACTGCGGGTTCCCGCCCCGCAAATGCTGGTGCCCGCAACCCACGCATTCTGTTAGCCAGCGGTTGCTGCTATTGTTGTTCAGAGTACTTTGGAGGAACCTGCAAAAAAGATTTTGACGAAGAGGAAAATTGAATTTCCCGTTCGGTCTGCTTGTTCATTATTCGTACAAAAAGTGGAAGGAGCATGGTTCATTGTCAACAGGTCCGCAGCCACGGGGGGCTTTCTGGGAAGTTTCCACCAAATTTCGTTGTGCCCAGAAAATTTTGTTTTAAACATTTAATAAAAGCAAAATTCTTTCCTCCAGAAAATGTAATTTGCTGCCCCAAACCTTAAACCTAGTTGGGGGCCTGATTTTCAATTGACTGGAAACGAGAAATTGAAACAATCACTCTCTGTTTCTTGTTAAACATTCAAGTAAAATCGGAAAATTCTGTTCAGCTGGTTCAGTTGAAATATAACGGTCGCTCTGTGCAAAGCCACTGGCGACGTTCATCCCTGTCATGCAGCAATAACTTTCCGCTGAAAAAATGGAGTGGAAAAATTGTTCCGCTGAACGAAATTGGTCAGTGTTGCAAGAAGCCTGATACCTGATCTGTTTGACTTTCTTCTTGATAAAGCTTTACGCCGTCAGTTGCTTTTTGTAAATTCTAGAATTCAACGAAATTCCCTTCTGTCTAAATTGGTTTGAAAATAGGTGTAAAGCAAAATGCTTGTGTAGTTTTGCTAAAATATCCGGCATTATGCTTTTCGACGAAATGCATTTGCGAAGTCGACGGGCAAGCGTGCGAAAAAGCACAGCAACCGGAGTCCAGCTTGAAATTTTTTAATGGTGCTCAAGAACGCAACTGGCAAAGGCAAGGTTGAGAGAGTCTTGTCAGCATTTGTAAAATTTGTATGTCATAGCAAATCGAAGCAGGTTTTTTCAAACAAGGCAATCGTGCAAAAGAGATCTTTCTGGCTGCACGAGAAACTGTTTTGTCAGGCTCACGAAGAACGCGCGCAACACGCTATTAGACAGGGTTCCCACGCAGTATTGAAAAAGTATTGAATTTCAAAATTCACTTTCAAGACCTTGGAAAAAGTATTGAATTTGGCCAAAATGTGTATTAGGTGTTGAAACAGTATGGAAAATAAATCAGAAGTATCTGAGCAGACTTTTACTCTAAGGAAAGCACTTCATCATTACGCAATGTGTAAAATTGAGTTTTATGATTAAGAATTTCGAAAAATGAAGAGAAGTAATGGCATTGAACTTTTTTAATTTAGTATTGAAAAGGTGTTGAAAAAGTATGGAAAATGATTTTCTAAAATGTTTGGGAACCATGTATTAGAACTTAGAAGTTTTTGCCTGCTGTTTGGTACGCCTGACATGAATCTAGTTTTTTACGTTTTCGGATAGTGCCTGAGTGTTGTGTGCAGCCCACGCTTGCGCGAGTTTGCCGAATTCGTTTTATCCAACGCGCATGCAGGAGCGCTTCCCGCATCCGTTTCTTCCCATGCCCGCCACACCAGAGGTGGCCGGAGTCACATTGTCGGACTCCGACTGCGCTGCTGTATATAAAATTTGAAATTCGGATCCAACTCCGAAGTTTTTTCCAGGGTTGCGAGTCGGAGGTAAAATATCGGACTCCAGCTCCGGCATTGGCCTTTCCAAAATTTCCGACTCTGACTCTCGACTCCGACCCCTTAAAATAAATGGAATTAAATTTGGCTGTCAAAATCAATGGAAATCGTGGTGCACAGCAAGAAGTCTCTATTTCAACGAATGTTTCAAAAGAAATTGTACTATTTCAACAGGAATTCCCAATTTAGGAGTGTGATGTAAAAAACGATCCAATTAGACATGTGGAGTCGGACAAAAAATCCTACTCTCGACACCATCTCTCAGTGTTGTTAGGAATCGGACTCCAGGCAAAAACCTCCGACTCCGCAACCCTGGTTTTCTCAAATCTGAGAATCCGACTCCTGTTCAAACTCCGGCAACCATCGATGCCACCGAACTTCAGCATTTTTTAAACTTAAGCAGTGACATTTATAAAGACCACGCAGACTCCTGCCGGAAATAAAAAGCGACTCCAGGTCCATGTTTTCACAACATTTTCACTCCGCGTCCGAAAAAACACGCAAAATCATAGGCGTAGGCTGGAGGGCCATGCCCCCCAAAATTCTAGCACACCTTGTCGTTTTGTGCATTGAGACTCGGTATCCCAAACCAAATACTGTTGCTCGCTTAAAGTCAAACTATCTGGCCTCCCAAGATTTTTGGGCCGGCTATGCTACTGGACAGAATCCTGGCGGCGTCGACCACATCTGCGCCACACAAGTCATGACCTGTTTTCGCAGGTTTGGTGTCGCGCTTGTCCGAGATGATGGGCTACTCAGTGCATGGCGAATGCTTCGACCCGGACGACGACATTGTCAAAACCGTGGCGGAGGAGCTGTGGAAGTACAACCAGACCTACTCCCTGCCAGCAACTGTAAGTAAACGCAAGGCGAGCGCAAGCTGAGGTGTCGGAGCTTCAACTACTCAAGCGCAGCTATTGCTGTTGTGTTTGTCGTGGCGTTTTTTTACTTGGTAGCTCGTTTCCTCAGTTTTTTTTCCATTCAAAGCACGGCTACTGTTATCCAAATAAAAAGACAGCTGCTCGTCAAATAATCCGAAAACATACCTTATTTTTCACAACGCCTGCGAATCTTCCTGACATTTGCATTTCAGTTTGCTGCCGCTGGATTCTTCATCGAAATTCAACCATTGACATATGCTGGTTACGGTGACTGTGCATTTATATAAAACAGGTCCGTGGTATATTTGCTCAACTCATATGTCGCGTTTATCAACAAAGCAGCAACACCGCATCCTCATTTACGACGGTACTCGCCTCGTCGTGTGTTCTGCGCGGTTGTTTTCTCATTAAAAGTTTCCGACTCACCTGCAAAATCAGACTCGTATCCTGACTTAAGCAACCATGCACTTGTGCTAGAACTCGACTTCGTCTCAACGCGTTTCTGCGCAGGTCGCGTCGCAACGCGACGACAGGTCCGTCTGGTACGTGCTCGACGAGTTCGGATCCCGCATTCGTCATTCGGACGAGCCCTCCGTTGCCATGGTGCCCTTCTATTACCAGCCCACGCAAACCACATTCTCGCTGTTCTGGCCACTGTACGACCTGGATTACGGCGGTGAGACTCGTTTATCCACTGGCGAAGGAAGCCTGTTGTTTGGTCAAAATGCTATTCCAACTGTGGCGCGAGTCAAGTTTTTGCGTAGATGGGTTTATTTCTATGAGACCGACACTCGTTCAATTGCGAGATATTTGAAACGAATCCTGAAAAGTATCCGAACCGTTTCGCACTAACGACCGTTCAACGATTAAGCATTTTCGCGTATGTTGTGTGCGCATCGATTTGCCGTGAACGGGAAACTTACGATTCGCTTGCCGTTTGCTTTCTAATACTTCGGTCACCAATTTTTTTTATTACAAAAGCAGCGCCTTGCATGAAACGAGAGCGATAAAGCAGTGCTGACTGAGACAAGCAAAGGTGTTGTTTCTTGGAAATAATCCTCCTCAAACGAAACGCACTTCAGGAGTGGCGAAATGACTGAACGCGTCGCTGCGCAGATGCTCTGCGCCTCAAGCTCATGTTGGCGTGTGTGCGACGATTTAAATGTCGTCATCGCTAAGTCAAAAGTTGGAAATTGACTATCTTAGATAGAAAAAACAACAAAAAGTTAGATGGTCCAACTGTAACTGTGAGATCGTGTTTTGAATAATGCAACTTCGAACTTAACTTACGAACTGCTTTTGAACGATGCAACTTACGAACTGCTCGTCAATGCCATCGCCCGACGGCCTGCTTTGATCTGCAGATGCGGTTACGCGCGATTTCGCCAACTGCGAAAAAAACCCGCTCGTTCGAAAGTGTCGCTTGTTGCCATGGCAGCCGGCGGATCTCAGCGATGTGCCAACGAAACCTGAACTGCTCAGCGACGAGAAATATCAGGTTTTCAAATAAATAAGTAATTTCTCTTCTACACGCGCTGCTTGTACTTTTGTCGATGTAGCGAACGGTCGAAAGCAGTGTGACGCAATCGCAATTAGACTGTCGTTCAAATTCGTGTTTGCACTTTTCGTTGACGACTGGAATGAGACATTTTGGAATTATGGATTTTATCAGCGTTTAGCTCATCTTGCATTTTCCATCACATGCCATTGTAATTGCCGTTTGTATATTTTTGTTCTGATTATCACTTTTTTCTCTTTGCGATCTGGGTTCATCCACAATTCATCTTTGTTGCTGAGGATTAGTATGTCATAATCGCGCAGAGTTTAGAATTACCCTTTTGATGTGAAGTGGCCGCAATAGTTGCGCGCGAATCACGTCTTGTACCTGGCTAAGCAAGAGCAAACGTATGCTAGTAACATTCCCAGCATATTGAATGATAATTGTTTTTTCTTAGCGTTTTGTTTGACAGAAAATTCAAGCCAAGACTGAACGAACAAGTAATGGCTGCAGATTTCGGAACTGCCCTTTTGATGAATAAAATCATGAACATGAATAAAATGTGATTATTTTGATTTTGTGACCATCGTTCAGACGTCTGTCAAACTTCATGCAGTTCCCAGAGTTGAAAGATGTAAACTTGAAAAATCCCCTGTAATTTCCCCAAGCGTGTTATGTACAGAATTTCAATATCCAGCGTTTACACATCGCCTTCAATTGTCTTTGAATCAGTTGGGCGGTGATACAAACTGTATTTTTTGATACACACTGTACTTTTTGTGTTTTCTCGGCAGTTACAGGAACTGTGTTTGCCACCAGCGTGATTTGTTTCAACTTGATATTTTTTAGTTTTTTTTGCTTGAATTCGTTCAGGAAAGGTTTAACTTCGCGAAGGAAAGCATGCCGGACGAATCCGAATGCTACCGTCCGGACAAAAAGAAGCTGAAGGTCTTCATGGATTTGCACGCGAACATGTTGACTGATGACGAGTCGTTTGAATTGGTGTCAAGCGAGGATGAAGCGGACGTTGTTTACACGAAGGAAAAGATTAGCGATTTTCGGTTCGTCTTTTTTTGTCAACACCACTTTCTCGAACGAATTAAGTGTTGATAACAGTGCGTTTTGAGTTGACGCGGCAAGCTGAAATTAAACGAGCATTCCTGCCTCTAAAAATTCCAGATCATCGTTCTTCTCCACTCGGGATGTTGAGGACTGGCGTCTCTTGCTGGAGAATGCACGTGCACATATAACACTTAATTAAACTTTTGCGTCATTCTGTATTTGTGATATGTATTTGTGCTGGCGATATGCGAAAACGACATTTCAACCAGCGTTGAGCAAGCAACCGGGTCCGTCCCCGATTTTCTGCGTTTTTCACGAGAACTTGCGCGTGAACGCGATTAGCGGATCATGTTTTGGCACACACGGGGGTGTCATGCCTAAGGTTGGTTGGCCACTTTTGAATAACACAGTTTGATAAAAAGATTTTGAAAGTTCCTGCCTCTCGAACGTGACTCGTAAGTGGCTAGCCGCCAGCGGTCTAATCCCTGACAGTGCAACCAGTCAGTCTGCATCTGCTGTTGCACTATGCTTTTAACGGTGCATCTTTTAACTCAACGAAAGAAGCCCTTCTGGGCTCAAGTCATTCACCGTGTTTTGCTCCCCTCCAATTGCAGAAAGTTGAGCCACGAGAGGCCTGGCGTGCTCGTGAGCCAGTTCCCTTCCCAGACCATGATCTCGTGCAAGGACTTGTTCGCTGACCTGGCCAGAAGAGCGAAGCCTGACGAAGACGGTCAGTGCCCGATGCTGTTACGAGTTTGCGCGTTGCATGTGGTGGACGTTGCTGCCTGGAGATGAAAATGCTTTAATTCCAGCGTTTGCGTGAACTGTGACCAGCGCTTTTTTGTCCGCCGAGCGATTGCAAATTCCATAGTTGGCCTTTGTGAATGAAACAACTAAATTTCGCATCGGGATCACCTTTGGCGATTGTTTGGCGACGCCCTAAATCATTTTTTGGGCGCTTTTGTGCTTTGCAGACTCCAGATTGAGAACCTTATGTCTGCAGTGTAATGTTATGATTCCGTCCAAATGGAACTAGCCACAGTAACAAACAGCGTTTTCTCGCATGCTTTTTGTGTCTTTTGCGTTTAACAACGAAAGTATAATATTCACGATGCAATAATGAAAGCTAGAAGAGACGCAGCAAAAAACAGGTGGTGGGGCCAGGCCTACACCTGGTAGTACTAACTAAAGTGCAGCATCCCTGGGCCCCTACATTACAGGACTGCGCAACATGCCGGCCGCATCTCCCCGAGAGAGCCATCTCAGTTGCGGAACATGTTGCAAAAGCCCAACTTCGGATAATTATCGTTCCAGAATTTCTATTAAACTACATCAAAATCTCTACAGCTCAATGAAACAGATTTTTGCTACCCTCGGCAAATGTATGTTGATCAATTTCGCCCTTCGCGTTTTGAGTCGCGCGGACCAGCCCTACAACGTTACTCTAAAGTAGTCTGGTCATTTTGTGGCATGTGGTGGCCTCATTCACGGGCGCTCAGTTCGGCCGCGTTTGTGAGTGGACCTGTGCGGGCCCAGGTTGCGAGCGGTTGCATTTTTTTGAAAACGTAACGAGATATTTCTGAAAAAGACCACTACAGCGTGCTAGTACGGCTCAGAAGATTTGAAATTACGGCACCCTTCGGCCGGACGGCAACTACATCCATGTTTTAACCCAGTGGTTCCCAAACTTGTTCGAGCCGTTACCCAAATCCAGGTAGCGTTTACGTCTCATTACCCTCAATATTTCGCTGTGATCACTCATAATAAAGAACAACCTTGTGGCTTTGGTTCTGCATTACCCCCCCGAAGAATTGCTTATTACCCATGGGGGTGATTTACCCCCAATTTGGATCCACTGTTTTAATCCTACGCCTGGGCTGATCTCGATTCATTATTACCTAACATATGCATTTGAGTAGTTTCACCCAACTGCCATGTAGAGTGACCAATCATACTAAAGAACGTGGGAGTTGCTGGCAACCCCCACATTGCAGTATTGTTCAGGGTTCCTACAGAGTATGGAAAAATATATAAAAAATGGTCTATTTCTATCCTGGAAAAGTCTGGAAAACAATTTTTTTGGCCTGTTAGTTGTGGAAATACGAAAGAATTTTTCATACATGTTCTTTTGACATGCATTTTCATAATAGTTTACTCCTTATTGGCATTTTTACTTTCATACTGTTAAGTATTATGGTGCTTGTATTTGACCTGGGTATGTCATTCGGAAAAATTAAGTGCATGTGAAGGTCTGGAATGTAATGTTCAAAAGTGCGCAGAAACCCTGATTGCAGAACATGGGTCGCCGACCTTTTTGATACTGAGAGCTGCTTATTTGCAACTGATTAATGCGAAGGGCTAGCAGCTCGATGCACATTTCTGAAATAAGAAAATGTTCACCTTTATTGATATGTTTGTGAAAGCTGATAATGTAATGATATTTTCAGAACAGGCCTGTAGGCGACCCATGTGGTCCTTGCGGGCACCATGTTGGTGACCCTGAGTAGGGTGTGTAGGTTGCAACCGATTAAGCATGGTGGATTGCTAGCGACCCCTGGTTCCGAAGAAAAGTTCAATTTTTTCTGCTGAAGTTCCAACTATCAGTATTTTTCGTGTTCGTGAAAACTACGCCCCCAATCAACTGGGAGGCGCACATGGAGGCTGACAGCAGTGCGCTGGGTATTATGGGTTGTAAGTGTTTCTAAATTTCCGTACGGGTCAAAAACGGCTCTCGTTCAAGTATGTGAGGGTTAAAGGAATATTTGCGCGGTGGGGGTGCACCGGGGGCGCTAAACTTTGATCGGATGTCCTGGAAAATCTGGAAATGACTCGAATGGGATGAGCACAAGGCTGTAGAGCCGAAACCCAAATTTTAGGCTCCGGCTCTGGCTCCAACATCCACATTCGCTTCGGATTCCGCTCCGAGCTCCACAGATCTGGATGAGACAAGCAGATCATGACGTAGAGCAGTAGTTCCCAACCTTTTTCTGACCATGTAGACCTTCAGCATTTCGACAGAAGAGCATGTAAGATTTGTTATGACAAAAAGGCTGAGTGAAATAACAAAAATATTCCAAATTTCTAATGGAACTTTTGTATTTTTAGATATTTAGAAGTAAAGAACATATAAATATGTTTGTCCATTCTATTGATAACCTCAAATTTACCTCTTCAGATAGGCAAATGTACCCCTAGGGCTACAAGTACTACAGGTCGGGAACCCCTGACCTAGAGGGAGAGGGGCCTGAAGCGTATGCAACAAGACACGTTCAAAGAGATACTTGTGAAGAGAGTGAACCAGTCGTTCGGCGATTGCGCTCCCGACATTTTTCAAAAAATCTCCCGAGATCATCTTCAAAACTCGCCGACCGCGCAACATCCTTTTGTGACGATTTTTTTCAGGGCCTGCGTGGTTGCCGCTGACCTTTAACCTCCACTACAACCTCCCGCAGTTCTGCTCTTATTTCCAGCGAAGCGCAAAAGAGAAAAAGGACCAGAACTGCTGGATTTGCAAACCGTGGAACATGGCGCGCAGTGTCGGAACCCACGTGACTAACAGCTTGAATGAAGTTGTGCGTTTGACTGAAATGGAAGTTCCCATGGTGAGAACCGGTTGGAATTGTTTACAGTGAAACAAACTCCAGGCTTTCTGTTTTTTCTGACTGATCAGTATGGAGAAACGATCGTGTGCAGAAGTTAACGCCATCTTGGATGCTACATGCTGATTTTGTAATTACATCGCCAAAGTTTCCAGAAATTGTTAGTGATCGGTCTATTTTGGGGGTGTGCTGCAGCAAACAAACTGATTGGAAACCTTATATCTTCGACCGCCTGGAAAACGTAACTTTGTTTCCATTGCGTCGGAAACAACGGTTAATGAAGGTTGGCTCTCGAACTTGAATGTCTCAAAAATTACTAAATATAACTCACGCGTGCGCCCACCTTGCGTTGTGTTGTCTCGTTCGGCTTTCCCTTCTTGGTTTCCTGCCTAGATTGTCGTCGGAAAAATAATTAGTCTCCGTAAAGTTGACGTAGTCGAAGCAGTCAACAAAGTTGATGCTGGAATGGACTGGACGGGCTTTGTGAAAGCAGAGCACAGTTAGTCCATTCCTAGAAAGCTTGCAGTAAACCTGGAGCTTTTAGTTGTGGCTGTAAAGGTTCACCTACACAGAGAAATGCGACTGAGTTGAAATATTGGATGCAAAGCACCTGTTGCTTCTTCCAATATTCTAAATGCCCCACGAGGTGTCGCTGCTCTTCCTTTATTTTTCACATGGATGCTTGGCTGATACTAAGCATTTTGCATTTTGCTAAATTGTATTTAGCGTTTGTTGAATTGTAGTGAGCATGATTTTTTCCTGATTGTTGAATTGCATTTAGTATTTGGTTTACACGGGTAAGTCCGAATGAAAAGCAATTATGATGAACTACTCACCACACACATGCGTTGCTGATGGCAAACCAGTCAGTCGTTTGTCGCAGATTTTGTGAAAGTGCGTACTGCATACAGCACTTGTCCGCAGTCGTCTGTGCTGTTTCACCAATAGATATAATGGTGACTGTGTCGACGCCATGCCATTTTAAAGTTTAAGTTGGCAGATGCTGTCTGAAGTTTATTTATTTCAAAAATATCTATCGAAATTTGGCAGTTATAAAAAAAGGCCCGAAACGTGGATATCATTGTGCAGGGAGTGCAACTTCAGTACTTCATCGAACTCCCCAGTAGCCTTTTTAACGAGCCATCAACTCAACAAACGCTGAGCTGTTGGTAAAAGCTCGCCGACCCATGGCTGTTTTCCCAAACCCTTACGTCGAGACTCCCGATTGGTCAGGAAAGCACAGCGTCAGGGCTTTCGAAAGAAAACAAGAAATTCACTCAACCTTGACTTGGGGTTGCCTGCTTGACACGCAACTGCTTTCGTCATCCACTGTCGCTTACACCAATGAAATATCTTAAGCCTACTTAAAGATACGGACAGATATGTCACAATTTGCAGACCATCGCTAACAGACAAATTTGGTTTCAAAATTCAAGTAAACTCGATCACCTACATTTAGTTCATGGCTGTTATAGTGGTTTTAGTGTCACTAGCGGTTGATGGAACTTTTTAAAGCTTTTCCGTGCTCCGTGCTTTAATCGTGAATAGCCTGAAAAATAATCCAAAGCTAGAGCATGTACGCAAGGGTTCCGTATTACATAAAACTGCTGAAAACATGCCAAACTGAACAAACCTAACATCTCAAGTAGGTCGTGGTCAAACTATGATTGCAAGTCCTAGCTTGACGCCCCTTCTCCATTGCCCATGTCTTCGTCTTTCCAGATTGCGTCTAAGTACGTCGAGCGTCAGGTTCTCTTCCATCGTGACGACATCGACGCGCGAGTCAAGTTCGACTTCACGTACACCATCCTGCTGTCCTCCGTCACGCCCCTGCGTTTGCACGCCTACAAGCACTTCTTCATGCGCTTCGGCAACAAGTACGTGCGTAGTTTGTTGCAAGTGAACCGGAATGACCTGTTACGTGCTCGAATGACCTCTGACCCCGGCATGGTAGGAACGTTGAACTGATTCAGACCTTTCAAATTCCACTCGTAGACCTGCCGGCGTTTTGCTTTGAGCAAAGGTAAAATTGAAACCTTTTTGAAACAAAACAAGCCAGAACCTGGCTGCTGATTGGCGGACATGTTGCTATGGTTTTTTAGGTCACTGTGCGGCACGAAAAGCGATTGTACCTCGCACCTGACGCCATGAGCGCGAAGCAAAACGAGCTGTTTCACGGTGGGGGGCTCTTTGTGTCTGGTACTTACGGAGAACATGTTCTCTTTTGTAAAGAAATTTAAAATCTCGTCCGAGGGCGCTTAAAATGAAAAAATATCCTCCGTTTGTGCTTCGAATGTTTTTTTAAATACAAGTTGCGGTTTTTCATCGTGATTTTGAGTGGCTTACATACTGTGAGGGCTGTATTAAAGAAACTGCGCTAATGTGCTGGTGTAAGTACCTTGCTAAAGATGTGTCCTCCTTTTAGGTGATACGGTAACCGTACTGGCAGCGGAGTTTGAACTTTTGTTAATATTATACGCGGCGAAACTTGCAGCCTTTGAAAAAAGGTATTCCAGGTTCTGCTTTGTACTCTGCAGTCGACTTTGCATATGATTGTTCTGTTGTCATTGGAGGTCATTTGTCACCATAGAAAAATTGTCTGACTGTGAGTAATGCTTCTATGACTTAAAGCAGCGGACATGATTCGACGCGTTGGCGTGATGCATTTAAAATAGAGTTATGCGCGTGTTCGAACGCGCTTCGCCCGTTCGCCCCCCCCCCGCAGAACTCACGAATTTTAAACCCGTTCAGCGCCCGCATAAACGCCCCAACCTCCCCATCCCCTCCGATTCCTGCACTACTCCCGATCTGAGTTCACGCTTGTTTTCCTGCGACAACTTAACTGGTACTTCAGGCTGGTTTTGTTTCGACGGCAACATTGCAATATTGTTTCGCGCATTGACTTACATCGGAGGACGGGGTTTTGCGCGACGCCGTCAGCTGAGGTCCGATCCTGGTCTGCAAAGCATTGCACGTGTGTAAAATATGGTATGCAATAAGTCATTATATAAAATGACCCCGTGTCCAATACACGGGGTCATTTTATATAATGACTTAT
>Ga0210059_1005643_pt1 | contig 20119 bp, 14 predicted proteins | sample Ectturendosymbi2_FD_188042 | JGI IMG/M metagenome (GOLD analysis project Ga0210059, IMG submission 188042) | Ecteinascidia turbinata endosymbiont from Florida, USA - Sample 2 (SPAdes) (version 2) | ecosystem: Host-associated > Tunicates > Ascidians > Unclassified | place: Key West, Florida... | reverse complement strand
CAAGATCACTGCAGTTCTATTGCTATGCACTGAAGATGATAACAGTTGTTATCGAAACGTTTGCAAGATGTCAGTTGTATCGTTTGCTTTGGCCGTAGTATTTATTATAAGGCTATTTAGCACTTCCACTTTTCGTGTACCAAAGTATTCTTTTGGTTTATAGTGGATTTTTTTGCGTTTTTCTGAGTATTTTCCGGTGATTTGGGGTTTTAGTTTGGCCATCCACATCAACATTCACTATTATTTCTCATGTTTTTTTTTGAGTGTTGGCTAGTGGACCCCTACACTGGCCAGTGGACCCCCTTCAACTAAGCTTCCCTCCTGGCTCTAACCTCTAGTTACGCCACTGGCAAACAGCTGATGTTTTCGTGGGGGGCAAAATTATTGCAACTTGTTATTTTACCCAATGGCATCAACTAAACATTTTTGACGCTTTCAAAATGTGTTGTATCCAGATCTTTGGGTGGGCTGTTGAATAATGTGATGTCATATCTTCGCTTTGATCTTTCGTAGGTGTGCGAATTTATTTCACTTTCGTTTTGCTATGATTCCCCTGAAGACGAACTTTCTTGCATTTATTAGGTCTGTAGCCAGAGGTTAGAGCTGTCATTGTTTCACCACCCACAAAGACACATTTCAACGAGAGTCAAATATTTTTATTTATGGCGAAGAAAGTAATGATCGAAATTTAACTAAAATAAAAAAATTACAATACTTACACCTTACTTTTGTAGTGCGTAAGTTTTTTACGTTCTCTTGTGGTGATGTAGACCTAATGTAGCCACCGAGCATACACACCAAAACTGGGCTTAATTTTGCGCAGAGATACAACTTGCGGCCATGTGTGGGAATATTACGTGGAATACCATTTGCGGTGAGGGATATGCTTCTTGCCACTGGGTTAAATCAATTGCTGGTCGACTTGCGGCACGAACAGTGATCCGGTTGACAAATAAAATAATATGATCATAAACCGAAATACTTCATCACAAAAACTTGGAAAATAGTTTTCGACAGAAACAGATAACCCACATTTGTGCGACGCACAGGAAGTGCGCACATTGCGCCACTTTCTTTTAGGGGGTGTTGATATTTGTGAGGAAATGTGAAACGGGAGGGATTAATTTTTATGCATAAAACGTGATGTTATTTGTGAAGGGCCCCTCTAGGGTGCTCATTAGAGTAGGGGGGGACCCCTAAATGATGTAAGGCTTTCAAAAATGAAGCCCAGCTTCAGCTTGTCAGCATCAAAATGACTTCACGCAAATTCAATACACTCAAGTTCACTGAACTCGATCATGACGTTGGGTTCAAAATTGTGAACATTGTTTGGCCGAAGTATCGGAGCGTAAAATATGTGATGTAAAAATAATACCAACGTCTTCGCAAAAGTTGTAGCCACTTTTTTTATAAAGAGTGTACGTCAACACCAGACCTCGGCAATAAGGAACGGAAAGTTAAAACACTTGTCGCAGAGGTGCGCGATGGTCGCAACACAGCGCGCGCAAAAAAGTCAAACCAGCTGGCTCATTAACCAGTTCATTTTCCACCAGCACGACGCGTGGCCTTCACACTAACTGCCATCAACTCATCGAACAGAGTAAAACGTTGGACTTCTTGCGGAGACACATACGAAACGATAAACGCTAAAAGCAACGATCGTCCTTTAAATCAATGTACGTTTATTTCTCACATATTTTAGTCGGAAACGAAACACAATCGTAATTGCACCGTGCACTGTTGATGTTGCCATAACACGACTGTGAACAAAGAGAACAGGTTGCAACAGATCGCTGCAATAACTTTTCAACACCTACCGCAAGACGTCTTTATCTTCTGTGTGGGAATGCTGAACATGCCAACTATACCGAGCTGGTTGCATCAGATCGCACGACGCGTGCAATCGCCCACAAGAGCGCAATGAGAATAATTTATGTGGCTCGTTATTTTGTACGAGGAGTACTGCCACATCATGCACAAAACAAAATTGTTTCAAACTGTTTACATAGCCAGAGTAGGACATGTTGGGCCGCTCAGCAGCAGGGCGGCATAAAGCCCTGCGATGGCAAAATGATAAAAAAACGAAGCAGATATTTGCAAGGATTGCAGCTTTTTTGATCAATCAAGAGATATTGTCAGCTGCAACGTATTCTTTGATCGAAAGTTAGTGGTGCTTTTGGGCAAGGGGCATTACGCAACGATGATTTTCTTGCTAGATGTCAAGGGGAGACGTTGCAGGGCTTACGTCCGGTTGTCCACAGTTAGTTTTACCTGATTGCAAGGAAAAACAAGGTAGTGGCGAACAATGATGAAGCGCAGGATTATAGCAGAGGCAACAAAGCGACGCAGACCGATCGCAAACATAAACATGGCGAATGAGAACAAATCGAGCCTCTGAACATCTGTGGAGAAACGAAGTATGAATCCGGATGAACTACATTTCTCTTTCTCATTGGTAAAAAAAGGTTGGTGCCTTTCATATAGGCAGCGTGGGCATTTGTTGCGCGCAGTAATGATTAGTTTTAGTTGTGCGAGCCCTCACAATTGCATGGCACACATTCCTTTCGATTGTGCAAATCTTTACATTACACAGCAAGCATAAATGCAGGTGGGAGGGGCGAACCTTTCCATTGCACAACACGTGAGATAACTCGGCCAGGAATTAATATCAACTTCGTATTTTTACTCGACGAAAGCACGTGACGGTCAGTTGGCATAAGACGATTTCATAAAAAAATCGCATGATGTTTTCGTGCAGAGACACGTAGTCGGTACATTTTGCTGATTAGAAACGCGTGAATTGGTTAGAAATCATTTCATTTTGTAGTTTTTTATCAAACATATTTCACTTCAAACAACAAACGGTTAGCTGTGCTTTCATGTGGGGTGAAGAAAGATCTAAGTCTGGTTTCAAACCAGTGTTTGGATCAAAATATTCCGAGTAATTCAAATCTCTAAGCACTTTGTAACCCAAGAATTTCTTGTTTATATCTTGTGAGTACCGAGATGTCAATAGTCCAACAGTATAATCGCAACCGTTTTGAAAGGCAAGTGCCTCCAATGCCCGGATGGCTTGTGCTGAAATTCCATACCCAGCAAAATTTGTATGAACTGCAGCAAATCCCCGCATCATGAACTTATTGGTGTTAAGAGTTTTGCAAATGTCTCTTCTCATCCAAGCATCGAAAGTCTTCATGGCAATTAGTTCAGGCCAACAGTTTGTCGGTTTACCACATGTTTGTTTGGTTAATTCATTTGATTTGTCAATTATTTTAGAAAATGCCACTGCTCCCAACTTCCCTTCGTTCTTTTCGTAAAATCCGAGGCTGCAGTTGTGCGCCAGTTCTGTCTTCATCCGAGCCACGTCATGGCGCCAAAGTTCACTTTCCTTGACCCGAAATATTTGACCCAGTGGATTTCGTTTTGTGTAATAGTTAAAAACAAATTCTGATAACTCCTCGATGTCTTTCAAACCCACTCTTCTTACGTCAAACTTAAGAAAGAAATTTTTGTTCATAGCTGTTTGGTATGAACCACACGTTTTTCCACATGCATTAACAATCCTTCTACACGCCTACTAGCACAAAATAAATAAAATGACTTCAATACAAATAAAAAAATTAGCGAAATGAAAAAGGCATTTTTATGTATGCCACTCACGTAAGCAAGAGGGCATGACAGCATCATAGGCGGATCCAGGATTTTTTTTAAGGGGGTTCAAGGACGAGTTCATCCGGATGTGTACTGACTGCATATCAGTGAAGACCCAACTGCTCATACACGGTTAATAACCATAGACGTTTTGGCAAAATTGCGTTCTCACCATTACCCAGGCTTACCAGGACGTTTCCGGAGCAGAAGCGGCCTTCAAAACAATTCCGAAATTGTGCTCAAACTTATCTAACATTAAAAAGGTAACTTTTTGAATGTCCGAAAAGTTTTATTATTCGCAAAACAAACACAGGTCCGCGCCGAAAAAACGCGTGGGGCGGGCATAGAAGTGACACAAAAACTACACGAAGAAACCTGAAATGACGCCAACAACCTTTGTTGGCAGTCTGTGCACGATCCATGCCGTATTTTGTTCGAAAATCGCAGATGCTTATGGAATAGAAGTTCATGACGTTTGGATATGAAAATTTGTTTATTTTCGCAACATTTTCCGATTTTTATTGCGTGACACCAGAGACGTAACGAGTGGGGCAAGGGGAATATTCCCCGGGCGCCGAATCACTGCAGGGGCCAAAACTCACAACAATGCCATAAGCACTTTTTCAAAACAGTACATTTGCTTCCCAAAGACCTCAGGTTCGAATATGGGGGCGCCAAACTTTTTTCTTGTTCCAGATGCCATCTAACCTCGTTACGCCCCTTCACATCACGATCGTCTGGCTAGAATGGCAAAAAAATTACCTGCCCATCAGTGGAAAACTGTCAATCACAAAAAATTTGAAACAAAATGCTGTTGATTATCGAAATCATTTGACCATGGAAAATAACTTGAAGGTGGAAAAAAAGGTATATTATTTCGAAAACAAGCACAACATTCCCTCCCCCCCATAAAACGCTTGGGGTATGCGTAGAGACAAACATACCAAAAAACTCGAAAGCAATTATGCACTTTGCCAGGAAGTTGTTTATTGCATCACAAGGGCGTTGAAAATGATTAGACAATATTTTTCCACGTCACAGCGGGAAACGTGAAATTTGCAGTAGGTCTAAGTCAATGACAAAATTCTCATCCATTCAATTTTTTGTACGAAACGCAACTATATCGCGGTAACGAAATTTTAGAAATGCTGTGCAGTAGGTTGAAAAAAATTATTAGAGACAGCAGAATATTGGTCTCTAGAAAAGCATCTTATTTTCGTTCTGAGCTGAACTTTTGTCCAAAAATTTTTGCTGGCAGGCAGGGGTGTATTGCTAAAATTAGAGGTGTGGGAACCAGGCTTGTAACCAGCTTGGGACACCAGGAGGGAAGAGTTTTCTGAGAGGGGACCAAATTTTTTAAACTATGCCCAATAATTTTAAACTATGTACCGAAAATTTTGTATGGGGAGGCTTCGCCTCCCCTGGTTATGGGCCTGGTGAGAACGCCGTTCCCACACCATACATAAAGGAAGACTGATTCGTCTACAAGAATTTCCACTCTGGATCTTCCTGTTCCACTTTAGTGCTACGGTGCTATGCACGAGATAGCTTGTCATTTATTCATTTATGCTGCTCTAGGCGCTACACGTAGAAATTGAAATGAAAAATCTAAATCTTCAAGTAACGTTACTAGTGCAAAAAAGTGTGGGAACGCCGTTCCCGCCCCACTACACCCCTGCTGGCAGGTCTGATGCTAACCAGCAGTCATCTTTAGCATAGCCTGCAGGTAATCTAGCGTGCTTCATTTTAAGCCTACCTGACATGTCGGCTACGTTTTACGGTTAGGTTTGCTGTTTTGGAATTTACGCTGTCACTGAGCGCTCTAATCTAGCCTGTAGTTAACTGCATTGTAACATCGTTGTAGCGTAATTTTAATCCCTTCGCTTAAGTGCAGTAATAACATGAGCTGCACTCATTCATAAAAGTTTGTAGGAAAAAATAGTACGATCTGCAGCTTATTCAAATTTTGTCCACAGTCTGCTCCGTCCCGTCGCCACGAGGGGCCGTTGGTGGGCTTAACCTCTCCCAAACAAAGCTTGATAGTTCAGTGTGGTGACTAGTAAAAGCAAAGAGTGAACTCGTCGAGGGAGCTGTATTGCTGCTGGTTGCTTTCCTGTTAGTTAATGCCCCGAATTGCCATCTTTCGCTTGTGCTTGCCTCAGTAGTTCAAGGCGATGCAGTCAACTGCAACAACAGTCACCATGGCACCGTAGGACACCAGGCTACTTATATATTGAATGCTGCCATTAATTTGGGCAAAGAGTGTGCGATGTTTTACAATGACGCGCTTCTTCAGCAATTATGTACCTACAGTGAGCAAGCAATGGGTTTGCAGATTTTTCAGCAGATAGTAAATCATTCTTTAAGTCCTGATTAAATCGGTATTTAACAGGACGTGCTCTTGCTAAGTCAACTATGTCCAACCCTCGACCCAGTCGAAAGACATGTGCGGCCCAGTTTAGGTTTTCGCTGTAGAAAAAGTATCCTACATACTGACAACCTGTCCTTATTTTGATAATCTTGAATTTGACATTTTTGATGCAGGTGTTCCTCAGTGCCACTTTATCACGTCAGTTACCGTTGCAGTTAGGATTCGAACACTTTCAGGACATTAGCTTAAGCTAAATTTAGTTTGCTAAGATCAAAGTAAGGTAGTCAATGTGCTGCCCTCATTGGTATGTCATTCAATGTGTGGCCCTGGTTAAGGAAGCGACATAATTTTTGGCTCAGTAAGCCATTTAGGTTGAACATAGCTGTGGTAAGCGTTCGATTTTCATCTCAGGCACATATATATTCATGCACATTGCACACTGCACACTGCAATTTGGTTTTCAGTTTTGGTTGCTATTGAAGGAATACTTCTTTCCGCAAATGGAATAAAAGTTTCTTTTGCGGGCAGGGCCGGCGCAAACCATTCCAACGCCCTAGGCAAGATTCATTTTCAGCGCCCCCTCATAGCTTATGACGTCATCCTGCTCAATCAACCGTGGCACGATCTGTTTAAACGTAAGCAAACACATTCTCTTCGCTCTTTGCACATCTTAAATTTGCCGGTGCATCCAAGGCAAGGTCCATTCCAGCACCCCTCTACCCAAATGACCCTTTCAAGGACGAATTTTTTTACATCAAACTGATTTATTCGATGCATCTCGAGTTTATTTGAACACCTAATTCAACAAAATATTATGTGCACAAGTAACAGGCGTTACAGCATTCACATAAATTCTAGCATAGACCTCAAAACCTTTTTTACAGCCTGGTGTCGTAACAATCGACGACGTTCTGCACGCACAACAAAGCTCTGACATTCGCGAAGGTCACCAATGTTGGTTATGTTGCGTACCAGCTGGTATCTCTTTGTTACAAAAATTAAGGTGATACGTCCTATAATCTAAATCTTACTGGTTAACTAGGCTAGGGCTTCCAAATTTTGTAATTTTGGGGTCGCGAAACAAATTGGCTTCACAAATCAGATACAAACGTTTTTGTAAGCTTTTCAAGAAAATTAAAAGTAGACCTTCAGTGACTTTATTTCTACGGCATTTCTAGGGGCAATACCGTGCTTCATGATGTCACTTGTTTACTAGGAGGTCTGCCTGAGCTATGAAATGATAAGAATCAACTAAGCAGAAGTTATGCGTTGTCACGTCATGATTGTTTTAACGTACTGACCAATGTTGACCTTGTTGCATCCATTCCGACATGAACGCATGCTTGTGTTTAGACTCCGGGACTAGTTTAGGGGCTGGGCTAACTGCTTTGATAGCACACTGAGTAGTTTTAGAGGAAAGTTTATACACAGTTTCAGAAAGTACTTTGGACTTTGATCTGGGAAAAGTTGGATCCACAAACTGTACACAATTGAAATTTCAGGAGGCAACACACCTCCTGCCATGACCAGGATGAGTTTGTGGAGTTATTAATGACAAAAGTTAGCAATTGGAATTTTCAAAACAGAGTTTATGTCATTTTTGGATAAGAACAAAAACTGGATGCCCAGTCGTTTCTGATTTAGCCATTCACAAACTCTTCGCATTTTGCACAACATATTTGTGTGAAGCTGCATTTTCAAAATTGATGATCATCAAGACCAAAAACCGATCCTTTTTGAAAAATGTTGAGAATGTCTTTCATCCTGCTCTGTCATGTATCAATCTACGAATGGATGATCTGTGTAAAAATCAAGTGCTTCCATCTCTTTAGTTACGCTTGATAACTTCTATAAACTGAATTGTATTTTGTTAATTTTTTTCGCCTTGAAATTTCCATTTCATGGTAGTCTTATTACTGTACAGTTACTTTTGAGGATTGTGTGCATTTGCATGATTTCACCATAGACATAAATGCCTCTTGAGGTTTGTAATGGGACATTTACATGTATCAGTAACAACTAGTTATCCATCAAAGGGGTCCAGGCCAGTAACCAGCTTAGGACACTAGGCGGGGTGAAAAGTTTTCTGAGAGTGACCCAATTTTTTAAACTATATCCAATAGTTATAAACTATGTCCAGCACATTTTTCCAGGGGGGAAATTTTTTTTTTCAGTACGGGTTTCGCCCCCCTAGTTACGGGCGTAGGTGTAGGAGCACGCAAATTTTTGGGGGTGCGAAGCATTTTTGCCCAAATTTCCCCAAACTTGCGCGAAAAAATTTTGAGCCACTTGTGCGAATATTTTCTCATTGGATGACCTCCACAAAAAAGGTCTCCATGTGATTTCAGAGGCGATTTTTCTTCAAATCAAAGCACGTTGGGTGCCATTTTTGCCGGATTTCAACGGATTTTCAGGGATTTTGCCCGGATTTTCACCAAATCAAAACTTTTGGGGGTGCTCTTGCACACCCTACACCCCCGCCTCCTACACCACTGGTTTCGGGTCTGGGGGATCGCATAAAAAAACTTTAAAAAAATTGGTCGTAGAACGAAAAAGTTTGAGAAGCCGTGAACTGGGCTACCAACACCAATAATGCTGGCGTTTCGGTAGTGTTTCTTAATCTGACTGCACTTGATGACTGAAACATGATTTAAAGTAGGCTTCGACATAAACCTACTCGGGTAAAAGCGGCGCAGCCAGGAAAAACCAAGAATCAAGAAATGAAAAGAACAGAGTTGGTACCCTTAAAATTTTGCAGTGAGCTTGATAAAGTATGACCTGGAGGGTATGCTTTGCTAATTCTGACTGGAGACCATGGATAGACTTGCGATAACCCTACACAAGATCCTTTTTAGCGTCCACCCCTCCTATGCAAAGATCCTTATTCTACTCATCACATACATAACGGAAATACGAAAGATGTTTTGTACATTAGAAAAGTTTATTACATGAATAAAATTTATACCAAATTGCGACATAGCTTGCCTAGCATGTGAAATTGAAATTAATAAAAAAAAAATTAACCTTTCTGCAGCAAACCTGAAATAGTGTAGCACCTTTATCGTCTCATGAACTGCATGATCGTGTGTTTCATTCACTTTCATCATGTTCATTTCTCTTTTCTGGTGTACGTTCGTCACTTCCTGAACAACACAATTGTATTTTTGGCGCCCCCTTTGGCCCAGCGCCCTAGGCAGCCGCCTAGTTCGCCTAATCAGGGCCCCGACAATGCCCCGGGGCGGCACTTTTCGGGGGGGCGGCACGTTTGGTTAAAAGAAGGAATAGCAAATGGTCTTTGCCACCACCTGGTGGTGGTAGTGGTGGTGGGGGGGCGGCACTTTTCGACTCGCCCCGGGGCGGCACTTCCCCATGTCCGGGCCCTGCCCCTAAAGGTAAGGCCGGCCCTGGTTATACTCGTTTTTGTATTCCTTTCTGAATGTCACGAGAGGTCTGCGGTGCCCGTTTCCGCTTACTCTGCACCGTGGCCCAGGCAGCTGTTTTGCTTGTGACCAGCTATCTTTTCCAAAACGCCAATTTGTACTGTATTTATTCCAGTCCCTTCGCCACGGGGGGGTCTTTGGTGGGCTTAGCCCCCCAAGCAAAGCTCCAAGCCCCCCAAATTGAAACACGAAACACTATAAATCAGTGGCGTTTTGGTCAATTTTCTGAATGTCAAGACCCCCGCACAAACGCAAAGACCCCCTATTGAAAACTTTCTGGCGAGGGTTCTGATTTATTTCTGGATCAAGCGCAACTGGTAAATGTGAGCAATTTTGTTGAGGTGCAGTTCTGTTTAGGAAAAGCAAGAAAAAGCCTGTAAAACTTATTTTCGATTTGAGTCCTGCGTTTTAACTGGGTTCTATAACTTTTCTTAGCGTCGCTGTGGCAGCCCTCAGTTCTTGCACGGTGCCATGGAGAAAATTCACTCTCGTCTTGTGGTTTACTGCAACAGCACTCCTTGTACGGTATTTTCAAAACCTGCGCTGCTTTTCACCGAAGCCCACCTTGCCCTCTCGTCGAAGCTGGGACTACTTTTCGTGGAACGCTATCCCTACCAGCTAATATTGCTTCCGTAGTCTACCATTAGGCTCAGACACTTACTTTTGTGTCGACAGCGAGTTCTAGGCGACTCACTCCCTGCGACGTTTACTGCAGTTGCCAAGTATAGCCAGGTCTTCACCAATTATGGGGTTTTCAGCAACTTCGTGGTTTCGCGTGCACGTTACCTTTACGTGTGTATCCTGGATGGTCAGTTATAAATTCGTGTTGTTTCAAGCACGTTTACTCAGGACGCAATACAACTGCTTCGTTCACGAAACTCGTTGGTTTTCAGCTGCTAGGAGCTTTATCCTTTATGGTCGAAGCTACTTTGCCAAGTCAAAAGTTGAAACGAAGCTCAGACTTTAAAGGACTACGTCTAGGACAAATTTCTTTATTGCAAACAGTTAAAAACAACGTCAACGTCATACTTGCCTTGCGAATACAAGCCCTGAACGTTTGTGACTAATCATGTATTGTTTCTTCGTGGTAGAGCTCATCACCGCTTAAAAATCCTTTCATAGTTTGTAGATGTTAATCATTAACCACAAAATGGAGCTACCCAAAATATGACCACAGCATCTAGCGAGTTTGCAAATATTCCAAAGATAACTTGTTTGTTGACAAGCAAAAAAGTAGTCGAAAATATAAAGTCATTTGTGTCGAGAAGTAATCAATTTTTCGTCAGACAATTTCAGGACGAGCTGCGTTCACATGTAAGTTGATTGCAAAAACTGTCAACACAAGTGCTTCAATTTAGCATTGTGTGGTAATAATTAACCAGCATTTCTTGCGATTCTAGGGGAAAACCGCGCGACGAGAGCTTAGTTACGATGAACCCCAAATCACCCGAGACAAATGAAGTTATTTTAACACAACCAGCTTGAAGATGCACGGCTACAGGCGTCATCAGGAGGAAATACATCTTTTACCTTCAGAAATTCGATTCTCGCAAGACAGCATTCACAACTTGTTTCAAGATGGCGGCCGAGTGAACGCCTTAGTGGAAGATTTGCAATCAGGAAGGACCGAATTAAACCGTATTCCGTTGATATCCGTAGTGAAGCTAGACAACAAGTATTACTCGATGGACAACAGACGACTCTACGTCTTCAGAGTTTTGCAAAAACGAGGCGTTATTGGAGTTATTAAGGTTCGACTCGCTACGCGCTATAATCCACAGAAGTTCACAACAGAAAACGATGGATACCGAATACGTGTCAGACGGGATAAAACCCATCCTCACACGTTCGATGACATCTTTGGCTGGGTGGACAAGCAAAGGTATGATTAAGAACGCTTTGAGAGTCTTTTACTGCTAACTATCAGGAATCAACTGCAGTAATGCTGTTTACATACACCGGATTGCTTATGATAATCATGGGTGATCGAAGGCCCTATTTTTTTCCATCATTCTGCTTTGCCTTTGGAAAAACGAATTGCTTTTGTACATCAACTCTTTGCAACTCATTTTTGAGGTAAAACGTAGTTCCCATGTCAAAGCAACTTTTGGAGCATGGGTGTCGGAATGGGGTAGCAAGGTGGATTTTGAAATTTGAAATTTTCCTCTTAAATTTTAAGTAGAAAAAGGTTGTTCTATCGGTTTCGAGTTGGCAAATTTGAAATTTCATCAAAATTTCATCATTGACGATGTTTGATCAGCAAATATGTTTTCCGAGACCTATGGTTTCATTTTTGTGATGTGGGACTGAAATTCCCATCATGGAGAACTTTTGACGACCAACTTTTCAGTGAATTTTGTTGACACCGCAAAAAATTAATTGAAGTACTATTTTGGGTTGCCGACTGTCTTTTGGTAATGCCCGAACATAAAGAAAAGAGAATTTCAAGAAAATCCTTTATGACTACACAAAGTGCGCTTGAGTTGTCATACTAGGTGAGCAGCTAAACAACAAAAATACTTGACCCTCAGTTTGACCATATGAGCTGCCATAACCTCGACACTATTATGTCAGCTTTGTATTGCTCATAAACAGTGCCGGATTAAAGTGACGCGGGGCCCTAATATTTAAAATGCACTTGAAAAACTGAACAGCTGTTAAATCATGAATTCTGCGGGCACACATGTGGCTACTATGAGGCATACTGAATTTCGTGTATACGGAAACCTGGCCCTAAACGGCAACTAGCGGACTTCATGAGCTACATATCTTTTTTACCAAAAACGTATATACGTATGTTTTTGCTGAGAAGAAATTCATTACTGCTTAGAAGTACAGTACGGAAACAGTAATTAATGCTTCCAGACTCATCAACAAATTCAATCATTGCTATATTTAGACCGCGCAGTCACACTATAAGTGTCGAAGTCAATTGTCAAAAGCAGCAAACCTACTGCATAAGATTGCATTTTCTAAATTTTGACATAGCGAATTTGTTTATGATACTGGTAGTATCTGTTTCACGTGGAAGTTCATGCTCTATACTCTTTCGAATCAGGCTGTTTAGCTTATTTTGTCAAAGTGCTCCTTTGTTCATTCTGCCATATTAAGTTTAGAAAATGACCATTGTCAACTGCAGATGGTCACCATGAGAGTTACTGTAAATACTGTAAATGCGTAAATCATTTCCCACGTTTGTAAAAGAAAAATCCAATTACACCAACCAATGGCTAAGTGAATAGATGCCAAATTCAGGGCTACCAATGAGATTTTTTGAAAAACCCCAGAAAAACTCACCAAAAAACAGATTTGAACATACAATTCGAGGTAGTCACAAAATTAGGCGAATTTTTTACTTTTTTTGCTATCAACCATACCTAGGCATCTGTAAGTCACAAAACGTGTTAGTGAACAGCAGTGTAGCCAGCCCAAAAAAGCGAGCAACAGTATTTTGTTTGGGAAACCATTCTCAAAGCACAGAACGACAAGATATGCTTACCGCCACTCCGGCTATAGCCCTTGTGCTAGCAGGGGTATACCCCTGTGTAGGGTTGCCAGATGGTCGGTATTTTACTGCTAAGTTAGTAGAGGCCGGTGAAAGGCCGGTATTTCGAAAATCAGTGCCCGAAGCCGGTATTTTGAAAATAAACAATTCGGCGTAATTTCAAAAAGAACTAACGCCGAATTTTTCAAATTATAATGACTCTAGTAGTGAATCTTGTCAGGACAGTTCTTTCAGCGAAGTTTATTTGCTGCTGTTGACGCAATCCATGGTGCGATTTTTGCGTCACGCACACACCGAAATGTGATGAGCCAGCCAAAAAAACGGGCAAATCATTAATTATGGCTTAACAACAGGGTTGCCAGATTGGCCATTTCATTTTTTAACTGCGCTGGCCATGAAAAAACGCATTTGGTCATGTTGTAAAATTTGGCTACTTTTTTGGCTATCTTTTCAGTTTGTCACTGTAAAATTAAGTTTTCATTACATATTTTGTCTTCATGTCACTGATTGTTACAGTAACACCATGGCACTTCAACCTTCTATTGCTTTGAAGTAGAAATGTGTAGAAATGATTTATCCTTTGCAGTCAGTAGATTTTGTACAGATGTTTCAGTGATAATCTTTTGGTTACCATTGGCATTGGCATTGGTATCTGCTGCACTGGTACGAACTGTATCTGAAGACTGCTGCACTCGGTTGTGTGACTCACAAGTTATAGTATTTTGCATTTTTTGGGAAGGTTTTACTTTTGGAAGTTTCTCATCACTTTTACAGTAACACTCTGAAGTAACTTCAACCTGGTAATGTTCAAAGTGTGTAGTAATTGTTTATCCCTTGCAATCTTGTAGATTTTTGTGCAAGTGTTTTAGTCGGACCTGTCATGAGTCAATATTGTTCTCAAGTGTTCCTTCCCTTTTGTTCATATGTGAACTTAATGATGGTTTTAAGCATGTGGTTAACTCATTATGATCAACTTAATGCAGTTCATGACTTTAATCCTTTGTTCATATATTTGGAGCACAAGATCAAGAGTATTCTAGCCTTGTCATTGAATTGGAAAGTTAATTTCAAATCGTTTGACCCAGAAGTGGGTCAGAATTGAAGCATGTATCTACAACGGTGTTTTTCTATATGGTTCTAACTTTTATTAAGATAAATAAAGACAAGTTGTAATAGGTAATTTTAAGTTTACAGCAGAAATTGCTGTTGTAGGGTAAAAACTTGCTTCTTTAATAAAACTGCATGTTTTCGGCAAAAAATATACTGCCTTCTGAAACAATTTGAGACACCTATGAACATGGAAATTATCATTGTTAAAACATTTTGTGATTTTGGCCACAACGTTTTCAAAAAACAGCTATTTTGGCCATTTTTTGTCAGGATTTCGGCCATAAGCTAGGAAAAAAATCTGGCAACCCTGCTTAACAATACTGATTGTCTCTCTGTTTTCCCTGTGCCACATACGAATTACGACACAGCTTAGATCTGGCGCTGTTGACAAAATGGCCAGTATTTTTACAAAACGCATCTGGCACCTCTACTCCTGTGCCATGGGCATCCGCAGGGGGGGGGCAAAACGGGCATTTGCCCTCCCCTGGAAATTGGGCCTAAAATCAAAATTTTCTAGAAAACATGAAGTCAGCAGTGCAATTTCGATTAATTGATTTAATTCTTGCAATGACAGTTTGCTTGCCGGTAAGACACACACTGCACAACAGCCAGGTTCACGATCCTGGTGTCATGCGTTCCGAGCTTGGGAGCGGATTCATCTGCTGTTGGTCTTTATTGCGTAACAATAACATGGTTCATTTCAAGTTACGATAGTAGACGTTTTGCCGCATGTTACTGATTCGTATTGAACGCGGACATCTTGGCAGATAATAATGCAGCGAGACAGTTTCTGCTGATAGCGGTAAGCCACCTAGTTTTATACTGCGTGAAAAGAAGCCCGAGTGAATCTACAGTAATGTAACCAAAAGTTTGAAAAATACATTGCTTGTGTGAGACTGAGTGTGACCAATGTGCCTGAGTGAAAAGCTAAATCCAGCGTGGGTCATCTACTTTTCACCTACGACTACGGGCCATTTTACAAAAGCGTGACAACTTGCGAGCCACTTCCATTAAAATGATGTATAAAACAACAGATTCACAACATTTTTTTAAAACTAAAAAAGGGAAGATACGTGAGTGCGTCATACACAATAGTGTTTCGTCTGCCATTCAATTTATGTTTTCACTGTAGATTTGACTTGCTTCATCGTAGAAAATGTATGTACTCTCACACATGTATGTGTTTCCACACGTCAAGCGCATTTTTATTGCGAAATTTTTCAGTTTGGGAAATCTTTCTTTGCTGACTAATTTCCAGAAGCTTTTCACAGTCTCTAATACCGTTAGTATTGTAGCCTACATTTTTATTAAAAGATGTGATGTTTGTTCTACAGCAGGCCTGTCCAACCTTTTTAGTGTTGCGAGCCACAAACATTTTATGTACGTAACAATAAGCTATTGTGACGTAACAAATCCCTTAATTTTGACAAGTTTTATGCGATAACACGAGGTGATAACGGGTCTTATAGTTGCACGCAGTGTTGCCAGTTTTTATGGATGTAAACTAAATCTAAAAAATTGACACATTTTCGAAGCGTTTGTTATACAAGTTTTTGGGTGGTAAGTCCAATACCAGAATCAACAGGTATAATTTTGGTGTGCTTTGATGGAAAATATACTTGAGCCTATAAAAAAAATACTAAAAATTTGAAAAATCTGTTTACGAACTTAATACATCGCGGGCCACTTAAAACAACCAACCTCGGGGGCCGCGGGTTGGGCCGCCTTGTTCTGCAGTAATTAAAATTATTGTACCTATTGCAGGGACGGACAATTAATTTGGCTCAAGGGCTACTTTGTGAAGGTCGCGTTTAGCTGATAGACAGACAGATTTATTTGGCGGTATTGAGTTCATTGCGCCTGATGTACTCGTCAAGACAACGAACGCCGGGGCACCGAGAAAACACCGAGGTTATCTAGTCAGGTACGCGCCCTAGCGGAAGGTTACGGGAGGGCCGTAACTTCTAATTTGATCGTAAAATAAATAAACAAAACAAAAACCATAATGGTACACATAAAAGGTATTATTCATTGCTTTTTTATGCAAACCCACTTTATCCAGCGCAAGCAATTCAATGAGACAAATATAACCTCTCACGCTTTTCAACAAATTTCAAATTTGAAGATTTTTTCTGAATGCTTCCGCGGGTCACTGAAAACGATGTGCCGGGCCATATGCGGCCAGCAGGCCTTAGTCAAACTACGCTGATGCAGTCTTTATACACTGCGTGACTTATTATGTATGCCGTCTTGTGGAAATACAGTCATAGGCGTAGCCAAGTGGGGTCCAGTGGGCCATGGCCTCCCAAAATTTTTAGCATACAAAGTCATTTTGTGGTTTTGAGAGGCGGTATCCCAAACAAAATAGTTTTATTCGCCTAAAATCAAACGTTTTAGCCCCCCCACATTTTTTGCCAACCCCCAAAATTTGGGCTGGCTACTCCACTGAATGCAGTATACCTAAGGATTAGTTATGACTTCTGAGTGAGCAAGTACAAAGCTGTATTTGCTCTGGCGAGTTTTCATAATTCATCTGCGCAATTTTGAGGCCTTTCTTTTTTTTTGAACTTTCCATAGTCGTTGTCAACTTACAGGTCTACTTCTCATTGCTTGAAAGAGTTTTGCGAGAATGTCCAACTTTTGTGGTTTTTCACCGCTACTGATGTTCTGGCTGTTGATTATACTGATATTGTGACATTTTTCAGAAAGTGCTCGAAAAACTGTACATCAAATAGTTTATGAAAAAAAAGCATTTCTGATAGCCGAAGTATAGAAAACATTTCTGACTAATTTTGAGAAGGGAGGTTCAACCCGCACAGACTGATGTGAGCACCGCAAACGCAGTTGTGGATAGTTCAAGTCCAATTCAGAGTCAGTTGTCTGCAGTTCACAATAATAATGATATTGGATGATACCCCAATTCAGAAAAAGCTGTAAAGGATGACAGAATGTACAACCTTTTCGCAAACTCGAATACAACTCCACCTGAATACGATTTCAAAAAATGCGAATGGAGCGCAGGTTTTCACGGGGAATTTTCTTTGTGGTGCAGAAAGAGTAAAGCGTTTTGTGAAAGTCCATTTGCATTCTATCGTCCGCCACCTGAAAAAGGACAAGCGAAATGTCGACGTTGCCCCCACCTGGAAAAATTTCTGCGGACGCCCATGCCACGTCCATACCACGCCCATGCCCTGTGCTAGTGAATATTTACTGCAACTTTTCTAATGAACTTTTGTGTCTGCCAGAACTATTATATCGCTGTAACAGGGATTTGTTTGCATTTCTGGCGGTGACCTGGCAGCATTTGCAATAATTAAATCTTCATTCCCAGTGTCCGTCTGTAGCTAACCTTTGAGATCTGTATCTTTGAACCACTCTACCTTGAGGTGCTGCGTGCACGGCTTAATCTTTTTCTTTAGGCTTGCTTCATTAGTATCTCTGTCACTTGAAATCATTGCACCTAGCTAATATTTACAGCTTATACGATGTCAGTTGCTTGTTCATCAGCTTTGCTGAAGATTAAGGTGCGTTGATGAAACAAGGTAAAGAATGATGATACTAGAAATAAGAAGTACAAATAAAGCATACCCTATCTTAAATCACTGCTAGGCATTTAAATTCTAAAAACTCAGGACCTTCAGCAGAAAAACCCAGAAACACAGAAAGACATTCGGAAATCCAGGTCTGGGCAAAACCCCAGGTTTGGCAACATTGCCCAAAACATTTTAAAAGTAGGAAAAGGGAAATACAACTTATAGAACAGGTCAATATGCAGCAACAATGTATTTTTAAATTGCCATTCATAACAGTACAATCAACCAATATATGGAAATTGCTGCAATAACCAGGGATGAATTGATATTAGGAGAGGCGAACGAAATGGTCGTCTCAGGCCCCCTTTTGAGCGTGTCGCACTTAGTTTTTGCATTGTGTTGTTAAAAAGCTTATTAATCACTCTGGAGCCACATTTCTTAAGGTCTGAAGCAAGTCATATGTCAGTCAAAATAAAGCAAAAATTATGCGCAAAGTGCCAAATAGGTATCCTCAACAACTTTAATGTATACGCAAAGAACAAATTATAATCAAATGACTTCCAACAATTTACCATGTGAAATGGACTTTGATGCAGAAGCAAATTCCCATGCAAAATGAAAAATTTAACTTGCTTTAAGTGAAAAAAGTTTCTGTGTAGCATCTGCAAATATACGGAACCCTTTCTGGGAGCTTGCCTCGGGCACCTAATTCTAATATCCACATTCGTATTTAATAAAGAAGAAGTTTAACACAAAGGTCCGCAGGGCCCCCAAAAGCGCTGAGTCCGTAGCAATTGCTACATTTGTTACTATTGTTAATCCGGCACTGCCCATATACATCTATGAAAAACCAAAGAAAGCAATTAATTGCAACACTGACTTGGTGTGCAGTGGACTTTATTTTGCGCTTGTATGGAGTTTTCATCCCTGGCGGCTTTTTATTTTATGTTTTGTTATTTAACATCCGGCAGCGCAAGTGAAACAAATGGCCTCAAGACAGTGGCATGCAAAAACTTGTAACAATTTTGCTCAAATATGCGTTTTATTCTTTGCACTCTGTATCACGTATTTGCACTATGAGGTACTTTTGATGCAAACGTATGGTTATGGCTTCTCATTCCAAATGACAATAAAGGTGTCATAAGTGATTTAAGGCATTTTAAGCACAATTTCGATGAAATACCAACAAATATTAAACAAAACGCTGTTATAACTGAAACAAAGTTCTATCAAACTATGTCACTACAGCAGGAACTAGCGATGCTGCGATATTTTCGGGAACTTCACCTGATAACGAGTTTGGGAAATTTCGCCTCTTTATGGGGTGAAACGTGTAACGTGTGCAGATGCTGATTTGCTTGGTTGTCTAAGAGTAGTTAGAAATTCTTCAAAGCTTTGATGTCAGTTACAATATATTAAAAACTGATAACGAGGAATCGTTCGTAATTTTTTTATTTTGCAAGAATTGTCTATTTGAGCAAGCTCATTCTATGTTTTGGTAAAATTATGTTGAAAACTCGGACATACTGAATTTTCAGATATTTTCAGGCGGTAATCAACTCTTCCAGAAAAATAGCTACGCGTAGCGAGTACAACATAGACCAGTTAGGAAAGGTTTTAGATTTTAAATGGTATTATTACTCTAAATAATTCCGCAAAGAAGCAAGCGTCAATACCGTTTGTTGCGTTGGTATTTTGTCAGATACTTTTATATTTTTGGAAGATTGGCATAAAACAACAAATACCAATTGATATGTACCGTGTGTAGGTTTGAAATGAAAGGTAGGATTTGAGTCTGAGTCTGCCCGTGGAAAAAATACACAGTTTCAATTGATGAAGCAAAGTGATTGAGAAACATAAGCCACGGATGAAAATTTTGCACACAACTTTGCAGAGTCAATTTTAAGACGACTGTGATGTTTAGGGGCCGAGTTTGCTAGAACTTTGTGTGATATGAATGTTATTGTGCATATCACACACATATAATTTGTTTACGTTTCTAGTACAACCTTTTTGTAAAATTGGCAAAATGGGAGGCAAATCATGGAAATTATATATTTTGTGGACCATGACCCAAGTGCCCCCTGGTTACGCCCATGGTGTTATTTTGGTTGCAGTACTGTGCTAGTACTTGACATGATTGAACGATGGTTATGTACACACAGTCACGTGATTGAGCCACGTTTATGGACACACAGATTCGGTTAATTCAAATTATCCAACACAATTATCAACAATCACGATAATTCAGTTTACATAGTAAATCTGTACACTGTGTCTAAAGGTAATCCAATGATAATGTCCATTCTTCTTATTTATTCCCCGGCTTTATGCTGGAGTTTTCAACAGTAAGAGATATTGTGTGTCCCCTTGTCCAAACGTTGGGGGTACATGTATCCCCGTCATCCCTGAAACTCGGTCTCTGAATTTGGTGCTTTTAACCAAATTTCAAGGTACAGTTACTGATGTCCTCGGTTATACTCAGTGGCGTAGCTAAGGGGCGGGGGGG
>Ga0210059_1005642_pt1 | contig 20119 bp, 7 predicted proteins | sample Ectturendosymbi2_FD_188042 | JGI IMG/M metagenome (GOLD analysis project Ga0210059, IMG submission 188042) | Ecteinascidia turbinata endosymbiont from Florida, USA - Sample 2 (SPAdes) (version 2) | ecosystem: Host-associated > Tunicates > Ascidians > Unclassified | place: Key West, Florida... | reverse complement strand
AATAGAGATATGTGCAAGTTTGAATCATCGCAAAAAGACGAAAGCAGATGGCAGTCGACTGATTCCTCGAAAGCATACAGAAACACTAGTGCTTTTAAGTGTTTCAAATACTGTACGCTTGTTGCCTTGCCCAGTTTCAACAGGGTTTTAATAAAAATAGTTGGCATGGATGATTGATTACTCGTGCAAACACACATGCATGATGCATATACAGAAACAGAGCGTCTTTAATATCTTTGGTGTTGTTTAACACAAATTGCCAATTTCCAGTGGCTATTTTGTTCGAAAATGTTGCACAGTTCATGTTCTAAGAATTTTTGCTTTTTGGTTTGACAGCTATTTTTTTCAAGTGTTTTACGTTCATAGATTAAGGCTTTAATCTTCATACCAAACCTTTTAGCATTGAAAAAAATAATCAGACAAAAGCAGATGTAGTAGAGTGGCACTGATAATTTAAGCTTGAAACAATTCTTGAAAACAATTATATTTTGTAAAGAATATAGCCTTTAGTTTCTTTTTCTGCTGTCTCTTCCAATAGTACAACATATTTCATTAGTCGTACTCAAGGTTGCGGAAAAAAAATGTATTAAAAAAGTCATTTTGATTGCAAACTTATGATTAATTTACTGTATATTGCAACGTTATCACATCAGGGGCTCTTGTGGTGATTGATTTGATCAGCGCTGACTCTATTGGGAGGATCAATTTCCACGCAGTGCTTTTTATATCACTGAAGAAAACGGCCATTCAAAAACTTGTTAATATGCCCTATACCTTTCCTGTCAAACAATGTAGACATTATTTCAATCTGAAACGTTTCTGTACGACTTGTACGGCACAGGAAAAAAAACAAAGTTTTATGTATAGTTTTAAAAAATATTTGCTTTCTTCTGTTCTTTTTATGTAAGTCATTTCTGGTATAAACAATCATCTCAAAAATAATCTCTCCATCTCACATTCCTTAGTACTTTAACCGTTCTACGACAATAAATGTTTGTCAGCTACTAACTTTTGCTGTTTCCGTTTAAAAGTTCTACGAATTGAAGGTAATTGACCGAATGTCGAATACAATAGTTACTTTTGCGCTGTTTCAGTGTCTGTTGATTTTTGTTAATGTCTGCGTGGATCACCTAACACCTACCCTATGCGATGTGCTGTGTCTAAGCACTTTTGTTTCCTTGTGTTCTTTGACAAAACCCTGCGATATGGTCCACGTGTCTGAAGGAAAAGAATAAATAAACCTTTTTTAAGCTTCTGCAAGCTGCGAGACAAAACAATCTTTCCCGATACCGTTAGTGTAATTTAGTAGATGAAACTATGCAAACTTAAGCTGCCGATTGTAAATTCAATAAGCTGTCCTCACTCACGTGAAGCGGAGCACCAAGATCCAAATTGCCAAACCGAGAAGCATGCTATCTGTCGGCAAGCAATCGGGCCTTGACGCGTTATAATTTCGCAGCTTGGTCCCTCGAGACTGTCGTGTGTTGGGTGTGTAGCAGCTGATGAACGATAGCAGAGTGTGCGTTGGATTTCACGAAGTCGATCAAACGCCTCTAACGGAAGTCACGTCATGAGCTGCAATGAACAAGTGCCGAGCCCTTACGCAGCTTAATACTCTGTTTGCTTTTGTTTGAAATCAGAAAGCTGCTGAAAGCAGCTTGGTTTGAACAGCTGCTCAGCTCTTGCAGACCTGACATAGAATTTTGTTTGCTGTTGGAACGCGCATGCGAATGTCGGGAGTTCTCAAACGATTTGCTTGCCAAACGGTTGCCATGACTGAACATAGCTGCAAAAATAAGAGCACACTTGCAACCGGCTTAAGTACGCCATACAAGATATGTTCCATTGTAAACTTGCTATGATTTTGAGTGGTGACGTTGAAAAATAAAATAGTAACTAAACTCAAAATGGGAAAATTACAAGATTGTTCCAACGCAAGCTTCTGTTAAATTTACAAACAAGTGTAGTGTTATGATGAGTGTATTGTGTAACGTATTCACTCCCACACGCAACGCGCTAGAACAGCGTGGTCCAACTATTTTTGACCTACGGGCCATTTTACAAAAAACGCGAAAACTCGCGAGGCACTTCCAGTAAAATGATGTAGCCTATAAAACAACAGATTCAGAACAGTTAAAATTAGACAAGGGAAGACAAGTGAGAGCGTCATTGAAAGTGAGTGGGTCATTGAAACAATAGCAAATAACAATTTGTTACAAATTTCTATAAGTGGGATGCCTGTGGCCGAGGCTTCTCTGATACTATCGTACAGTGTTTCCCCTCCCATTCGATTTCTGTTTTTGGATTTGATTGCTGCATCGCAGAAAATGTACTCTCACACATTTTGCTGACTAACTTCCAGAAGCTCTCTGCAGTCTCTAACACCGTTATTACTGCGCATTTTTATGAAAGATGTTCTGCTTGTTCTAACTGAAACTACCTATTGCCGGGATGAGAAATTAATTTGGCTCGTGGGCCACTTTGAGACAACCACGTTTAGCGCAAAGATAGACAGAATTATTTGTTGGCACTGGCTTCATTGCGCCAAATGTACTCTTCAAGAAAACGAACGCCGGGGCACCGAAAAATCACAGAGTTTATCTAGTCAGGTGTCCCAGCGGAGGGTAGCGGCGGGCCGTACCTTCAAATTTGATCGTAAAACAAATAAATAAAACACAATGATAAACCGAAAAGGAAGTATTCATTGTTCTTGTGCAAATGCACTTTATCCAGCGCAAGCAATTCAGTGAAACAATTGTAACTTTACACGCATTTCAGCAAATTTCAGCTTTGAAAATTTTTCCTGAATACTTACGTGGGCCACTAAAAATGCTGTGGCGGGCCATATTCGGCCCGCGATCCTGTAGTTGGACCACACTGCACTAGAGTTTAAACATGTACAGTTTTCTCCATGGTTGTATCGCCCTTCGGTTGTCGCAATTTGAATTTACAAGCTTGTTATTTGTATTCTTATACCAAGTTTTTGTTCATTGCAGAACTTCACATTCGTCACCAGAAATTAGTAGCGTCTAACAGCTATAAGAAGGGGCTATGCCTTGCCTTTTCCCAGTAAGATGGCCATCTACAGCAGAGGTCTCAAATACCCCGCCCGCGGGTCAATATGTGGTCCGCGAAGACATTTGTGCGGCCCGCGATGCTTTTTGGGAATTTGCAAATAAATAACATTCAAATTATTTACTTTAATCACTGGTGCACGGCCGGTGAATTAACTAATAAAAGTCCTCTTCTAGCGAGTGAACAAGTTCCTTGTTAATTAAAGTCGATACAGTTAGATTTGCCCGTATAACTCACGATATCTTTCACAAAACAAAAGATGTAACGGCTGTTTCTAGTAAGGTTCAGTTACTGCCATTTTTACATCAGCATCATAATGCGGCTTTCTGGTTACTCGGTAACTGCACATTTGGCTCTCGGAGCAATTTGAGTTTTAGACTCTAATCTAGATTCTGACTTTTTATAAAAGTTTTTAGTTTCTCAGAGAAATCAGAAAGAACGTGCAACTTCTTCACCAAATTTGCAACTCATTCATAAAATCTTGGCCTGTAGACTAGCAAAATTCGTCACAGGTTTTAAACATTTTCATTAACACTAAAAAGCCTTCAAAAACTATATATGTTTTCTTTTGAGACGTTTTAAATTATTCTTAAAATCCATCTTCAGTCAAAAAACGTTTTAAATAATTTTTCTAATATGGTTCTATGTGCTTCTGATAAACATTGAGTAAGGGCTTGAACTTATGCCTTGTTTCTCATCAATCTTCATACTAATGAGTTTTAACGTGTTTGCTTTGAACTTAATAGATTTTTGTCACATGGGATTTGCTGGTTTCAAAGCAGAAACCCATGACTCTGGATGGCCGTTACCTTTCTACATTTTTCTTGAGCGAAAGAGGCATTTTTGTTCTATGTCAGAAAAAGAGAGCAAAGCGTTGCATATTTGTGCAAAGATGATGACATCATCATAAGTACAGTATACTTGACAAAGGCATTAAGGCGGCCGTATGGCCGACTTAAACTTCTTTGACTGCAACACCAGAACATGCGCTATGGAATATATTGTGTGAAACTAATAAATTCCTGCCCTAAAAAACTTCTGACAATGTCGTTAAAATCCTTTTAAATCTCAAAATAGTCTACGGAAAATGTTTTAGTGAAACGGCAATTGATGAAGACAAGTTTATCCGACTGCTTTCTGCACTGCAGCAACGTATTGTCTACTCAAAATACGCAAGCCTCAAATCCAACTACGACCGATTTTGTTCTCTGCAGGTAGCTTCAGCCGCGGTTTGCTCTAAGTGGCTGTCCGAAAAGCTGTCGCAGTAAAACCAACATGGGACCTGCTGTATCACAGACACGTTAAGAATTTCTGTCTGTGTTTCAGGGAAAATCTTCATATGGAAAAAATACGGCCTCGTTTGGCGTCAACAGTCTTTTCACCAAATTGCCGTTTAAGCTAACAGTAATCTTGTTCTCAACTCCGTTTTTCAGGAACAGCGAGTTCAGGAACAGCGAGTTTTACGGCTTAATTCAACAGAAGGAGCCTGAAGAAGTTGCTACGATGGGCCGTGTAAACACCCACATTTCAGTTAAAGATTCTTTTCACTGATAAGCGGTTGGTGTCTAGTGTCTGCCAAGGGCACAAGCACCACAATACCATCGGCGCTTCAGTCGTATGTACTGTATGAACAACATAATGGACCAGACTTTCGTAGCAACAACAGCGCAGTGCCGGACAGACCTATTCTGACGCTACGTGGATCACTTGTTTTTGCAGTTTCTTGACCAACTTTCTGTCAACAGATTCTTTATTGACACAACCTTTGTTCACAGCAATATTATTTTAATCAAAGGCTTTGAAATAAACAACGGCCTTCATTTTTTCGATGTATGTGTTAAGAATTCACCAGCATGTTTCACTGACCCTACTTAATATGGGAAAACATCACAGGCCGTTACTCCAAATGGTCTAGTTATATTCTGCTGCTCTGGAAAAGAAATGTTTTTATCTATTATTCCCCAGTGCATATGACATTACCAGCTTTTACAAACTGGCGTACGTGAGGTTTATGTATTTCAACCCTTTACGTCCGGGGATTTGCCCAATTTGAGCGAGTTTTTGTTCGGCCATAACCCATCAGGCAATTGAGTTAGAGAGCTGTTCTACCCTCTAAAGATTGGATTGCTAGTGTTTGTGATTGGCAAGTCATGTCATAAAAACAACAAAATTAAATAACGATTTTCTTGGCCATAACTTGCCAAACACAAGCGCTAGAAAGCCAATCAAGGGCTGTAAAGCGCGGATTTTGCCTGTTTTTTTATAAAAGAAAGAAACAAAAAAATGCCCCTTGCGGTTGAAGTCCATGGCCCAATGACCCCATCCAACAACTCTAAACTTGCCCCAATTGTGACGTCACCCACAAAAAAGCTTCTAAACTTGCCCCAATTGTGACGTCACCCACAAAAAAGCTCGAAACCAAAATTTGCCAATTTGTCTTACAATCGAAGCTACAAGACTTTCCCCATCTTTGGAGGGTTTTAGCAGCTCTCTAGCTCAATTGCCTAGCGTGTCGTTGGGGCCGGTTGGTGCAAAAAAGTGGCGCATGTGGTTTTTTTAAAGGGTGAGGACAAGGCTCTCTCTCGAAGGTAACCCCAACGTTTGTTCTAAAGCAGTCGTTCTTAACCTTTTTTGTCTCATTTACCCTTTAACAAAACAAAAAGGTTGATTTTATCCCAAACAATATTTGCTGTGTCAAAGCATGACTTTTCTGGAAAGAGTCCGGGGAAGGTTCTCATGGAAAAACGTTGCAAATTTATACTCAGATATTTGAATTTTTGTGCTTACTGGAACCAATTTTACGGTGATGCTCGTATGAAACTTATCAGAGATGAAATTTTAATATAATGATCTTACAAGCAACCGTGAATACTTTTAAGAAGTGGTTCGCTGAGGTTGTTGAAATTCTGAAAACAGTTTCATACGAACCGGTGTATCACTGAATCAAGGTGTAAAACGTTTGGAAGAAGAAATACACAGTCACGTTTAAATTTCTCTTTTATTGAAAAATGACAAACTATTTCAACCAGTCAATCACTCGCTGAGACTTTTGTGCTTGTTTTCTACACACAATATATCAGAGATTTTGGGAACAGATACTCCCATGCCATCCTTAAGAACAACGCCGGATTTAGGGGGGCTCAAGGGGGCCGGGCCCAGGGACCCCCACCAAAGAGGCCCCCCCACCATGTTCATGTGTTTAGTTACATGTGCGACATGTGCTTGCCACTTAGTCATTTTTCGCGAGGGAAGTTTGTTTGTTGACGCTATTAAATATATCGGTCAGTCAGACGGCAGTATTTCACTTGAAGAATATTTGATATTGTGGAGAAATAGCTATTGCACTTATTGGTTTCCTGAAAGTTGGTCAGGTATCTGAATCTGCTAAATGCAAGGCCAAGTCACGTAGAACACGTTAGCTTACGTCTCTACTCGTTTCTGGAAGATTTTGCGTCTGCTTTACTCATATTTGCACAGGTCGCATATGAGTAGCATTGCTAGGTATGGTTACCATACGCCCTCTTTTTGAAGTAGGCTACATACCCACTTTTTTCATGAGAAAAGAAATCTTCTCTGACGACATTGGAAAATGTCCTCCTTTTTACATTCTTATTTTACATAGCTGTAATCAGTGGCGTAACTAGAGCTTTGAGTCAGAGTGGAAAATTTAGCTAAAAGGGGCCCACTGGCCAATGTACAGGGCCCACTTGCCAACACTCGGAAAAAACTTAAGAAATGATGGTGAATCCGGATGTGGATAGCTATGCTAAAACCATAAATTACCGAAAAATAATTCGAAAAACGCAAAAAACAACAACCTACTGAAAACCAAACGAATACTAAAACCGAAATATCACTTAGGTGGCGGTCCGGTTTTCAAATTTAGATCGCCAGGGGGTACATTTCGACCCCTCTGCCTCCCGTCAGTTACGTCACTGGCCATGATATATTGTTTTTGCATACAGTAAGCTGTCCCTACTCTACTGCAACAAGATACAAGATGGTGGCGTAGCTTAGTTTATGGGCGGGCCTGCGAGTTTTCTAATGTATGTTTTGGTTGAGTTAGTTCTTGGCTGGAAAGGCGGAAATGCTTTTATATTAATCGTGACATGACAGTGGTAAATCTTCTTTCAGTATGTCAGTGACCTTGGCATTAGAATGCGGACTGCTGACGCCGTTATACTGTACTAGCTTTGCTGATGAACCGTGATACGGAGATCAGTGTATTGTACATAGCTTAGTGTAGTAGCTTCTAGTAATTATAGCGATTCCAGGGGTACAAAAATGCGGTCGCGCACTGGCGCCGTGCGATCAAAAACTAAATTATTTTGAAGCTGAGTAAATTACGTGTGGTTGCATTTGAACAGTTCGCAAAGAAGAGTGAAAAGACTATTGTGACTTTGTGGATATTGAGTACCAAAAAACTTATTTCTCACAGCGTAACCAGGTGGCTATCACTTTTCGCAGCCTGCCAAAGATGCTTCTATTGCACCCAGCTGCAAATTCATACCACATATCCATCGACAAGCCTGTTGTTGTTCTGAAACGTTTTTTTTTTTTAATTCTCGGAGCGAATTCTGTTCAAGACATAAAGACATTTGCAGTCATTTGTGGTTGTTTTTATTGAGCAAATTCAGAATATTGAGAAGTCAAAAGCATCAATTGTTGAGATCGTATCATGTTTCGCCACTGTAAAGGCAAGGATTCAAAACAGACAACCAGATGTACATATCAAGCCAAGTTAAATCAGCACTAAGAAAATTCAGCGAAGACAAGGACCATGACTGTGATTCATTCATGTCAGGTGCATCTGTATTGTACAAGTCTTGAGTTCCACATCTAGCTGAATGGACCACTTTATTTGCTGAATTTAAATGCTTTGAATAGATCCATCCGTTTGTAAACAAGGGAAAAGCATGAAACATGTGAGTAGTGTCTCCTTGATAGAAACGTGTCTATTGATGAACCTGAAGTAAACTGTTTGACCAATACCAAAACTTGTTTGAGTTCGCGCAAAAAGAGCATCAACCAAATGCAATTTATTGTAAAATGATGGAACATGATAGATGGGCAAAATATTTTGCAACTTGCAATACCATTAAACGCTTCAAGAACTAGTAAAGATTGCCCAGTTTTACTTCAACGTTATTTCTCTTTATGCTAATATGGAACGTTTTTTTCGTTGATACAGCCACAAATCAAAAAGAAAGAGAAACCTTGCTGGTTGAACTAGTTCTAGTCTAAAGCTGGTGTGCAATTTAAAACATCTTTCATGCAAGCAGTTTCATAAAATTGTAAAAGACGGTTCTACATTTTAAGGAAATTTAAGTAATCTGCAAAATAACCATGTGTTAAATTGGTTAAGTAAATAAGGATTTTGTTTTGTGTGTTTTGAATGAAACATTGTCTACAATGGACGTTTTATTTAAATGCTTAAAACTAACCAATAGACCTATTGTTATTTGACTTAAGTGTAAATAATACACTCAAGTAAGTGACAGTCGTAAATTGTCCTCCCCTTTTACGCTGAAAATGTGGCAGCTCTGTTGAGGTCATTAGTAAATAAACACGGACAGAAAAAAGGGGATCGTTCCCTTGACAAGTGTAGAGCTTATCCAAGTGGTTCAAAGAAACATTGAAAAGCAAAAGAGGCAAAAATGAGAGAGGAAGAAGTTGCAGCTAAGTCAAGAAACCTTCAAGTTACTATTTTACAGCGGCCGTGAAGTCCAGCGGAGACATTTTTGCGGAACCTGTAAGAGGACAGAAAATTAATGAACATGTTGTTACAGACTTAGATGTACGTAACAATGACAATAGACCTAGTTTAATCAGCGGTTCAGCAGCAGATGAACGTCAAGAAGTGTCATCGGAAAACACAATAGATGAGTTCTCTGATGCTATCACTGGAGGCAAAGATATCGGTCTTTGGTCATCCAATACACCGGAAAAATTACGGGAATATTGGTTGAAAAACGAAAAGTTATTTTTGAAACATGATGTTCCATAACACAGAAAAGACAGAAACTCGTCACGGAAATGTTCCACAAATCGTGACCGGTTTTGCACCAGTTTCGCAAATTGCTAATCATTGTCAATTATCATGTTGTATCATAACGTTTGTTACACTTGAGTGAACAAGTGACGTCACAAGATTACGTCATAAATATTAATAATATGTGGAAGTACTAGTGACTTCATCGGTAATCCCTTACCTAAAGATTCTACATCCGATCCACAAATGGGACCTCCCACCACGCCTGGGCCGCGGGCCCCCCACCATCTAAATCCGGCGCTGCTTAAGAATCAATCGGTATCGATGTTTTTTTATGGTCATCACCGAGGACAACCCTGCCTCACGCAGATAAGTATTTGTACAAGGTATAATAACTTTAAATGCACGCTTTGACAGCGTTGGATACTCTTCGCCCAATCCACACCAAAATATGGAAAACTCACAGTTGCAAGCTATGAATTTGGAATAAAGCATTGTGGAAGATCAATCAATTCATCTTTATAAAGCACTTTGAAAAGACGAACTCGTGTCCTGATACAATTTACACGTCAAGTAACATGTTTCGAAACTATTTTCAAATACTCTGAAACGGCTTTACTCGCCATTGCATGTCGATGAAGAACACAAGGGGTGAAAATGATGTGCTGTGCCCGTTTATTCACCACAGTTGCAAAACCTGACTTCACTGAGCATAGAAGAGGAGCCGTATGTGCATAGGGAGCCAACGTGATTCCACGAGTTTATTTTGTTGAAGGAAATTGTTCGTTTATTCCTGATCATCAGTCACTTCGCTAGTCGTCTCTAGACTTTCACACATCAAGAAGGCCATCTTTCAATTCAACTGTTTGTATATATCGACAGTAAATCAACAAATACCTGCAGTTCGACATGTCAGTTGACTCATCTAGCGGAAGGGTGATGCTTACCTTATTACTTCGAACTTCATCTGCTACGTGATCTAAAATATCACAAGACATTGCTCTTACACGATTACGTTCTCTATGCTTTGATAAATAAATTTCTTTAGTTTCTTCTTTTGCTCTCCTTTCGATTATGTCTACAGTGTACTCAGAACCGTCGCCAGAAAGTCTTCAACATGGGATTTACGTTTGTGCAGGGGAGCTTGACATTCTAAAATTTGACAAACTCAACTGGTTTATAGTGTTTCATACTTCAATTTGGGAGACTTAGCCCACCAAAGCCCCCCGTGGCGAGGGGACTGAGTGTACGTTTTGATAAGCAACTCCCCAATTGCATGCGGTTCATTTTGCTATTGCAAAAGCAAAGCAATAGGATGCTTCCAATCCTAACGTGTTTTCAGAATCGAACCCCAATATAAGCAGAGTTCTTACAGCACGAAATCGATAGCAATTGCTCTACAAAGACACGTGGTTGTTGTCATATGTGTGTGGGATGGCGTGAGCGGGCTTACACAATTGACAGCTTTATCGAAAAATTACCAGGCACTTTGGAGCACAAGAGACGTTGAGGTTTGTGAACATCATCTGTTATGATGAAGCCGACCCGAAGTCCACGTATGATTTTAGGTAAGATATCTTCTTTGACATAATAACTGAGATCGTTGAAACCGTTATTTCCTAACTCATCAATAAATCATTCGTGGGCGTCGGAAGGATTTTTTTCAGGGTGGGGCCAGTAGGGGATTTTCCAAAAATTTTTTCAAGGGGGGTGACCAAAAGTGGTGAAATTTGTTTTTTACCGCTCGAAATTGATAAAACAACCTTTTTTTGCTAATAATTTCAAAATCCAGGGGGGGCAAGGCCCCCCCTTGCCCCCCCTTCCGACGCCCGTGAAATCATTCACTAAAAATACCATAAAAGGCTGTCCACTGTCCAGTCTATAGCATTCTGTGAAAAGAAAGATAAAATGGCAATAGAGTTTGACGATTGTGAAAACAGTGAAATTTATTGCCCAATAGTGTTTTTTCATTCCGTAAGAGCTATAACCTTTTACGTACAAACGCCAAATGAAGTCGTGATCAGAAACATTGTTGCGCACATGAGGTGCTCAATATAATCTGGTTGCCTACAAGTGTAAAGATGAACTATAAAGAGAAAACTTATCACTAAGCATAACTTTGAATCATAATCCAAGGTGCAACATCTCCAGTTTGTGTGATATATCCGTAAACTTGCTGCGTGATAACAATGCTTTGTGAGGCCTGACATGGAGCCTCTCATGTACCTAGGAACAAAATCTGTCCACTTTTGTGTTTTGTCATTTAACTAACTAGTCTAATAATCTGGGATATTGCATTTTGTAAAAATTAAAAAAAACATATATTTGCTATAATTTATGTTTCAGTAAATTTAGTCCCTACAAAGATGAAATTTACCCTGCGAGTAAATTTACCCAGGTTAAGAATCACTGTTCTAAAGTTTGCATTTGGCAATTTTTGAACACAGAGCACGATAATACACAACAGCGCGCTCCACTAGTTGAGCCGTTTCTTCATCCAAATACACTACATTACAATTACGTCGTCTTAGGTCTGTTTCTAACACACAAGGCAAGAAATCTGCGCCTTTGCAAAAGGTAAAGACGTACACGACGTAAATCTACACTGTACCCAGAAGCTTCAAACCTGGTTTTGGTCAAATGCCAGCAAGCTTGTTCAACCGTTATAAACTTTGTTAACAGACTTATCTGCTCTTGGGTTGATTTTTACGTCGGTAAAGGATAGGGCAATAAGACAATTTGTGGAGGAACATCGAACCTCACAAATCTCGTTAGTCTGCAGGTCAACTCAGATCATCAGGTTGATTTTCACACCCCGAAATTATTGTTAGTGACATATAGGCTGCCGTATGTGGAAAATTCTGCAGAGACTTGAACCTCTGTTGATTGAAGAACACGATCCAGAGTTTAACGCAAGCATCCCTTTGATGCCTCTATAATGTTTTAACCTTTAGCACAGCATTGAGGACTAGTCGTGATGTCACATGTCATCAACCCTGCCAACTCTTCGCGTCTCCATGTCACTGCCGTCAGGTTTCAGGTTTCCCGATCACAGTTTTTACCTCACCACACCCTTGTGTTCACAAAAAGTGCAGCAAGCTGGCTGCAGCTTTCTTCTCAAAGTACTACTGGTTGTAACAGTGTTTGCCTAATATTGTGCGCGATGAATTTCACTTCACTTGTTTTGACTGTTATTTTTATCATTCAGAAAAATTTTCGAAAACAGGTAACTGCTTGAACGTACATGAACAAAATCGATCAAACTCTTGTGTAGAAAAGAAACTAGAAGCTTTCAAGATGTGCGGAAAAGCATGGGTGCGAACATACATCTGATAGTAAAATTCGACCCAATTTTTACTTGCTTCTTTTCGTTTGTTTTATTATATAAGCAAAGGCTTTTAAAAATCCGTTATACATACCGATATTTCTAAATCTTTCATTTTAAGAAACGACAAACATGGGTGTCGGAAGGATTTTTTCCATGGAGAGTCCAACAGTGGAATTTTCCGGAGGTAGCCAAAGGGATTTTTCCAAGGGGGACAAAAGTGGTGAAATTTCATTTCACCTATTACGATATAAAAAATCAACCCTTATTTGCTGAAAATGTAATAGGCAAATGTCACATTTTAAAATGCAGAGGGGCGAAGGCCCCCCTGTCACTCCCTTCCGATGCCCATGAAGGCAACATAAAGCAACGAGTCGTTTCAAAAATGTGTTACATTACGATGCGATGCTATTGTTCACCAACGGATCCAGTTATTTTCTTGTCAACACTCGCTTTTTCCTCATTCGAAAGCTCAGTAGAACTGTAGAAGAGGGTATTTTCCATCTTTTGCGCTTTCATGCATAAAATGAAAGTTTGTATATATATGCCAGTGTAAAGTGTTTTCACTACAACTTGAATGATATTGCCTCCGATTGAGAGAGTTTGCAATGAAAAACATCAGTAAAATTGACTGATAATTTATCAAATGCATTTCATTTACGTTTTCCATAAAACTGGTGTGCGACAAAAATTGTAATTTTGCTTTAAAGACTGACGTTTATTTCCACTATGAGGTCTTGCATTTTCAAAAATATTGCACAGCCAAAAATTGCCTGATTCCACGAAATACTTTTTACTTAAAAAACGGAGAAACTGTGGAGAAATATATGTTTGAAGTGTTCATAAAACCTAGTTAAAGTTAGATGCAGCTATCTGTTCATTGACAAGAAGGCCATTCGTTACAAATGTTTCTTTCTGTCATTTTGCAATAATGAGGCTTATTGAAAAACCGCCATTTTGCAAATAAAACAAATTGTCAGTTTTGCAGCAAAACCGCAATATTATCTTCGAATACCGCATGTGCAATTTGGCGAAAAAATTGAATAAATCTTTGGCGACAGAAACTGCAGCAAACGTGTTGAAGGACGAAACTAAAAATATAGTAAAAGAAAGCGTAAACATCGTTGTAGCAGGCTTCTTTACGTTCAGAACGAAACAGCCAATTTCATGATAAACTTTTATTCTCGTAGATAGCCCTTAGCAAAGAATGGCGATGTTGATTGGCAAGCGGTTGTAAGTAATCTAAAATTGTATCCATGTATGGATACATATATTTAAACCAATACAAAAGATTAATCGGTAAAAAATTTCTACCAACGTAAATAAAACAAATGAAGGTTAGTTGACCATAAATGAAGATGGCTTGGTGGACGAGGCAAACTGTTGGTTCTACTACTGTAGAACTCGTCTTAAATTGTGCTTATATCGAGAAGAAAATAAAGTAGCGGACTTCAGTAGAGTCCCGTCGCCACGGTCTTTGGGCTAAATAGTCTGGGTTAGTCCTTAACATTCCGACTCATCACATCTGGCCAAGTAGCAAGATCGTTTGTTCATACAAATTTTGAATTTTCTTGCTCGCTTGCCTCATCAGATGCACTAACCGACGAGGTTCCTTCTTTGTCAAACTCAGCACTTTCGTAACGATGTATATCATTTCCCGTACATAAACCTCCACTATGACCGTCTGATCTGACATGATCAACAGTGGCGTAACTGACGGGGGGAGGGCAGGGGTGCGAGTCACACCCCCTGGCTAGCTAAATGTAAAACTGATCCCCTTTAGCTGACATTTTCATATTTAGTATTCTTTTGGTTTCAGTAGGTTGTTTTTTGCGTTTGATTTTATCGGAGTGCTTTCGCCGTTTTTCGTTTTTTTAGTTAGTATAGGTATCCACGACATCCGGATCCACAAGCATTTTTTAACTTTTTTATGATTGTTGGCCAGTGTCTCCCGAAGGGTGGCCAGTGGGCCCCTTTAGTTCAGCTAAGTTTTGCCCCCTTGGCTCAAACCTGTAGTTACGCCACTGATGGTCAGGCTCGCTGCTTACATTGTCGCCATCTTCAACTTGACGTGGCACTGAGGGTAGTCCGATCAAAATACTTTCCAACGCACTTCCTTTTTTCTGCTTCGGTCTTTTTTGCCTTAGCGTTAGGCCTCTTTTGGCTGCCACTTAATAATTTTGGTCTATGTCACTTGGTCTTTGACTCATAATATTTAGCTTAGTTACAAAAAAACATATTCTAAAATCAATAGCACAACATCAACTGTAAAACACCACAAATATAACACCTGCCTATCGTTATATACTTTACACGTGGAAAATGGTTCCTGTGAAATCCACTGAATACAGCACCGATTTAAGAAGTACAAACCGCTTATCAGAGCAGGTTTTGAATATCGTGGAGAAGGTCAAAAAATTTTTTCTCTATTAAAACTGAAGTCGTAATGATAGAAATGAAAGGGTGACGCTAAGACCTCTCCAGCAGAGACTTCAGTGGTCAGCACCGTAACAACCAATAAATATATAAAGTGATTGTGGATCTCCCAATAGGTTGAAACATACTTTTTAATTTTTCAAAACATGCAAATGCTGTAGTAGCCTCAAACGTCCACGAAAGTTATTCCACTTTGCACCTTTTCAAACATCTTGCAACTTTCAATCTGTTAGGCTATATCTCAGAAATTACGACGCCAATCTGTGAGATTGCTGCCATAATCCTTGTTTCGGTAGCATTACCTAATGCAACTTTGCTCACAAGAACATCATGAGGCTTGCTTCGCTTGAACCAAATTGTCACTTCTGTTACTTTGCAAATGGCTTAACTGTCAGTAATTTATGTTACGTTTTAAGGAACCGTTAGTTTTTGCACAACTGAAATAGCCATTCATATCCATATAACCAGGTTTATTTTAATAGTTTGCGTCAATCTCAGATTGGCTCATCAAATCTCTACCAGAGGGAACATGAACAACTCTATTAAGAGACAGATTAAGTAGCACACATTTGCAATTACGAACTGAACGCAACATTCAGAAGACACGTAATAGTAACTATTGAAACATCAACAACTATCGAACCGTATTTTGCAGCAACTATAGAAACCTGACCTGGCAAAAACGAAACGCTTTTATGAATGAAACGGAGAACAACTTCAAAACTTAAGCCCTCTCTGCCTTAACGTGGCACTGGTAAAAAAATTTGTCTACACATTACTGAATACAATACCATTCTTGCTAAATAATTTTGATGAGAGCGAAACCGCGCAGCTCACAAGGGTTTTGATTTTCGTTGGCAATGAATCCCACGCTCACGCAATACTGTGGACACCACCAGGGTTTTTCTTAGAGTTTGACCTTGCTGACTGCAAAGAAATTTTGAGAGACCGCAACGGTATTATCTGAATACCGAGGAGACTGTAAACCAAGGTTTTCTTGTATTTTGATGGTGGTAGTAAAGCGAGTTTTTACTCTATTTTGAGAGACCGCTGGAAATGAGAACCGTTTCCGTCTCTCAAAACAACCTAAAAAACACTGGGCCCCGCGTCGGCACAATACACAAGCGGCTTCGATAGAAAGCGTAAATTCGTGTTGGTTAGTTGGCGTAGCGCGGGGACCCCTTTGGCGCGGGTCCCGATTAGACGAAATCGGCCAAATCGGCTTAAAACCGGCCCTGAGCCTACCTCTTTGCCCTTCACTTGCCCCAACGAAAGACCCAAAGTGAAAGTATGCCGTCGACTGATCACAATATGTGAACATTACACTAATCCACGATGTGTCCAATGTGTTGCACGTTGGTGGACCGTCACTGGCTGAAAAGCAAAGTCTACCTCGAAGTCACGTGGAACTCCTGATCCTGAAAAACTAATATAGCCTTCGGAGACACAGTCATAATAGAAATAGTGCGCCAACATTAATCATCGCTCACAGAAGATAAAAAATGCTCACTTTTTGTGCAAACTAACTGTATTTGTCAGTAAGCCGTTTGGATATTTTATAAAACTTACTCTGAATCGAGTCATTCAATGCGATCGTGTCATCAACTAAAAAACCTGACTCGAGACGAGTCATTGATTCGTGTCACGCTATCGCCACTGGTTACAGTATTTACCTTTTCCCTAGGCAACTGTCTAATAACTCCAACACTGCACCACACATTTGTGCTTTATTCAATATTTTGTTGTCAGCTGCACTCGCTATGAAGCAAAGCAACTCACAGTTTTAGGAGTAAGAAACTGAAGCAATGCAAAATTACGAAACACCAGTATAAGGAAAAAGCTCCTCTCAGGCATATATATAACAATGTTCACTTTAGGAAAAATAATTGAATCCTCTTTAGAAGATATTTCTTTTTCAAATGTCTTGAACTAATAAAAAATGCTTAAGTACATGCCTGGTGCTTGATCATCACATCAATTGCCTTCCAATTGCGTTTTGGATACCGGATTTCCTTGGTTTACGTTATTGTAAAATAGGATATCTGGATGGCAATGCAAATCAGAAGGCATGTTTACGCAGTAAATATTTCATAATACGATGCCTTGTCAAGGGCAAATCAGAAGGTAGGTTCAATTTTAGCCCTACGTAGAGGAAAAAGTATGTGCTTTATCTTAAAATAGCCAAAAATGCCAACTTCCAATATATCAAGGCAAAAAATTGCTTTTCGGTAGCGTAGGCGTTTAAGACAAACAAGTAGTTTGGCCCATAGTTTTAGCTTGAATTAGTTTGAAAAAGTTGTTCTGTTGGCTGGTTCTGCAAGATACAGTAGTCTGAACGAGATTTTACTTAAGTTATGACCCTTCTAACTCGCCTAATTTCTGCTCCATTTTAAAATTTTCGATAAAGTGTTCGTAGCCGTTGAAAACGTTTTATTTGCGCATTCATGGAGAATTGTTTTTCCATCGTGTTTTCTTCCTAACGAAGCCCGGGCCCTTGTCACTATTAAGCGCATTTTGCATCTATATGCAGTTCCCCATACGTAATAGCAAATAGACGTTCACACAATCAAAGCAACAAGACTAACCGCAACGAAACTAAGCTGCTCATAAATCACTCGTACTTTTCTGTGAAACACGATTCTGTTGAAGAACTGCATCCCAAGTTACCCTTAATTCTTTCGAAGCCTGCAGCTGCAGCTGAAGGTTGTTTTCAAGTTTCAAATTCACTCTGTAATACAAACAGTTTTTCCATAGCACTCAAGACAAAGTGAAGCAACTTTCGTTACTACTTGACGTGTCTGTGTGCACGTCATTGATATGCTGGTGATAAGTTGTATCAGTCACGTGCGTGTATTTTCCTTTCGTAGTTGATGCGAGTGCAATGACTTTTAACGAACCCAACTTCTTGCGCAGTTCCACGTCTGTGATCTTGTTGTTATTGTGACTGAAGACCGGAAACCTTGCACGTCTATAAATCAAAAACAAGTTGTCAGTGGATATTTTTTTAACTTCTTTAATCGGATCATCTGCTCAGTCGTAAAAAGTAATTGCAGAGTAAAGAATAACCAAATTTTATTGAGCTAAATTATGATGGAATTAACCTCGAATGCTGCCATTCTTCTATTTTGTTGAGGTTTACCATTAAATCCAGGAAGTACGCTGATCCACAAACATATCGATCAGTGGCTTCAAGTATTATTTTAACATGGAAAAAACAACTCTGCACTGTCGGCTGTCAGCAATAAAGCGCTCATATTTATTTTACGAAAAGGTCACAAAAGGTCAAGTAAACACGTTCATTCTAATCTTCCTTGTTAATTGCAGCTGTGCAGCATTGTCACCCATGAGCTACGATTGAATTGGTAGTTTAAAGAAAGTCCCTGGCTCTTCACAAGTCAAAAAGCTCAACCGTGTGTCTGTTCTGCTGTTAACGTACTACTACTGTCTATTCACTACCAGTTTGTTTTGAAACTGCTGTAATAAAAACAACAAAAATCGTATTTTTCCTACACATACAAATATTTGTGGTTTAGCAGTTTGTGTTACGAACACTTCGTCGACGTTAGTTTTGGTCTAAAGACCAATGACAACTGAAACCTTTCAGTTAGTTTGTATTCACCCCTCGATCAGTTGCCATGCAAAGTTAATTGTTTTTGATAATGCATTCAAGTTCTGGTTTCGGTATGGTTGGTATGGTTTAATCATGCATTTTTGTGACTCAAATCACGAAATAACACGAAGCAGCATGAGGAAATACAATAACATCAAAGATCACTAGTTGATTATACAGTGATGAAAAAATAAAAAAAATAAGAAATTTCACGTTTCGCAGCTTAGTAATCGTGTTCTAACATGTTGAATCACAAAGGGTTGACGAAAGACCACCTGGGTCAAATTCTCAGCCAGCCCTGCTGGTAACACAAACGAAATTTTAATTGAAGACGTTTTACAAGTAGCAATAAAAGTAACAAAAAGCGTCAAATCAACGTCAGGTGAAATAAGCATAAAAACAACAACAAAAACAGTGGGGAAAAGCATGCCTATGTACAGGGGGTGGAATGAGTAACTATAGAGGTCGATAGGAGGAAAAATAGTGGCATCAGCGCAATATTACAGAATGTGACAAGCATATAAAACGAAGATCAACAGGAAGTCGGCAAGATAGCAGGACTTTTTATATTTTTTGCCAAATGAATAAGGCGAAGATGATTTCAATTTTTCCGGAATGTTAGACCAGATGTTCGGACCAATATACTTTAGAGAAACACTTGTTTATGCGTGTAATTTAGACAACTTTCTGGAAAAGAGAAGGTATGGCATCGAAAACGATGATGAATGGAAACCTTGAAAATTCATGATAAATCCTAAACAAAAATTAAGGCCAGATGCTTTTCAGCGACTATCCTCAGCACAAAAGCTAAATGTAGACTAGGATTCTTCAAATAAAAGAGCAGGACTGCGTTTATCGATTTGTAATAATACCAGAAAGGTTTCATGAGCGACCTTGAAGTGATTAACATTTAAATCGATTGGAAGTCATTTTAAGGACAACCAACACAAACAAGCTTCAGTTACAAACAACGTTTTCTTTCAAGAATGCAAATCTAACTGATTTTAGACAAAACTGCATTGTCATTTGCAGAAGTATGATATCATTATATCCAAAACACAAGTTGCAGCAAACTTGCAACTTGCAAATTTCAATTTGTCACATTTCCATCAGTTTTACCAAACGCAACTCATTACAGCATAGTTATTTATTGTTATCTTCAAAATGCCTTGTTTATGATGTTGATCTGCAGCTGAAGGTTATTTTCAAGTTTTGTAGTTGGAGATATAAACGAGCAAATAACCTCTATAAAGGCTTTGCAGCGAGTACAGACAGTGGTATTGTGCAACAAAGCAGATTTAGAAAGACAGACAAAAAAACTAAGATTTAGTTAAAACGCAGACAATTTCGCAGCAGAAAACTAAAGTGGCTGTGGTAAATGTATGATTACCTTGTCCTTGCCACGTAGTGGCGCATGCAATCTTGCAATCCTTAATTGTGCCCCTGTGTTCGCCCCGCGGCTGTTGCGTTGTGCTTGAGGTCTCGTAATGCAATACTGCCAAGTGTTCTTTTACTGCAGTTTGCCCGCCCTGGGAAGCATTTGATCAGTTACGCTGTTGTGTTTGTTTCAGAGTTTCATTGCTCGCTTGTTCAGCTCCATGATTGAGCGGTGTCCTTACTGAATTAAAGCCTGGCTTTCTGCAGATAGTGTTTAGTAGAATTCTCAGGCGAGTGCACGACA
>Ga0210059_1005641_pt1 | contig 20119 bp, 17 predicted proteins | sample Ectturendosymbi2_FD_188042 | JGI IMG/M metagenome (GOLD analysis project Ga0210059, IMG submission 188042) | Ecteinascidia turbinata endosymbiont from Florida, USA - Sample 2 (SPAdes) (version 2) | ecosystem: Host-associated > Tunicates > Ascidians > Unclassified | place: Key West, Florida... | reverse complement strand
AGACAGAAAATGCATATGAAAATCTAAAGGCAAACGATTTTGTATCCTAGGCAAACATAAAATTGCAGAATCCTAAAACATCTCTTTGGACACAATACCCTGAAAAGTTAACAGAATATAAATAAAATACTGCGATGTAATCAGACATGGGGTAATCGTAATCGATCACAATCGATTACAGTTTTTTGAGTAATCGTAATCGATTGAATTTACCAAAAATGAAATGTAATCGTAATCGAATACATTGCCAATTTAATCGTAATCGACGATTACTTTTGCGATTAAACTTGGAAATCTTCAACCTACATCTCTGTGCGCTGAACCACGGTTGTTGTGGCTGGGTTTCCTCTATCAACGCTTGTCATGGGTGTTTCAGGGAAGGCCATTTCCCCGTCTGTGTGCGTGAAACCCAGATAGTTAGCGGCATAGTCTAGTGAGACGTAGCAACAAAAAGAAAAGCTTTACATAAAAATGGGTTGACACTTCGGCAACAGAATAGCGGGATATTACGAGGAGAGGTGTTGGTTTTATTTATATATATTCAGAGTGAGCTTATGAATGTAAGTGCTGGAGTAGGCTATGTATATAATTAGTACAGTAATTTGTATACATTAACTTTCTTTCAGAAGAATAAGGTACTTTAATCCAAGTCGAAAATACTTTTTCCACAACACTGATGACTAGCATGTCATCCGTGATCCACCAAATACTGCTAAAAAAACTCTTATCAAAACCAGTGAGGTTTTGTTGACCATTGACGTTTGGGCAACAGGCAGATGCGCAGCTATATTGGCGTCACTGTTCATTTCATTTCAAATTAAAAGCTGCAGAATGCTATGCTGTCTTGCAGACGATCATAACCTGCAATTAGAAGAAATAGTCAGTAATTTTGAAATATCAACAAACGAATTTTCAGCGTTGCTGGACAAATGTTCAAGCCTGATATATGTTGTTCGACTGTTAAAGATTTGAAGTGTTGATGTTTATCAACTGTAACAAAGTTTTTAAATATCATTTTGTTTAATTAATATTCGAAGTGTTTGTTGCAGTGGAGTAACTGACGGGAGGGTTGAGGAACGATTTGACTCCGCTGGCCAGCTAAATGTAAAAAACAGGCCCCCACTTAGCGTATATTTTATTATTATTTTGGTTTTAATATTCTTGTTGTTTTCAGTAGGTTGTCTTTTTGCGTTTTTAGATTTTCCTTTGATTTGGAGTTTTAGTACAGCCATCCACACCCGGATCCACCATTATTTCTTTTTTTTCTGAGTGTTGACTTGTAGGTCACCCGTCTCTTTCAGCTAATATTTCCTCTCTAGCTCAAACTTCTACCTACGCCACTAGTTTGTTCACTGCACGAACATCTCATTAAACAATTATTTGTAATTATTTTCCGGTGCTTGATCCTTACAGATTAGTACTTTCGTTTATTGCATTCATTAATTTCTTATGTTGTCTGAAAATATAATCACATCAAACCATGCAAATGGGGTTTGTTTTCGTTCTGAAGATGTTTCAAGACAAATGTAATCATGAATGTAATCGTGATTACTTTCAAAGTAATCGTTATCGATTACATTGTGATTTTCTTATTCGTAACCGTAACCGTAATCGAGCAGATGGTAAGTTATCGTAATCGTAGTCGATTACATTTGTGCTGTAATCGCCCCGTGTCGGGATGTAATGCTCCACTTACAAAGTTTTCTTGCCTTTACTGCTGTAAATATATAGATCAAATGTGTCGCATCCATGCAGTGGTGGATATTAGAATTTAACGGCCAGAGGCAAACTCTCAGAAAGGGGCACCAAAACAAGCTGTTGAGGTGGCCCCTTTGGCGCTTTTGCACATAATTTTTGCTTTCTTTTGAAAAACATGAGACTTGTTTCAGAGCGTATTAATTGTATCTCTTGAGTGGTTCATTATTTACAACCAGGGAAGAGTTCCACAACTATAAGCTTATTAACCTGACACTGCAGAAAGAAGGTCAGATTTCAGGAATTTAGCATTAAAAATGCCAACCTGGCAACCTTGCTGCATGCATTGTGTGCGCTGGATTCCCTTACCAATGTGACCCAACTATAACACGAGAGCGAAGTCGGAAACTTAGCAACCCTGGCTATTTGAAAGCATTGTGAAGCAGCCGTGAGTCAAACCACATGCTGGTGCTGATTGCTGGAGATACAAGCTCTGCCTCAAAACGTCACTAAGGCCAAAACCTCTTAGAGAGAGGCCCCTCGCTAAGAGGCCTTGCTAAGGCTCGCAACTGCTCGCTTTGCGAACCTTGATGATTTTGATGAGGTTTCGTAACTGACTACCAGCGATTGGCATTCAACATTTTGTGAATCGTAATTATTAGTAACCGCTGACATTTGGCATTTCGTATTTATTACAGAACATTCCGACCTCAATTTGGCGCCTCCACAATGCTGCGTCCGAGGTAGATGTCCCCCCTTTCCCCCTAGTTACGCCACTGCCCACAGGTTGAGAAACACTGGTCTAGAACCAAGTTTTTAATTGTTATCCTACTGCGAGTAAGTCTGCGTTTAATAAAGATACAACGATTTCTTTTTTCAGGTACAACATGGTTAAGTGAAATCGTCCGACAATTGCTATACATTAAGAACAAGCAGCAGCTAGAATTAGCTAAAACATTGGAGCAATTCTACACCTACCTTGAGGCTGGTCCAGGTAATGTTTTTATATGTGACTTTTTTTCACTCAATTCTTTAGGTTTGACGCTGTAAAGCAACGAAAAACCATGGTTAACAAAGCTTGAAAATAGATTGCATAACCAAATTATTCTGGAAAAAAATAGAACAGTGGATCTTTATTAGTTGTTGTTCTTCTGAGTTAATGTTTATGTGGAGTAAAGGAAGAAAATGAATATTTGTCGGGAAACAAATTGTTTAGTTACTAAATGCTTTCAAAGAAGGAAATATCCGCAGAAGTTTTTACTGTATTTTGTTCGATACAACAAAATACCAAAAACAACACCTAACGGACGAGCAGGGAAGTGCCAAAGTAGCTTCAGTAAGATACAACTTTTACATTACGTGGTGAAACTAAAAATAACTTCTGATGAACATCTTTTGTTAAATCCCAAAATATAGCGGTATTATCTAACAGTCCTGTAAATATCGATCTGTAAAATATTGTTCGAGGCGTGTTTTGTGCTGAAGCCCAATGGTGCAAGGCTTAATTAAATTTGCGCGTAAATTTGATAAAATCAAAATTGTTTTTAATGACACTTTTCTTTCAAAGAGTTTCCGAAAACGATTGGCATGCATGCGAATCTTTGATACTGTTTCAAGCAAGTACCTCTTACCAAGGTTTTGCGAAATCTACCAAAAGCTTGGCGCATTGGTACGTCTAATTTTTTGTTGACGTAGGACTTATTGATAATCTAGAGTAGCAAACTGTCATCATAAACATTCACTTGCATGCGTGCCACTTTGACTCGCAAAAATGTCAAAAACTATTCTGTATAAAATCATTTCATTTCAGAGTAAATACGTCAAGTAAAAATGTTTATAACGCATTAATCACTGTCACCGCGCTTTCAAATGTTCCCATCAGGCAATTTCAGACAATAAGTCAGGTTGGAAATTCGTCAAGTTACTTAGATGTTCAAAAATATCTAAAGCCTTTCATTAAAACTTAATTGCTTTCTTCAGTGGCAAAATATCAGGTGCTGAACAATCTACAGCTACCTAGAAGATTTCTTGGAACTCATCTGCCAGCATCTTTAGTCAATTTGGAAAAGTTTCGTCAAAGAAACGCAAAAGTGAGCTAAATGATCCTGTTTTATGGATTGAAGTATCTGTTTTATGTCCCGAGTTTGTTCTAAGCGCGTGGTAGTTTGCATTAGAAATTCCAGTGATTTCAGTCTGCAACGTGATTTGGATGAATATTGCAAAAATAACTTCCTGCCATATCTGCATTATCAATGAAATTTTCATACAACGTAATTTCCATGCGTCTTCTAGGAAATTCTATTATTTCAGATTCTGTACATCATGCGCAACCCAAAAGACCAAGCCGTTTCCTGGTATCATTTTGCCACGAACTTTCCTTGCGCTAATAGCAAAGAATTATAGCATCTTTTCCCAAAATCAGAGAAGGATTTTTATGACGTTTATCTAGCAGGTAATCATTTCATGCTCAAATAAGTTAATTTTAGCGCATTTGTGTATTTAAAGTAGCGTCAATACGACCAATTCGCTCCTACTCTGAGACAAAACAGCTGTCGTTACCATGCAATGCACAGCATTTACAACCTGACCTCATGCGATTTTTACTTTCTAGGATAGGAACTGCTAGCCATATAATTCAACATCCGGGAAAAATAGCTGCTTATTTGCAAACCAGATCAAACAATTAAGGGATTTTTATGGATTTTACGACGCATGATTTAGCAGTGTATCGAAGTCACTACTACCATGGGCGTCCGCAGGTGGTGCAAAACGGGCATTCCCCCCCTAGAAACTGGGATTAAGAACAAAAATTTTCTAGAACAGGGCTTCTCAACTGGGGGTCCATGGACCCCTAAGGGTCCATGCTGACCTATTGAAGGGTCCACATGATTTTCTTATGAAGTAATACTTTCGTTGCTTACCAGCGATAAAGTCCATGATGTCTAAAGAACCCATATGAACAATGACTATTTTGGTTATCTACTGGGGTCCACACAGTGCCGGATCAACAGCAGTAGCAACTGTACCAATTGCTACGGGCCCTGCGCTTTTGGGGGCTCGCGCGGTCTTCTGTAAAAGTGGTCCCATGAATTGAAACGTGCAACCACTCAAGCGGTACCGACATGGTAGTGCAGCGGATGGGTTCAAGGTCAAAGGTGATAAAGCGGTGAGAACGAGACAATACAGCAACACACACAAACCAAACGTACGTAGCAATATTGCACCACCCGAAAGGATCATAAAAACTCAAAAGCATAAAGGCATCGAACGAAATAATGGGAAGGAATCAGGAGCAAAGTTCACGAAGGACAGAGTATATATAAATCTTATTTATTACATTATACATAAGATTTTTTTAGTGTAGAAGTCAGGATTTTGCTAAATTTACCGTAAGTAGTAAGAGAAGGTTTGAAATTGAACGCTTTTTGTGCCCAGAAATTCTTGTTTGATTATTTGTTTATAGTTACGTAACATAAGGCATAAGATTGTGATCAGCAGTGTTGCCATTTTAGCTGATTTGCTGCTAAATCCAGCAGGATTTTCTCCCTGTTAGCTGTAAAATTTTCAATCTAGCAGTTAGCTGATTTTCCAGTCAGATTTTACCAACTGTTTGGCAAGTTAGGCAAGTAACAAATTCCTGACCAAAAACCTGTTTCAAAAGTTCTTCAAGATGAAAACTTTTGCAACTTCCTCATCAAAAAATATATTTTCTCTTCATTATGACTTTTTTAACTGGATAACACCAGGACAAAGCACAAACAGCTGCCTGCAATTACTTGGAATTTTTATTATGATACAAGAAAGCTGCTTCAAGCAGATAATTGTAATTAGATGGCTTGGTGAAGCCTATATGATTTGCTTGTGTGCTTAGTGAATGCGTTAGGTTAAAAGACAACATTGGTAGAATATGTTTTTATCCCACGGCACGATATTTCCAAGTGGTTCAGTTACGCTACTAAGTAGTAATGTCTGGTAAAAAACTTCCTGGTAAACCAAAGCTGACAAATGTTTCAACATATATGGTTGCAAGATTCAGAAGTTAAAAGTTGGAGCCATCTTGCTGATTCAAGAAAAGCCTTTTGCAAAGTTTGCAATAATGCAATCATAGCGAAATATTGTGAGCTTAAAAGGCATAACTATAGTAGCAAAAGCACTCAAATAAGACTAAAGAACTTTCTGCATACTCCCTAATGTAACACAAAGTTTTAAGTTACAAAGACCAGACTTAGAAAGTTGTAGGGTTGAAGCTATGCTCAGATTATTTATCGCTGAGCATTATTCTACTGTCTAAAAACATACAACCATTTGAAAGAGATCGTCAAGAACTGTGTCATGTACTGTACAACAAACGGTGTAAGCTACAGTTACGTTGTTCAAAAAGTCAAAATGTTGACTGAAAGAAAATTCTGGGCCGAAAAGTGTATTGGCCAAGACCGGCATTTTCAGCCAATGCTTACTGAGAGCGAGTGAAAGACGAAAAATTTGTATATTGTGTAACTTTGGGTCTATTTTAATCATGTTAAAAATGACAGATTTTTAAACAGAATGTCACTGCTTTTAGCAAAATTTAGCAGAAAATTTGTGACAAGACTTTTAGCTGAATCTAGCAGTTTTTTGTGACACCATTTAGCAGATTTAGGTCACAACCATCAGGCAACACTGGCGGTCAATACGATACATTCAGACTGTCATGTCACGATGCGAACTGGATAGAGCATGCAGAGAGTAAAGCTAGAAACACGGATGCCTTCCCTACATTATGATTTTAGCAGCAGAGTTGTTGAGATGTTTTTTAAACTTAGGGCCCCTTGTTCTTGAAATACTACGGGCCCCGCGCTACCTTAATCCGGCACTGGGTCCACAGAGTTATCTGAAAAGGCATGGTGGTCCACGGACGAAATTGAGTTGAGAAGTCCCGTCTAGAAAATATCTAGCCAGAAGCTTAATTCCGATTAATTGATTTAATTCTTGCAATGACAGTTTTTTTTCTCGGTATGAGACCCACACTACACAAGAGCCAGGTTCACTGTTCTGATGTCAGGAAGTGATCATCTTGCAGTTCACTCATGTCCGTTCCTTTGCCTGCAGAAGCACGATACCGATACTTGCGAGCGCATTGTTCTACTGTTGGTCTGTGTTGCGTAAACTTAAAGTCAAATACAACAACGAGACCCTGCCCTTCTGCTCCGAGCCCAAATACCTCGGAGTAATGATGGACAGGTCGCTCACGATCGCCGACACCTTGAGTCACTTCGCAAGAAGCTGACATCACGCGTCGCGCTCCCGAGGCGGCTTGCTGGCTCCAGCTGGGGAGCTGGAGCAACAACTCTGCGAATAGCCGCACAACATCTCATCAGTTCATCTGGCAACAACAACATACGTGCGGCGCAGTGGGCGGATCACCAATGGAATGCGGAGTGGGAGGATAATCCCACACGCCTCCGCATTTTCATCCCCGACGCCAGCACCCAACCCCCGAAATGACCATCCCAAGAAGAGCCCGGGTCCGCCTTATCCGCCTCCGCACCGGTGTCGGACGTTTCCGCTTCTGCTTGTACAAATGGGGTATGGTCTCCTCTGCGGCCTGTGAGTGTGGCGCAGAAGAACAAACCGTCGACCATGTTGTCCTCCAATGTCCAATCTATCGACCTCCCCATGGACTGCATGGTTTGACGGTTCTGGACGATGAGACAACCGAATGGCTGCTCAACACCTGCCCCGAGATCTAGTGCGGCCAAGCACTGGTTTGAACAACTAGCTCAAAAAACTAGCTCCAAAGAAAAACTAGCTTCAAATTTTTTGCCAGAGGGCCACATAAGTTGCTACACAATAGTTCGAGGGCCGGACATCTTACGTAATGTGATTGTTTCGTGATATGTTACACCCAACTTAATCAACAACCGTTTTATTAAATATATTAAATGGCTTCGCGGGCCGTAGTTTGGAGACCCCTGGTTTAATCCATGGGATGGGGAAACATTTTTTATGGAGGGGCACATTGAAAACTTTATTACTACCGGGGCCGCATATATTACATTTGTCTACTTCAGTTACAATTTACGCTTCAAAATATGATTTAATGATAATATTATTATAACCTTGCATTGTTCTATTTTATTATTAAAAATGCGGTTTTGAATGAAACGTGTGGAATAAACTCCCGAGAATTCTAATCTAATCGATAAAATTACATCTATGTGCGTGTGGCTGCCCTGTAGGCCGCACAAAATGCCCTCGCGGGCTGCATGCGGTCGCAAGCCGCAGTTTGGCCACCCCTGGCTAATCAAATTACGCTTACCGGTATAGAGGTTTCTTTTAACACAGTATAAAACTACGTGACTTGCTAGAATACGTCTAGTATGCAGGCTTGTGGGAATACGTCTTAATAGTTAAGGATTATTTCTACTGAGTGCAAAGCTATATTTGCTGTGACGAGTTTTCATATTTCATCTGCTCAATTTTTTAAGCCTGCGTGGCGTTCTAATTTTAGTAAGTTGTCCGTAGTCTTGTCAACATGCAGGTCTACTTATCCGGTTTGTGTATGATGAACACTCACTGTGATAAAACTTGCAAAGACAGGCAAAGTTTTATTGATCGCTTTGAATGAGATTCCAGACGTTTGAAACTCTTGTTTCTAAGTGACGCTGACAGTTCTTGTTAGGTAAAATAAAATAATATATTGCGGTTTCTTTGAATACCATGGCAATGCTTTTTTCTTTCAAAACCATGGGCCATGGCAATGCTTCCTTGATCAGAAGCACCCTGCTTTGAAATCTGCAGATAACCTTCTGTGTAAAACTGTAAATTATCGTAATATACCTGGCTATTGCTGCCAACGCAGCACATTTTTTGTGATTGCTGCCGTAGCATGGGGCATTTTTTGTGGTGTAGAAAGGGTAAAGCCAGGGGTGTAGTGGGAACGCGAGAGAACGGCGTTCCCACAACTTTTTGCATTAGTAACGTTACTTGAAAATATATTTTTTAAATATCAATTTCTACCTCTAGCGCCTGGAGCAGCATAAATGAATAAATGACAAGTCATCTCGTGTACAGCACCGTAGCATGGTTGTGTAATTACTGTTTGTTGTGACATCAGCAAAAGTATTTGCGTACTCCACGCTTCGTCGCATTGTTTGCATTTATCGTAACTTTGCTATCTTCGTTTAATTAGTCTTTAAGTTTTCAGGCGATTGCGGAGTAGATTGTAGCCTGCCTGAATGGACTGCGAGAACTAAAGGAGTTTTTTACGTGTGAGGGCGTCTGAGCGATTTTTGGTGTTAGAGTACGGCTTTAACCTTAATCAGGGGTGTAGTGAGGTGGGAACGGCGTTCCCACACCTCTTTTTCTTAGCACCCCACCCCTGGGTAAAGCGTTTTGTGAACATCCATTCGCAACCTGAAAATGATAAGCAAAATGTCGACGTTGCCCCCCCCTTGGAAAAATATCTGCGGACGTCCATGACTACAACGTATGCACAGTTTCATCTTGCTCAGTGCCAAAACTTCATTAGACCAGAACAGCAACTTCATTCGGATTTATATATTTACTACTGCTGCTAATGCGAGGTTAGCAAATGCTTTATCGCGGTAAAATAATCTCATTTGTACCGAAAATCAAGAGTTACGTTCACTGCCGCAAACCCACCACTCTAGTTGAGAGCACGTTATAGATAAACCAGTGTTCTTATAAAGCTAGTCAGTGAAATATATTTCAAACCAAACTCAAGAAAACATATGAAAAGCAGCCAACTCTATTACAGTATTTATTTACGAAGCGAGCAAAGAAGTACTTTGTGACAGGCTCGTAGCCAGGTTTTAATGTTTGGGGGCAAAAAACGGTTTCAGGGGAGAAATATTTTTGTTTCCATTATATGTTCAATAAATATGATAATGTTTTCTGGGCACAACACAATTTAGGGAGCACAAAAAACTGTGGGTGAGCACTGACCCTACATGCCCCTCCATGGCTACTTTCCATCTCTGTGATATAGCAAGTGTAGACATCCTGGATGATGTAGGAAGCTGAAATGAAGGCTTGTTTCATTTTTATTTAAAACACCTCAAATTGGAAATCTTTGGTTTAAAATTACATGAAATTGAACAGTTTACGTTCTTCTCTAGGAAGGCAGCCTATGATGTCCAAAGAAGAAGGGTACCTGGAGCATGTAAGGGAGTGGTATGAACACAGAAACAATGAAAACGTTTTGCTTCTCGTTTATGAGGAAATGAAACAGGTGATCACCCCGATAAATACTTTTAGCGCAAAAGCGTTGGTTATGGAAATTGTGACTTTATATTTTTCAAGCAAGATGCTTAACATGCAAACTCTCATGTCGTGTTCAGCTGAGTAGGCTAGCTTGCCTAACCTTTAATTTTTCTATAATATTTACTCTTGACAAATATATAAACTTATGTAAAGAAATATCTAACAATGGGTGAGGTGTTTCTAACTCTTGCCGGCATGTGTACCCCCTGTTCTATCGTCCCCATTAAATCATTACTAGAAAGCGCAATGTAAAGAATAAAATATTGTGTAAAAGCAGTTCCAACAGAAACACAAGAATTTTGACCGCTGGCATGACTATTGTGGACGACACGAAACATAGTTGGAAGCATTTTAGAGGCTATAGCTCAAGCCTTACCTTTTTATGAATACAATGTAAATTCTTTACATTGCGCTGAACATATGCTTTTCATAAAAGTTGAAAGCTGAAGGATGGTGTAAAACTCAATGTTCTGCGCAAAAAAGCACAGAAATGACATCCTTTGGTGCTGTGAATTGCGATGTCCTACCCCTGTAATCCTGTAATCTCCAGACTTCAAACTGTGATCAACAAAACCTAGTAACAAGCATACCTGCCGAAACAATTCTAAATTCTGCGCATTTCATTAAAAAATTATTGTATTAAATCATCAACTTTTGTCAGGTTCACATGAAATATATACCTTATAATTGGCATGATACAGTGCATTTTACGATTTTTGTTTGTGCTATTTTTTGTCTTTAGAACATTCAACAAGAAATTCGCAAAATCGCCAAATTTATTGATGTGGAACTGACTGATGCAGAGCTAGAGGAAGTTGTTCAACGCACTTCGTTCAAGAATATGAAGAATGATTCCACGAAGCATGGCAACGTTCAAAGTTCTTTTAAAATGTTTCGGAAAGGTTAGTGAAGCTTGGCAATATTGCTAGGCAGTGAACACTAATGGTTTTGAAACATCTCTTGACAACCAAACAAGGTTCGTGTTTCCTAAAATGTATTTCATTTCTATGTTTGCTGAAATATGTTGCCAAATATTCCAAACCATTTGAAAAGATAACGCTAGATGTCACGCATTTAAATAAATACACTGCATATGATAATGAACTCAGCTTACCGAAGCTAACTGCAATTTCCTTAGGGCAAGTCGGCGATTGGAAAAACCATCTCACCGTTTCCCAGTCAGAGCTAATTGATGCAAACGTTGAGAGAGTCCTTGGCGACACTGACGTAACCTTCACCTACCAATAAACAACTAACAAAATGAATCCCAATTGGATCGCATTGGACATTAGCTTGTCATGTTTCTGCATTTTACATAATTGTTTGTTTTGCGTTTTTTCGACATGTATCTTGTACGTGCTCTTCTGTGAAAGAACAATGCGGAGTATTGCGTTGGCATTGCTCTCACATGTTAAATCGTTTCGTTGTATCTATGCCTTCTTTAATCACAGGATAACGAACAAAGTTATTATCGGTTGTTAACGCCTTGCAATAAATCATCCTATGTAAGCATTAGAGGTCGTTGTACTGCATTGTACAAAGTCTTTACTCCCACACGCAACGCAGTAGACTTAGCATGCATGGCAGAAACAGGGAACACACAAGAGATTTATTTGGCGGTACTGAGTGAATTGTGCCAGATGTACTCGCTAACACAACCAACGCCAACACCGAAAAAACAGGCAATCTAGTCAGGCGCCCCATAAATTACCTGAGATTAATAAGATTTCCATGATGAAAGGTTGTGCCGGCCGCAAGACGTGCTGTCGCAGTCCTGTGTAGGCCTACAGTTTGCGGGATTAATGACCAAATTGTGAAGAGTCGAGCACAAGTGGCCATAACGTTTGTTTGTCATGGACAGCAAGGTTCCCCACGAAGAGGAAGAGGAAAAGGAAAACCCGTCTAGAAAGAAATCCTCTTCGGGTTGCCACAACCCCTTCTTAATCGGTGCGCACCCATTACAAAGACGAATGCAGACTCCAGGGATTGTGAGGAGTTCGTTTTCGGATATGCCCTCGTATTGTCTTCGTGTTAAAATTCGTCTGCTTCTGCAGGTGTTGTTGATATTCTGCAATAAGTAAGAACTGCGCCGCGGCAGCAACGTATTCACGGACTAATAAGCTATATTAAAACACGTAGAAAAAAGAAAACTACAAACACACTCACACGAACGAACCTAAGTATTAACATGCATTGACAAACAGTCGCATTATATGTAACAAAATTCAATCTGGGAAGATAGATGCTGACTTTCGAGGTGATTCGTTGGCTGCAAGCAAGAGGACAACATACGGAAAACATTACTCACGACATGATGATTCTTGCAACTTTCAATAATCGAGTTTCTATCGTTTTTTGAAGGTGATTGATGGTAATTTTTCAATAGAGGAATCTATTTGCTGTCAGATTCTTGGACCTTTCAAACGGATTGATCTTTTTCCAAATTGGGTGCAGACTTGGTGGCAGAAGTATTGGCCAGACGTAGAACTTCTGGTTTGGTGGGTGCGTACAGAGCTAACAGTAGTAAAGAGACGATCAAATGTGTTGGGCATTCTGTCGCTGTGGAAGTTGTGCAGAAGCGTAGTAATTTCCAACTAATGCATATTATCCAGTTTCAATAAATTTAGTTGGCCGTAAAGAGGTGTTACATGTCATCAGTAACAGCTCCAACTTACGGTCTTAATGATTCTGTTGTGGATGGTCTGTGTAGGCTGGTTTCCGTTGCTGAGACCCAAGCACCAATGGCATACTGTAAATGGGAGCATACAAGGCTGAAATAGATCATCTAAGTGCATTTTGTTCTCACGTAGTCTCGAATTCTATAAGATATGGGAATGGGATTATTTGACGCCGCCGTTTTGACGACGACTATTTGGAGCCGGCTTATTTTGGCGTCGGGCTGTTTTGGTGCTGAGCTGTTTTCGTGCTGAGCTGCTAACGACGTGATTTTCGTAATATAAATCTCCCTTTCATTTTTTAGAGCCCATATCAGAAATGGATAAGATTATTAGCAACAGGGATAGATCAACGTTTTCTCAATGTTATCTATACGTTTTGGATAAATGTAAAAGCATTCAACTGCTCATAGTAAGCATCACGTCCTGTTTTTTCTAATAACAGAGAGGAATTCTTGCTAAGAACCTTTGTATATCAAATGACATCGACAGCACTTCCAAATGAGCTACAGTTTCTTCACAAACACTAGGAATCAAACTCAAAGATTCATTGTCATAGGCTTTTTCTTCAAGTGTTGGAAAATTCGAATGACTCCCTCTTTTCACCCGCCGACTCCACAGAGACAACTTATATTTGAACGCGTTTAGCTTTTCATAGCAATTCAGTATATTTGTTTTTTTGCCTGGAAGTGATTGACTCAGATCATTCATACGAGTGAGTATGTCACTCAAATACGCTGGGATTTGGTTGAATCTTTGCGATTCCAACTCTTCAAGCAGATCAAAGTGGCGTTTCTCCAAAAAGACTTTGAATTGTTCTCGCAATTGGAAAGTAAAATCACCAACGTGAGAGCTAGCGGACTTCTGTGTGGAAAAGTAAAACCGTATGTTCACTTCCAATATCTTCACAACGTGACTTTAAAAGACTGTGGTTTAGAACACGATCCCTATTCCAGTTGATGGTCTTTAGAGAAATATCAAGGACTTACTTCAATTTCGGAGGCAAGGTTTCTTCAATTTCGAAGGTAAGGTTTTTGAAATGGAGGAAAGGATTCTGAGCAAGAGGGATAAACCAAAGTTTTCCCAAAGTGTTATCTATACGTTTTAGATAAAGAACTTTTTCATCCATTTCTGGTATGGGCTTTAAAAGAGAAAATGAAAGGAAGATTAATAAATCTCAAGAAAAACACGTCTTTAACAGCTTAGCGCCTTAACAGCCCGGCGCCAAAAAGTACCCGACCCATAAAATATACCTGAATAGCAGGAAAGCTTTTTGCAAGCTTTGAAATGTTTATATCCCACTTTAGATTATGATCTAAGTCAGTGCTTCTCAACCCGAGGGTCGCGACCCAAAAGTGGGTCGCCATTTAATTTGGTTGGGACGCCGACAACAGTAGTTTACATCTGTAAAAATTAAATCATTTTTATTATGACTTGATGTTTATGGTTAGATTAATTGTCGACTGCGGTTTGACTGTTTTCTTTATTGCGTCATACAGACCCATGCATTCTTGTGAAACAGTAGCGAGGTAAAAGCATGGTGATAAGATTGCTCTGTGTTGAGTTCGTCTTGGCTCCTCAACATGAAACGTCTTGTGATCCTGAAATAACAGCGAAAGAAGACTTCGATTACTTGAAGAAAGTGACTTAGAAGTTTACCGATGGATTCACGCCAAGCCAAACGAACATGAACACGAAATAACGACTAAAGACATTAACGTTTCAGAACACTGTCATGCGTATCTCATTGATTTATTGTGTACAGTATTTGTACTTTGCATCTTTATTGTGAGTCATCTTTTGGAGAGATGGTAACTTAAAAACGATATAGAAAACTATTACATTGAAAAATAACTTCAAATTGCAAATAGAATTAATAATGAAAACCGATAACAATATTGTATTCAAATATCGATTCGAAATTTTCGTAAATCGCCATTGACCACTTGTGTCGCTATTGCACTGTGTACTGCTCGAAATTTGTCACGTGACCGTGGTGTCATACGTTGGGTGTATATCAAAAGTGGTATTACTAGGTCCATCATCAGTTGATATCATGGGCTTACCAGTCTCAACACCTAAACCAGTAGTGGGCTTACCAAACTGGAATAGGCTAACCTACGCAGAAGAGATGTACGATTTAGTGGCTATGATGCTGCTGACAATTCGGGCTCTCTCTCTCCTATGAAAGAATCAAATCCAAATTAGCCCCTGTTACTTGTAATAAAGCTTATGTATGTTGAAGTACATTATGATCCCCTGTTGTGATAGATATCGCAATGCTTAACGTTATACTAATGAAACCATGAGTGAATACAATTTTGTTGTGATAGACTGAGCGATGTCGAGCGAAACTGGCGGGACTAAGTTTCTTAACTGTTAACTTGGGCGTGCCATGGACACTTCCACTAACCAGTATTCTCGCGGAATTGTCCTAAGTGTGTAGTGGATCTCCTCTCGTGGAAGGGAACTGCCACATCTGGCTGAGTAGCAGTGGCGTAATTAGAGGTTTGAGCCAGGGGGGGCAAAGCTTAGCTGAAGGGGGCCCACTGGTCACCGTTGGGGAGGCCCACTAGCCAAAACTCAGAAAAAGATTAAAAAATGATAGTGAAGCTCTGGATGTCGTGGAATATCCATACTAGATAAAAAAACGAAAACACCCCGAAAAACGCTAAAAAATAACAAATTAAAGAATACTAAATATCAAAATGTCAACTAAGATGGACCAGTTTTTACATTTAGCTGGCCGGGGGGGCGCCTCATCCCCTTCCCCCGTCAGTTACGCCACTGCTGAGAAGTGTTTTGGTAGAGAAGAGGAAGGTTCTTCTTATACATTAGCTAAGTTTTAGACGAGCGGCTAAATTATAATTTAAAACTGTTTCTATCTGTCTTTAGTGTTCAGCTCTAGCTAGCAACGGGAACTAGGAGAAAATATAAACCCGAATACTTAAATTACGCTTTTACAGATCTAGTTGACAAAAGTATCGTCAAACCAAAGTGCAGGGACGGGAAAACCGGGCAATTGCGCCCACCCCGAAATGTTAGCAAGCATGATGGCGTTCACGTAGCCTACTGCACGCGAAAATTTATTTGCCGAGACTGCGTTAGTTTTACGTGAACTTCTCAACACCATTTTTAAAATTAACCAATCAATGTAGCATGACAAAACAATTAACTAATCAATCTACCATGCTTCCGAAAACTCCCAACACAGAACCGGAGACAAACTTTGAAGAGCTTGTTGTGAAGTGAAGCCAATCCATCCGTTTCATGAAAGTGACCTTGTGATTGTGAATGTGACCTCACAGGGCAGGAATCCATAGGCTACCAATCGAGGCTGCTGCTACAAAATGCTGCCATTTCAGCTGATTTGCTGCTAAATGTAGCAGGATTTTCTCACACTGTTAGCTGTAAAATTTTCAATCTAGCAGTTAGCTGATTTTCTAAGAAGATTATTTCTAGTAGGTTTTCTAATAGGTCTCAAATGAACGTGGTGTCAAATGATGTGGTCTCAAATGAATGGTCTCAAATGAATCAGTGGTGTGTTCAAGGGGAGGTGAGCGAGCCCCCTCCTTTAGGTGTTACGCGCGTAAATATTTCTTATTTTTGGTTAAAACATTATTATTCACTCATACAATGTGCTACAAAGCAGATCATAAGTAGGTACTCTGCTTTCAAAGGGCCCCGCTTCAGAAACTGCAGTGCTCAGGTACTTTTCTTTCTAAGAGGCCCCCAAGAGCAACTGCAATTTGAAGGTAATCTGCTTTCAAAGGGGCCCCCAACAGCCACTGAAATGTGTACGTACTCTTCTTTTAAACTTTATTGAAGGGGCCACTAAAAAAATGCAATGTGTAAGTACTTTGCTTTCAAAGGGGCCCCAACAGCAACTGTAATATGTAAACACCTTGCTTTCAAAGGGGCCCCAACAGCAATTGTAATGTGCAAGTACTATGCTTTCAAAGAGGCCCCAAACACCAATTGCAATGTCTAAGTACCTTACCTTGGTTTCAAAGGGGCCCACAACAGCAACTGTAAAATTCCTTGCTTTCAAAGAGGCCCCAAACAGCAATTGTTATGTGTAAGTACCTTGCGTTCAAACGGGCCCCCAACAACAATTGTAATGTGTAAGTACCTTGCTTTCAAAGGGGCCCCCAACAACAACTCTAATGTAAAATTGCTTGCTTTCAAAGACATCCCAACAGCAACTGTAATGTGTAAGTACCTTGCTTTAAAAGGGACCCCACCACCATCTCTGATGAGCAAATAAAGAAAAGCTTCACACCAACTTCTATACCTAAACATTGTGGGTTAAAATTTCTTCTGAAAAGTTCTGAAAATACCCTATCAAACAAGAGCAAAAACTTATACCAAATGATAACTTTTTATACCAAATGATAATTTTTGTATCAAATGATGATTTTTAGAGATTGAAGTATTTGGTATATTGATAATTTTATGAGAATGTCACAGTTGAACAGAAAATACTCTTTTTATGTCTCTGAGTTGAAAAGGTTAGACAAATTTCTCATTTCTTGTGATGTACCTTAGTGAACGTTTCCATCAGAAATAAGACAACATGCAATTGTTATAGCAGGGAACACACCACATCTTTAAATTTATAGGACATTTTCTTAGTTTATAAATTAATTTTGTATTATTGCTGTTGTGCTACAAAGACTGTTCAGCAAGGCTACATTCATGCTTCTTATCAGGTAGCAGAAATGGCAGTTTTTGAGAATTATGAGCACTCATTTTTTCTACAGATATTTCAGGCATTTTAGGTGGTTTGAATTTAGCCTATGCTTGAAGTCATAGGTTATTTGAAGCTTGACTAGTAAATGGTTGGTTTAAGGTAGACTTGATAGGTGATGTTAAAGTTTTTTTGCCAGCTCTTAGCCAGTATAACTTGAACCGTTACTTCTTAGCACAGATTAAATCAGTGGCGTATCTAGGATTTGGCAGGCATGGCTTGTGCCATGGGCGCAATTTTGACGGGGGAGCAAATTTAAATTTTGTGACTTACAAGTTGCACCCCATACAACCATCAACTGCAAACTTGTATCAACACAGCCACCTTATCCAATGCAATAATTCGGGGCGTGTTGCGCCAGCACCAAGCATTACGACAAAACTGCGACATTGTGCCGCAACACGATGGCCTGACATTGTGACAGAACAAGAATGCCCGCTTGCCATATGTACAAGACCTCTTCCCAGGCCCGTAACTAGGGGGGGCAGGGATAGCGAAGCCCCCCTGGAAAAATGTGTTGGATATAACTTAAAACTATTGTACATAGAAAAAATTTGGCCCTACTTCACAAAACTCTTCGCCCTCCGTAGTGTTCCAAGCTGGTTACGGGCCTGCGTCTTCCTTACGCTGTGAGGTGAGAAAGGCTATCAAAAATTAAATCAGTAGGCCTCAGTGTTGCTGAGTTGTAGGCAATAGGGTATTAGTCAGAATCTGTTTGAGACGAGTCTAAGTCCATGGCTGTTAGATTATAACTGTTACGCAAATGACTGCTGTTAAAACTCCCACAGCCTTACACATTACTTAAACTGCTGCGACCCACTCCGACTTTACAAAACTTCTTCGATGGTCACTAGTGTCCGATAGCAGGCTAAACACAATCCCCAGTTTAGAGGTCCTGGAAGGGAATCCTAGCTGGTCCTTGAAACTTCAGTTGTTAGTACCGTACCGGTTGCAGACATGGGGCGATTACAGCACAAATGTAATCGATTACGATTACTTGCCACCTGCTCGATTACGATTACGAATAAACAAAATCACAATGTAATCGATTGCGAATATTTGCCATCTGCTCGATTACGATTACGAATAAACAAAATCACAATGTAATCGATTACGATTACTTTGAAAGTAATCACGATTACAATCGCGATTACATTTGTCTTGAAACATCTTCAGAACGAAAACAAACCCATTTGCATGGTTTGATGTAAGTATACTTTCAGACAACATACGATATTAATGAATGCAATAACAGAAATTACTATCTGTAAGGATCAAGTACCGGAAAACGAATTTACACTAATTGTTTAATGAGATGTACGTGCAGTGAACAAACCAGTGGCGTAACTAGAGGTTTGAGCTAGAAGGGAAACTTAGCTGAAAGAGGCCAATTGGCCTCTGTAGGTGACCTGCAATTCAACACTCAGAAAAAAAACTTGAGAAATAACGGTGAATCCGGGTGTGAATGGCTGTACTAAAACCCCAAATCAACGGAAAATCTCCGAAAAACGCAAAAAGACAATCTACTGAAAACCACAAGAATACTAAAGCCCAAAGATAAGCTAAGTGGGGGCCTGGTTTTTGCATTTAGCTGGCCAGTGGAGTCAAATCGCCCCTCATCCCTCCCGCTAGTTACTCTACTACAACAAACACTTTAAAAACAAAAATGATCAATGTTTGCAATCTTTGTTACAGTTGATAAACAACAAGGCTTCAAATCTTTAACAGTCGAACGGCACCTATTAGGCTTGAACATTCGTCCAGCAATGCTGAAAATTCATTTGTGAATAATTTCGATATTGCTGACTATTTCTTCTAAGCGCGGGTTAGGATCTAAGCCAGCATACCATTGTTCAGCGTTTAATTTGAAATGAAATTAACAGTGACGCCAATGTAGCCGCAAATGTCAATGGTCAACAAAACCGCACAGGTTTCGTTGAGTTTTTTTACCAGTATCTGGTGGGTGGAGGATGACATGCTAGTTATCAGTGTTGTGGAAAAATACTTTCGACTTAGATCAAAGTATCTTATTCCTCTGAAAAAATCAATTTACTATATATAATCTACTGTACTAATTATATATATAGCCTACTCCAGCACTTACATTCATAAGTTCACTCTGAATGTACTGTACATAAATAAAACCAACACCTTTCCTCGTAATGTCCCGTTATTCTGCTGTCCAAGTGTCAACTTGCTTTTAAGTAAAGCTCTTATATTTGTTGCTCCGTCTCACTGGACTCGCTACGTTACTTCTGGTGGCCAACAAGAAGGGTAGCTAGAACAAAGCGAGAATTTGCTACAAACATTGTGCTTGCCACTGGACTATCCGGATGTAACGCACACAGACTGGGCAAGTGGCCTTCCCTGAAACAACCATAACAAACGATGATATAGGAGGAAACCCAGCCACCACAACCGCGGTTCAGCGCACAGTGGTGTAGAGTGAAGATTTCCAAGTTTATTCGCGAACATAATCGTAGATTACGATTAAATTGGCAATGTAATCGATTACGATTACTATTACATTTCATTTTTTTGTCAATTAAATCGATTACGATTACTCAAAAAATTGTAATCGATTGTGACGATTACGATTGACGATTGCGATTGACGATTACGATTGACGATTACGATTGACGATTACGATTGACGATTACGATTGACGATTACGATTGACGATTACGATTGACGATTACGATTGACGATTACGATTGACGATTACGATTGACGA
>Ga0210059_1005639_pt1 | contig 20125 bp, 12 predicted proteins | sample Ectturendosymbi2_FD_188042 | JGI IMG/M metagenome (GOLD analysis project Ga0210059, IMG submission 188042) | Ecteinascidia turbinata endosymbiont from Florida, USA - Sample 2 (SPAdes) (version 2) | ecosystem: Host-associated > Tunicates > Ascidians > Unclassified | place: Key West, Florida... | reverse complement strand
CTAACGTAACCGGTTGAAGTCTTTTCTTTAGAATCCATCAGTGCTTAAATACCGAAATCTGAACAACGGGCAAAAAATGCAATTTTGTTTCATTTTAGCCACATGCGTTTTGTCGAGAAAGCACATTGCAAGCTGTCTGTAAGCAATGGCAGTGCCAATGCCCTCAGCACTTACAAATATAAAAACATCTTCCTACTTAGGTTAGATTTTGCTGCTGACTCTTCCCGTTGCAGCTGAATGATTTCAAATTTACTGCACAGTGCAGAATATGGTGGCAATTAATATCAGATGACAGATGAAAGACTTAGAGACGATGCGCTGGTAGGACTCTGATTACTTGACAAGACTGATTTTTTGCTCGCTGGCAAGTAAAGGGAAATCATTGGTGTGAACGGGCTCCACATAATGGTGATTGAGCCTTCACAATACATGTTTAATCATCATAAATAAATATCTACAATGAATGGTGTTGTTGCTAAACGGTCACTATGGCGTAATTGCGTAATACGAAAGACTATTTGAAACTGGATTAATTCTTAGTCAAAGTTTGAGCTTCAAGGAATATAAAATGTGTATCTCCGTTATATGCATTAAGCATGTATTTTTAAAACTGTACAAAAACAAAATCTACGATATTCGTTTAAGGCTACGGCTGGCACTGCAGACAAAGACAGTTACAATCAGGGCTACTATCGATCTAGAACCAAAAATAAGGACCGCTGAGGAAAGTTTTATTTTATTGCCTAAAAAGATAACAATTGTTTCTGTTTGCACGACTAATGTCAGATCATACGTTTCCCTATTTATCTCCAGGAATCATTTGCTTCAGCAATGTCGTATTCTCGACTTCTTGTAATCGTCAGAAAATGTTTTTTTGCATCCTTATTTCTTGTCAGAGCCCTACCTGCGCGAGCTGGTGCGCCAGAAACAGCTGTGAAAAGCGTTCCTTTTTCTAGATGCATTTAGTGATTACCAGCAATAAGATACAATTTTGTATTTCTTAATAACCAACTTCCACACTCAGCTTAAAAGTCAGGTGAAGGTCAGCCCTGCTATGAATTACTTATCACAGGGGTGGGCAAACATTTTTGGTGAGGACACGTAGTTCTGTGACGTACCCAACGAAGGGCCAGCTTCCATAAATTATACTTTTTTAATATAAAATATAGTGTATATTATTGTTTTTAATTCAATATATTTACGTTTTTCATATTCAGACTTAGTTTATGTTATCAAGAGGATGGTATTTTATTGCATGTTTCTTGTGTTTCATATAACATATTTCATCATATATATAAGTGTGCATTTTGTGCACGAAGGCCGCGGAAATGTTCAGCGGGCCGTCGTTTGCCCACCCCACCCCACCCCTGGCCTAGCATTTACACTATGCACGGTTTTGATCAGATTCGACAAAAATGTGAAGTATCACAGTTTCCTTAAGCAGTGCCGTTGATTTGCACTGAAATATTTTTTTTAGCTTACACATCAGAAGCTTGATTACCTGAAAAATTTTGGTGCAATGTTTTAGAATTGGGGGAGTTGCTCCCCTTGACTACGCGCCTGCCCCTGCCCTAAAGTTTATGCAGGAATTTATTATGGTTGTTTGTTGCAGGAATGAAAAGCAAACCAAAACGGTTGCTCGTCTTAATAGAATGTAATTTTGGCCCATTTGGTTGTATGTAAGTTCTTAACTTGTTTGCATTTTCAAATGTGGCCAAAGATTAAAATACATTGAAGGTCGACGATGAGCTTTTGCAAGATGAACCTCTGCAGATACGTGTGCTTGATCATGACACATACAGCGCACATGACGCTATTGGTAAAGTTTATATAGACATCGATCCTTTGCTGGACCCAGATTTTTCGGGTTCATTGTATGGATGGTTTCCGATCTATGACACCATGCATGGTATGCGATTTGTATTGTGAATGTGTGCCTTTGTGTTTTGCTTGATACATTCTACTATTCAATTTTGTTTCAGGTGTGCGAGGAGAAATTTTACTTCGTGTGAAACTTGAACTATTTGCCGATAGCAATCAGTTCAAGCAGTCATCATGTGGAATTAAATTTATATGTGGTAATCACTTAAATATATTTTTTGTTACTCGTCTTGACTCGTATGTTTAGTAAGTGTGTATGATTTTTGTAAATACACTTCAAGAGTTTTACATAAAGACAACTCTAGTCTGCACCTTTTTCACTCGTGGCGCATTGATGAAGCACACATTCCACACAATATTTTACGTGTAGGTAAGTGGTTAAGTAGTCAAAAACTAACTCAGATTTAGAACAAGAAGTTTGAAATAAAAGTGCACGGGCCTAAATAACAACACTCTGCAACAGGGGTTCCCTAACCGCGGTTCATGACACATTTCTAATATCCAAAACTGTTGAACATTTGTTGAAATAACATACGCGTAGTATAAAGCCTGATCTGGTGTAGGACTTTCACGTGGAGTGGCTTGGCCATGTATTTCTTTCCGCGCAATGTAACAATGCATGTGACATCAAAATGCCTTTGGCTAATAAAGGTATGTGGCAGCCGACATCAGCGTTGCTAGATACATTTTCAGCGCAGTGGCCAGGCGAACTCTCATAAACGGCCAAAGCTTCGTGCATAAGACCAATCGTGGTGTTTGTTTATTTGTATAAAAAAGTTATGCATTTTAACTATTTCCATTCTCTGGGTTTGGTATGTTCAACTGGGTAATTCCAACTGTCATGAAGGGAAGTGAAACATGGAAGCATTTTGGGTAAGAATTACCCAGTCTAAAATCATGAAAGAACATTTTGAGTATTTTAAGTCCCAGAATGTTATACTACATGCAAATTAGGCCCAAATTTGGCCTAATTTTCAAAAATACTAAAAAAAGTCTAACAAAATATTTGTAGCCAAACCACTTCTGAAAACGGCCACATTTTCACAATTTGGGCGCAAAAAGGCCAAGTTCGCAACCCTGGCCTACAGGCATTGACTTCTTTCCAGCAGGTTTGCCAGGTAAACATTTTTAATCCAAATTCCGTAATTCTAGCCTTTTAAAAAGTGGTTTGGCATGAAAAAACGCTTTTTGGCATGTACGTCATAGTTTTGCATGTTTTTGACCCTTTGCAATGGTGCTCGCAGAAATATACGTTTGACATTTCTCAATTTCCTGACTGCTTCGTCTTGAACTTACAGAAAAATTTCAGTCTGTTTTGGCTTGTTTGGCATTTTTGAAGCTATTTTGATATATTTCGCCTGGCGATTTGGCGAACCGTATTTGGACCATCTGAACCTGGCAAGCCTGTCAGCTTTTCTGTGGGCGCTCTGTGACTTCAAATTTAGTGATAGACATTTTGTGACATTTGTGTACCAGATTAAAAGTGATCATAAGCCATGGCATGAGGCATATTTGCATTTTTATGTATTTTGTTGTTTCAGGCGTTTATAAATATTTTCTATCACATTCCTGCTAAATCTTCTATTATATGTCTGTTACGTATTTTTTCCTATGAAAGGAAATGGTGGCATAGTTTATTATGGATATGCTTACTTCTGGAGAAATCCTTTGATAGCAAAGGTTGAAAAATGTGCAACAGGATTTTTAGTTTAATTTGTGTACTTTTGGAGTATAACGACTAATTATTCATTAATTTGTATATAATACTTCTATATTTTTTTCTGTAGCAACATTGCGTTTTAGCTATTACTCATCTGGTTAATTCAGAAGCAACACAATTGGGCCTGTTTCTGTGTGTTTGGTATTTTTTTAAGCTTTTTGGCATATTTTCATTAGCGATTTGATGTTTTTGATCCACGTGGCCCTGGCAACCCTGTTATCCAGCGTGGCGACTTTATGAGAAGGTTTTGCAAGCTTGCATTAAGTAACTCAGTGCATAGGTGGACTCTAAGTGTGTGCTGCTTTGATCTTTCATTAATGTTTAATAAAGCACTGCCTTCTGCGATATGAAGGCAACGTAGAATGGCAAAATTCGGAATCGGATCGTGTCTCGCAAAAGTTGTGGTTCGTGGAGACATTTGACATCCACAGGGGTTGGTGGCGTTGAAATTAGGGAACTACTGGCCTATAGCTTTGTCAAACACAATGCAATCTTAGCAGTGCAAAGACTAGAGATTTTTGCAAAGCCATTCCAAAATATTTTCGTGTTTTTGGTCTGTATGGTTTGTTCAAATCCACTCCGATGTTTTAATTCTGCTTTTTGATATATCTTATCCAAAATGTCAACCACTATCTGGCGGATATCAACCCTTCAACCGGATGCTGACCACTGCTTTGCACACGTGCGCCCAACCGTTGAAGCAACATCTCAGAGAGTTTCACCTTGCTTCCCCGGAATATAAGACTGTAGTTGTGTTAGTTTTCACCTCAAAATAATCCAATAGACTTAATTACAGGTTCGGTCTTATTTTTTATGTATCGTACTACAGTCTACATTTTCTCAAAACGTGCAACATTTTACTCGTTCTGTGTACTCAGACATAGTCATGTGATCATCCTCTGCACCAATCTTAACTACTAGAATTTATTGGGGAAGACTAATATTACAGCTACCCTGAACAATCGTTACTGCTTGGAAATAAACGGTAGTAGGATGGTGAAAAAATTATTCTGGCTCGATGGCTCGATTTTTCCAATTGAAATTCGAAACATATTGACTTTCAATGATTTATGCGCCATGTTCGTGAAATATATCCACAACTCATTAAATGCCGCTGAACTTTGTTGCCCACTGGATGCGCGTGGCAGCGAAACCTGTCTAATACGCTTGGCACTTTGAAGTTATTTCGCTGTTATCAATTGCACATTTAAACAATAAAAACGTAAGGTACTCTGCTAATAGGAAAGACGGCTGCTCGTTTCAATGTGAAGCTGTCGACAGTGTACTGTAATTCTCTCAGAGATCTTTTGTTTTTCAATGTTTAGCCACACGTGTGCCAAACTGCTATGATGTTACGGCTGTTCATGGATTTATTCACGAACTACTGGTGAACGAAGATCCCGAGTATCAATGGATCGATAAGCTTAGAACCCCACGTGCTTCCAATGAAACAAGGCAACGATTATTTTCGAAAATGTCTGGCGAGCTGCAGCGACGGCTTGGCAGCATGGTTTGAATTTAACTTTTTTATTTTCGTTTCTATTTTCTACATTGTGGAATGCTTAACCTCTCTAGTTTTGCTTACTTCAAATAATTGTGTAACTAAGAAAAGATACGTCACGCATGAAGTCTTCTTATGTCAGTGTAGTAGGCGTAACAACCTCATTCTTACTTTCCAATCCACTTGTTAAGTTACCTCCTTGCGTCCCTCGTCCATAGTGTTCTATGTCAAATGCACCTCCAGATTCCCTTAGAAGTGGTTGGAATGAAGTTTTTGACCTTGAGCTGTTTGCCGCGATCGTTTTCAGGAACACTTTCTATGGTGAATAATTTATTGGTGCTAGGTAGATCAAGCGTAATAAGCTTATTCTCACAAGTTTCAGGGTTTTTCTATATCGGTCACACAATCAGTTTCTTATGAAAGCATTATTAACTCAGTGCTCGCAGCTGTTGCGTCTGGTACGCGACGCGAGCTGAGAAATGTCTTGAAGTCATCCAATGCGTGGTACTGTTTACCCTCTGATGTGTAACAAAGCATTGGTCACGGAGAAGTTGTTTTAGTTGTTTGTTACCAACGCCAGCAAACTGCAACGACATCGTTGTAGCATGGACTCATCTGTAACATGTGTTCTTCAAATCTTCGTCCTAATGATTGCTTATGAAAAAACAAATACCTGGCTTCTGATAATTAGATCCTTCCTCCAGTGTGGTGTACGCACAAATACGAGTGTATCAGTAATTAGAGTTCACATGCAATTTAAGCACAAAGGTATATCAATTCATTCAAATGTGGAAATGTAAGGTTACCACTTCCGGCTTCCAAAGATGCTAATTAATTTTCGGCGATTCACGCAGCAGCAGTAATTCACGAATTGTGAGTAACTGAAAAAATATGTACATACTAGGTGATAACCATTCGTGCGCCACGACGCGTCATGCAGGTTAGCCTGTACTGTCCCGAGGTCGGTCCGCGCTGATGAACCGCATATCCATGAGGTTCGCTTTTGAAAAAGTGAGTCACTTATTTAGGTCTTATGATTAAATTCTGAAAAATTTTGCTGAACAGGTGGAAAGTTATGGAGGCAATGCTGTACTCGGATTTCAACAGTCGTTTGATGTTGAAGAAGATTATGGAGTTGTAGTCCGTGGAATTGGAACTGCTGTGTCAGTCGAACCCACTAAGAATCAGAAAACCTCATCTTATCAAAAGTAATGTTCTCTCACTTTGTCAGGAATGCATATTAGGAATTATGTTGCAGGAATAGTATGCTTTCGTTGGCAATCATAGGTTTAGTCGCTATCTTTCGGATTTTAAACACGTCTGCCTTATTAAATTTTTGTCATGCCCCGTCTCTTCCACGTGAAGACTGGTTTTGAAATGGTTGCAAACCCGGACTCAGCATAACGTGGCTGCTCAATTCCCGGTTATGACAAATCTTCATCACTCACGTGATCAATGTGATGACAATAGATGCAGACGTCGGTTCAAGCTTTCAAACTCAGTCGGCACGAAGAGCTGCGAATCTTATTTCGATCAAACATTAATCAGCAACTCCCGCATTGTTAAGAAACACCAACTTGTGTTTTGCTGTGAACGAAAAATGAAATATATTAACTTCAAGTACATCACAAAAATGTCATCGGGCAGTGGGCATCGTCAAAGCCGCAACGACTTTAAAACAAACCGAAAGCTTTCAATTCATGCTTGTCGCTTTTGTTGGGCAACGTTTTCCTTCTAAAGCGCTCCACTAGAGTTATGTCAATCAATCAACGTAAAGTTAATTAGGACTTTAAAGCGGTTTTGACCTGCTTTAGCTGAAAACCTTCTCGCTACTGATCTTCCAAATTAGACAAGCATGTATTACTTTCCGTTTTTGTTCTTTAACTATCATTATTTTGTTATTGGCGTGTTTAAACTTTCTGACAAGTCGCAATCAGAAATTTTGCTTTATTTGCTCCGGCTCGTCACTGGGGATTGAACTGTGTGCTTTTTGACTGTGACGTCCAACCAAAAGAAATTTTGGTGAATGAAGAACGATTCGATCACAGCGGAACACAGAATAGAAGCATGACAACCCGACCACTGTTCGCCTAGTAAAGCAGCTGTCACTGGCCGTGTATTTGTCACTTCGCGCTTTTTCCGAAGTGATGTTGAGCTAGCGCTAAGCCCCAAGTGCAATCTGTTTCGTTTTTTTGTCGATTTTAGTATTTGGTTTAACATAGTTCTCCGTTTTCGTTGCATACATTAGATGATTCAGAAAAAGAGTAAAAATATTGCACCCGCTGGTTTGATCTCAGTGAAGTTATTTAAAATTATTTTCTGCAATGGAAACTTGGCACGCTGTAGTATACTGAAGAAAAAGCTTTGGATATTCTAATTTTACTGCGGGAAAGTGGCTTTTAATTAAATGCGAATATTTTGAGGTTGGGCACAACTTTTCAGCGGGTGCTTGGGGATTGAAGCCTCTGTGTTTCAGGCTTTTTTTCTGCATTGGGGCGCCATGGATTTTCAGTTAACATTAGTAATCTCCATAAAATACAGCAACTGCAATTTTTGTTTAAAGTTAATCACTGCAGTTTTTGTGAAGCCTCTATTTCTTATTATTGCGGATTGCGATCGTCGAGTATCTTTCGTTTTCATCAGAAACCTGTTCATTCCACGTGGTTCAAAATGAATGTCACTTGTTGAAATACAGTATATCTGTTGATGTTTTCATACATAGCCGTTTATAGATCTACAACCGAGTTTCATATTGACTTTTTGACTTTTTTTTTGTTTTCTTACCTATTTTTTGACAGAATGCTCACAACAATCGGAAGGCAAAGTCCACTGAATACTGTAAGTGATCGTTTGTAGATAACAGAACAATGTTTGGAGTATTCTAGGCTGGGTGTTTTAGCAAAAAAATTAAACCTTGTAGATTTTTTATTCTATTTTGGGTTATATCTCTATTTCAAATAAATTTGAGCTCGCGGATTACTTCAAGGTTGCGATGAAGTCAATCAAACAAACTACTCTTTATTCTCTGTGTTGTTTGCTCAGCGTGCAGTTTATTACATGCGAACGTGGAACGTAGTCACTTGCAAGTTGAACCATGGTATTTTCAATTTTTCAGTCAATCGACAACAACGCTACTGAATCATCTGCATTTACTGCCGAGAAAGTAGACATTCAAGCTCACCTTCCCTTGCATGGTATTACCAAGGTTAACAAATGTTTGACGTCGTTGAAGCTGTAAAGCTAATGTTGGTCCGGAGATGTTTTCGCAGCGAAGTCGCTTTACATGCAATCAGGTTATTTCAATTTTAGGAATTTCCTTTCTACACGCTGCAAGCTTATGCGGCTGGCTTTGTACTTCGCTTGTCGGTAATGGTGTCCGCCCACTCGGTGAAGCTGTTGGAGAAAATGCATGCTCAAGGTAAGAAAATATCTTTGGTTTTGTGCTTTTTCTCAACTCTGCTATAAATTTACCTGTTTTTTAGAGGAGTCAGAAACGCGTGAAGCTTGGTGGAGAGAGCTTCGACAGGAGGTGAAGAGTCAATGCTTTGCACTGAGTTGCAACGCCGTCATCGGTTACTCTGAGCAAACATCTGTTCGGTACGCTCTTGCTCGCAATCACAGCTGTTCAGCTTCTGCCAAATGTTCTGCACACAGACGCATGTGCGACTTGTGTGGTGTAAGACAATGTCGCACATGTTGCTTTCCGGGATGCGAAATCTCGATAGTTTGGATAACTTCTTTTTGAATGAAAGATGCGGACATTAGATGTTGTGATTAATAAGTGGCAAGAAATTGAAGTGAATATAATTTTTTGAATTTCACAAAATATGCGTTTCAGAAGAAACATAGCATGTTGTACGTGTGAATGTAATGCGCGTGTGAGTGATATTGACTCTTTCGCAACTACTTACATATAAGTTGTGGCAAGATTTTGCTGTGAAGATGTCATGGCGCTATCAGAGGATAGGGACAATTTTGGCGGAACTGTATAGCGTGGCTAATTTTGCATAAACTTTAACCGATTACGGATTGAACATAGAAAAGCAAAATTTTATGCCATTTCTTGATGTTAGTCAGAGATCAGTTGTTGGTTTATTTAATGTTTTTATTTATTTGCGAAAATTCGTTGCTGCTTTCACCTTACGTGAAAAAATATACAACAAACTGTGAAAATTTAGGCCTCCAAGAAAAACAAAGACCAAAGCGAGGCAGTGATAATCAAATGCATATTTTGAACTACAAAGTGATTCTCTTGTGTCTGCGAGGGGTGGTGCTGTTGATGTTGTAATAATACTGCCACTAGTTTTTTCCTAAAATGGTGTAATTTTGTAACTTTGGGCCGAGTAAAACACCACAAAGATAGCATTGCTAATGTTCTACATCGGTGTATTAAGTTGGCTGAAGTTTCAAAGCTACATTCTTATTGTTTGAATGCAAATGAACTGCCACGCCGGTGGTCGAAACTCAGGTGACCAACGCCATTTTATCGTTTTTGCGCGTTTGATTTAGCCAATCTTTTTAATATGACTTATGAGAATATTGCATATCACTTCAAAAATATTTTACATAGTCAATTTTGAGATGTACATTGCATGTCGCTGCATTCCAGAGATGAAGTAATTGTGTTGTCAGCTCAAGGGAGCGCAGCTGTGATCGACACTTCGTACTTTCAGCAACAACATCACTCTCCTGGTGAGTTGGTAACCTTCTGTTCTCTGACAGTTAATATCTTTATGGTTGCAATATTTCATGTTGTGCTTTGATTTTCACGTTGCTTGGTTGTTGCGTTAGTGGCTGTTTTCGTGCGTCACACTACGTCACATCTAAATCTGCTTGTTTCGTCAGAGATGCCTCTATTATGCCCCAACCCCACATTTTCCATTTTGCGTTGTTGAGTGGTTGAGGGGTAATTCTCTTTTTCAATTTTGCTCTTTACCTCGAAGCGTACCACCGTGATGCTTCAGACGTAAACCTTCGAACTGTTTCGAATAAAATCTGTAAAAGACAACAAGAAGTCTGAATTTTTACTGCAAACTTTTTAAATTCACTAAGTCCAGATGCCACATCATCATCAAAAACGTAACACGCCGGTACTAAAGGTTTCAATTCGTGGTATTTTCCGATCAGTGCTGGACATTTAGCTTTCTTCGTTCAGAAAAGCATGGTGTCGATCAAAGTACTGCGTTGTTTCACTGGTAACAAGCTCGTAAAAGATTTGTGTTGTTGTGAATTTCACTGATGCATTAAGTGGTCGATATCGACACCTGGTGGTCGATCAAGCCTTGGGGTAAAAAATGAATAGACCAGCGGCAGTGAATTGGTTTGCAGTCGAATGCTGACATTTCTTATGACATGCGAACAATTGGAGTATTTCTATTACAATTGTTGTCTGTTTTTTTGTATTCAGTGTAGAATACACTTTTTAAGTGAAAACTAAAAGTAGGTCACCCAATTCTCATTATTAGACCCTTTAGCAGCCGTGTCCCCCCGAATTTAGGAGTCTGGAGAGGGTAGACACGCCCATAGTATAATATACTTGGTGTTACTAATTTCGTGGGATGGGATAGTTACAAGTTGCCATGAGATAGGACAGAAAAAAGTGTTCCATAGACTAACCTGCAAAAAACGTGCAGAACTGTAAAAGATCAGCGATCTCTCCCACAATACGTCGACAACCTAGCAGTCAAATTTGTCACAAGGTTTTGCGAAGTATGGTATAAAACTAAATTGAGAATTTTTGATTATGGTGTTTGACGTTCGGAGACCATGTTAGTCCATGCCTGTTGTTTTTATCAATCTAAACGTGATGTATTAAGCATACGAAATGGGGTCTGGGGGAGGGCGGATCGACCCATGACTCCTTCAAAAGCGTGGTAAATATCCAACGCGGGACATAGGCGGTTGATTTACTTTTGTGGCAAATGATTTGATCGAAATCAAACGTGACTGCTTGTTAAAGCGCAATGAAACTAAGAAAAAAGCTGAGTGATGCTCTAAGTCAGGGTCTCCAAACTTTTTTGTCCGAGGCCCATATAAGGTAATACAGAACATGTCGAGGGCCGATCGTCTTACGCAATGTGATTGTTGCGGGATATGTTATGTTCTACCAAATCAAAAATTTTTCTTAAGTACTGTATATTATTTTTTCATCATTAGCAAAATGGCTTCGCGAGCCGGATGAAATGGCTTCGCGAGACGCATCTAGCCCGCGGGTTGTAGTTTGGAGACCCCTGCTCTAAGTCGAAAAAAATATGGACAGATTGAAACTTAATCGCTGATTTTTCTCAAAACAAGCGAGAGACAGTCATACTTGAACTCCGCACCTTAGGAAAGAACAAACCAATGACTGTCTTAAGTAGAGGGCAAATCGGGTCAAACCGACTAAAAGACTTTTTTGAATTTGGCGTGGAGTCAGGGAAAATCCATAGAAAAAGCTAAATCGCTGTCTTCGAAATCCACTATAATTCCCTCACGAATTCCCACTGAAGAAGTATTTACATAATATTTCAGAAGTTCAATCTACATAGAGGCACCGAAAGTGTTCTGCGTAACAAATGAAAGTGTTGAAGACACGTTAATGTGTAATAGAGAAACAGTGTCCCGTACTGCATGCGTGACTTAATGTAAGACTTAATGACTTAATGTAATACACTGAACTTGTTTTAGCCTCCCGGCTAATGGCCTGTACGAAATGAGTCTTTTTGCAGGCAGGGGTGTTGCGTGTAGTACTGGGCCGCAGTAACGTTGCATGAGTGGCAAATCGCCAGAAAAACAGTAAGTGATTTGAAAAAGAGGGTGCTGTTCAGCGACGCACGAATCGGCATACTTGAGTAAAGAACAGGTTAAACATGCGCCCTGAAAGTGTTGGTAAGATTTGCGTAGATCGTTGAGTTAGTCAAGATGTTGCAACTCTTTCCATTGGGAAAATTTTTAAATTCGTGTTTGTTGTAGGGGTGGGATTTGAAATTTTGCTAAAATTCACCATTAAGCGTGTTACTATAAATCATTTCTCATTATGGAAAATATACATGCATCATGATGTTGAAGAAGTTCCAGTTATAATATTCAACCCTTTCTAATCATTATTTTTATATGACAGTAAGGTGCCGATGTGCTTTATTTTGTTTTGATTGCACGCATTAATTAATAGATTTTAGTTTTTCTTCTTCCCCACAACGGAAAAAATCTCCGCTGGCGCCGTTTAATTTGGGGGTCAGCAAAAACTCAAGAATTTCGTAATGGGGTCAACGGTCTAAAAAGTTTGGGGACCTCTGATTTTAAAATAAATCAATTAAACCCTCTCGCGCAGTTATTTCACCAGACCATGATAATATGCTTTTCACAGTCAATTATGATGTCTTTTTGGCGTTTTTTCACCATTCCATCATAATTTAGCGGCTTATAATGACAAGTACTACTTACCACGAAGTGCCTTAAAGACTTCAACGTTTCCATATTTTTAAAGATACTTTTATTTTTTTAATCTTGCAAAAGCAAGTTCACGTGCATGCATGAATGCATCGTCTTTCTACTGTAATGAACAGAGTGGACAATAAGAGATGTGAGAATTGTTTTTGGATACGGTAGGTTCTCGTACTAACCCAAAGAATTGCAATTATAGGTTGTGACAGAGTGTAAGTGATGAGTTCATGTGGTCCATATAATGGTTGTTCAGAACCAAAAATTCTGTAACTTATTTTTTTTATAAAGCTACTTTCGTGCATGTGTTTATGTGGTGAACCAGGCCATGAGCCTTTCTTCGCTGTTGCCACGTGACTTGTCAGTTTCATGGCCAATTGTTCGCCAGCTTGCTTGAGCTTTTTGCGAACCGCAAACATATTTCATGAATTGCAATCACAACGTACCCGCTTTTTCGCAAAGACTTGTGAAGGATATTTAGAAACGAAAAAAAGTATTATTGCGTCAAGATGATCAGGCGTTTTGGTTTTAACTGTGATTTGCTTGAACAGGATATGCTGCTACAGATGTTGGTCAGATTCCAGAAAGGATGCAGATTTTTAATTTCAGTTTTTTGTTGCCATTGTCCCTGTACCGCTTCTTGCGAAGAGATTGAGCAACATTTTTCTTATGTGGTATATACATATATGTATGGTTTTTGTTTCTTTTCAGATAAAACGCAGAAGAAACCTGAGCTTGCTACTGATTCTTCATCGAAGCTATCATCACTAAGGTTATGACTTATTTGTATTAGCGTATTGTTTTGTGATGTCTGGCTTTTATGATTATGTAGTTTGGTTGCTTCTTCACTGTTGAGCACTTGTGTGTTTCAAATACGGTTTTGTGTGGGAAAATAGGCTTAATTAGAGGAAACTATTTTCATGTTTATCGATTGTACACTCCCAGCGACCACGCTGCCACTTAAAAAGTGACGTAAAGCTTTTGCATTCTATTTCATAATGCTGTGAGTTCATCGCGGTTTATTGCGGCCGAGGGGGTGCGAGATACCAGTGAACGAACATGTGCTTCTTTTTCTACAGCGCTAGTTCGTCCGGTGTCGACCTTTTCCGGGCTCCTCTTCATCTAAACGCTCAAGTGTGTCCGATGCACTTCCAACCCTCACCCGCAAATCCTGACGTTTTGGTGCCGGGTGTTTTCTTCGCAACCATTGACGTTCCTAGCAACGTGCGTTGCATCGGAAAAGCGACCTTCATTCAAGCTAGGTGTAAAGCAAAGAAAAGCAACTTGTGCTTGTGTTTTATTGGCCTACACACCAGTTTTTTCATCGCTAGAGAAAAATTTTGAGTTTTTCGGAGTTGAAACAAAATGTTGGGTAGGAATATTTAAAACGTTTTGCAGCAATGGATAAATAACCTACTTTATTTCCGTCGTGCGCTAGGTATTGCCGAAGTAAGAAAAAGAGTCAGGGCGAATCGAGCGCTGCCCTGGTCAGCGACATCCTTCCGTTCATCGAGTACGAGCTGCATAAGCAACTCTACAACAAGCTGAAGGTACTGTAGTATTGGTAGTTGTGCTGTGATTTACCGAAGTCGTGACCATCTGATGCTGGAGAATGGTTAGGTGTATGTGGTCAGGTAGAAAGGCTTTGTTGATTCAAACCTCGGATATCGGCGTTCCGTTTATTTCCACCTGAAAAAATCAAATTGATCAAACAAACCGATATTTTTGTACGAACAACCCATGAATAGTGCAATAACAAAGAAATACATTTTTTTTCTGGAATCGTTCCTGTGCATAAGCCGAATTCAGACATAAATACATTCGGTTCTGGTCGTTTCAGTCCTGTCGCCACGGGGGGCGACGTTTGTAGTGTGTTCAAATGAAACAAAGCTCCAAGCCCCCCCAAATTATGAAGCACTATAAATCGGTGGAGTTTTTGTAAAATTTCAGAATGTCAAGCCCCCCTCAACAAACTTAATCCCCCATATTGAAAACTTTCTGGGTCGTTTGTGGTATGTGCAAATGCCCCTTGGGCGCATTGTGGGTAAACTTTTTTGAGAGAAGTTAATTATTAGAGTCGCACATTTAAAAATCAGGCAGTATGGTGTGAGATACTGGAACATGTAGGCTAATAAACGGATTCGCAATCTAGCGCAATACACAATTTTAATAATTCAGCGTAAGCAATTTTGTGGGAAGAATGTTTCAGGTTACAGTCATACTTTACAATTCTTTCAAAGCCTGGCACAAGGTTGCTGGTAGAAACTCATCATTGGTGTCTGACATCATTGGGGGCCACACAGAATCCCGTAGAGGGGCGCTCGCGGGCCACAATTTGCTCAATATTTCCAGAATGGTCAGTGGGAATAAAAAGCGACATGACAGAGTTGGGTGTTTGCTAAAACAGCCATTTCAACATACCCCGTGCAGTAACCCGACAGCAGAAAAAGACTACAAGAAGGTAGGCAATCAGGCTTTCATTCACTACAAGTTTAGCAAATTAACGATAAGCATGGAAAGAGCAACACCATTTGAGAACCACACAACAGCACCGATTACCAAACGAGTTCAAATACTCTGGACACCTGAAACGTAATGCTGGCCTAAACGAACGTTACGAGTAGACCCACGACAAGAGCAAAGCGTTGACTGGTTACTCGACAAATACAGCGAAATAGTCTCACGCACGTTGCACTTCATTACACGCGGTATTTGTCTTCTCTACAAAAAAGTAGTAATAATAGAGAAATGGAGTCACCTGATTTCGTTCTAAGTTCCAAGAAAACATTGAGTTTGATATTTTTTGACGATTTTATATTGCTTTTGACAAATAGTTGGTCTCGACGGTTTTGTAAGCACCATGCAAAGTAGCCGTCAAAAAGTAATCAGGCATGAAAAAGTTGGTTGAGTTACGACGGCTTTCGTCATAACACTCAATTTGAGGTTTCAGACTCCGAGGGTGTCAGTTCTTCAACAAAGACTTGCATTTGATTCACTTTCTGTGTTTTTCGGTCGCTGTTGTATGAAGCACACACCGAGTGCGCTGCTTCATCGATCCTTAGTATACGCTTGTTGTTTCTCGCCTTACAAATGTGGCGTCGGCGAGTTTTAATTCTGACTTCACAATAACTTTTGTTGGAGGATTAAAGTGCTTATTTATGTCATGAAACTGCCGAGGATTTCCACGGATGATTCATTTTTCTCTTTCGGGTTACTTCTGCGATCTTCTGTCGAAGTTCTTAGAAATGGTTCTTAGAAATCGAAATATCGATGAAGAGCTGGCATGGGTTGATTTGCTGCGCAGTGTCGGTGATGCGCCAGCACAGTGGTTTCAGGCGGTTTTCGACCCTTGTTTTTATCATAAGTTCAGTGCCATTCGCGTGCTTTTTCAGCTACGCTGCATGAACGCCGTGTTTGGACTGAAGACCAGCATCACTCTGGGTGAGAACCTGGTGATGGGCGCCGCCACTGGAACGGCAGTTCAACTCGAAGCTCTTCCGACATCGGAGCCATGCTGCATATCAGGTGTGATTCGATTAGCTTCATAGACCTTGAGCCAATTTTTACTGGAGGCGAAGAATCTGTAGAACAGGGGTTCTCAATCTTTTTTCTCCCGTTTACCCCTTGCCAGCTTCCTAACATAAAATTTACCCCCTGTTTTTTGTTTATTCACCAGCGCTGTAGAAAAATTTACAACAGCATCATTAAATTTACCCCCAGTTGAGAACCCCTGCTGTAGAACATCACTGATATATTATGATGGTTTGAACACAAATAAATTCTCAGGCTTAACCTCACAGTGGACTTGAAGTTTGTAATCGTTAGTAATTCTGCGTCATACAGCAGGAATATTCTGAAGTTGAACACCACTCTATGATCGCAGCACTGTATTAGACGCAGAGGCGCAGTGCCGTGACGTATTGATGCGAGACCCCAAAAAAGGGTTGATGGGTCTTCCTTTTTAGGTGACCTCTAATAAAAGGGTCGCTCAATTTTTGTTGTCCGGACTGATGGTAAGTTTTGGGTTGGGGCTTAACCACGGATCTATAGAGGCTAGACATTAAACATGGGCATGATATGATATACTTCGTATTACTCGTTACACGGAAATCCCGTGTGAAACAGGGTTGCGGAGTCGGAGGTAAAATCTCCAACCTTTCCAAAATTTCCGACTCCTTAACGTAAAGTGAATGAAGTTTGGCTGTCAACAATTTCGTAGCAACTAGCAATCAATTGAAATCGTGGTACACAGCAAGAAGTAAGTATCCGTTTCAATAAAAGTTTCAAAAGAAATTGTACCATTGCAACAGGAATTCCCAAGTTGGGAGTGTGATATAAAAAATGATCCAGTTGGACTTCCGGAGTCGGACAAAAACTCCGACACCGACTCCAAACTCTTGCGACTCCAACACCGACTCCGCAACCCTGGTTGGAACGAATGGAAAAGCCTGTGTATTTTTATAGATTAATGCTAAGTTTTGCAAAGTTAAAACAAGCTTTCGCGAACTTCATATCAGCAATGGATGTTTTAACGTTATCTGCGCGAGTTTCTTTATTTCCTACAATGTATTTTAGTGATTAGATATTAATGCAAAAAGTTTTGCTGTTACTTTAACGTTCGTTATATCTTTCTGAAATGGTATTTGAACAATGGACAACTATGTTACAACCGGTGCCAAGATCTGATGAGAAAGATCGTATATTACTTTAACATTAGAGTCTTTCGAATAGCTCGTCTGTTTCGTTACGAAGAGGTCGTCTGTTTGCTACGAAGTAGAGCATTTCTTAAAACTGTTCCAATAAACAATAAGCGTGGTTTGTGCAAACACATTGAAATGGGTGTCGTCGAAGAAACTTTCAACCAGTGACCAGCCACCATTTGGTCGCGCACGCGATCGATATAGATTGCTGGCACGCAAATGCTTCTAAAGGAGAAAGTGGCTTGCATTTCGTCACCCTGAACTGTAGAGGCTCTGCAAAACATGGTCCGTTGACGTCGGACAGTGAAGTGTAGCATCACCTGCTTGTTACGCTTTCGTGGTCGCGCTCACAGCTACAGTATGTTTGCAAACAACTCAGGCAACCGATCACTGCATAATCCTACGCTGGAGCAACGTTACGTGAATTTCGCCAACGCATGCAAAGCGAACTTTGGAACTTATCCTGTGGTAAGTACTCTTCTGTTGGTTCTTTCGTATGTCGAAAACGCGTGGGCACTTCACTACCCAGGACTAGCGGCCTGGGCAAAAAACAACTGTATTTTTCGTGGTTATGTTTCTCGTCCTTCGTAACATAACGCTCCTTGAAACGGTGTATTTGAACTAGTGGTTTTGCTACCCGTGAAAAAAGTTCACAAAACATGATTTTGTTTAAAAATCGTAGCGCTGACCGTTCCCTTAACATCGAACTGCATCCATCAAACTTGCAACGGAAAAAAGGTCAACCAAGATTATTTAGTTCCAGTCTACAGTACTCGTTCTGTGTCGAAAACTTTACGTATCATAAAACTTGGAATGGAATCGAAATCCGAAGAATTAGATTCTGTCTACTTCTATGAATTTCGCATTTGTCCAACAAATTACTATCATTCATTATATGCCAACATGTTTGTCACTTTCTACCAAAAACAGCCATAGAAATGTAAGACTTTACGCAAAGCCCTATAAAATGAAACCTTTGCAAGTTGTACATTTTCTCGTTGATGCTGAAATTTCTTTGGGTCGTTGAAATCAAACCTGAGTTTTTCAATTCATTCATTAAAAATGTCAAACAAAAACGAATAGATTCGTGCCGTCCAAAGTTCGCACCGCGTAAGCTCCCTAAAAGTCCAAGTTTCTGTTGGTTTGCTGTGTAAATAAAACGCAAGCGGACTTAGCTGAGCGTATATGTGCTAAACCTCACATTTGAGGGATTTAAACCCACCAAGGATTGCGAGATCCCGGAGAACGGCACGAAGTGCGAGGCGAGAATTCTAATTTGCCAGAATGTGTTACAGAATTTTTCAGTGTTCCCTGCACCCTGCTCAGGAATCGTGGATGGTCCATTCCCCAGGGACTTGTTTTTTTGTTGATTTCATATACTTAGAAAAATGTTAGAAACCTGTGCTTCCATGACTTTTCCTAATAGTCTCAGAGTTATTTTACAAATATGTCCCTGGAAGCCTATATATAGGATGTATGGGTACTATACTACCCAGGGTTACCTGATGTGCAGCAAATTTTGGACACTATTCTAAGTCAACATTTCCATGCAATTTTAAGTGCAAAACCTGTTTGGCCAGATGTGACCACCTATACAGTATGTGATGAGTTTTCCAACACCATGACTTGATCTGAAAAAAAAACGGATCTAACACGTGCATGGTGTTTTCTAAGCACAAACAAAAATCCCCTCAAAAAATCCTCTTTTGGTGGTACACTGCATAAAAATTGTATGATACGTACGTTTCGCTGGGCAGATACAATTTTGTTGCAAAATCATTAACAACGTACGTATGAAAGTGAAAAATAGTATGGTCTGGAAATACGGATGTCACGTGCCCCAGGAAGACGTATGCAAATTATGGGTAGCATTATACCCTACTTTTACTGACTCTATAGTAAAATAACGATTCCTGAGGAGGGTTTTTGCCCTTCATCAATTCATCCAATTTTTTGCCTGTTACAATATTTTGCCTCTGCCATTTTTTGATCGGAAGCATAGTATTCTTCTTATATTTCTGTTCTTACTGTAAAGAGTAAATTTTGAAAAGTAAGCGAGTTGTGGCAACTCTGATTGTACTTACTTTCGATGCTAGACACGAGTCGCCACTGACCAAGAAACACGTCGAGAAAGCAGCGAAATCCCGAATCTTGGCAACACATCGCTGGACGGGAAGCAGCAAATGGCCGTAGGAGTAAGAATTGTTTTTTGTTTGATGTAATGGTGAAATTTGAATGATCTTTTCATAAGTTCCCCAGTCTGTTCTTCTTGTGCGGTTTGCTGGACTCACACCATCATTGAAAAATAAGCGATTAAGTTTCGGCGCAAATCGCCAGTTTCGCATAAAACAAAATGTTGCACAATGAAGGTTGATATGTTTGTATCATAATTATTCAATTTTGTTGCGTCAAGGAAAAATCGGTGTTTTAGAAGTTTCGATGTGGGTTTCCTTGACTTTATAACAAGAAATGACGCTTTCAAGCCAGGGTTCACAACAGAGCACCTGATCAGTGGTCAATGATTGAACTGAACATTTACTATACCGCAGCATATAGAGAGCCACTGCAAAATGTTGGCAAAGCCGTTTACTTTAATTTCATCTGAGGTGTACGTTTTTTACTTAGGTTGAAGATGCTGACGATGAACTGGAAATATCATCCTATCTTGAAGACCGAATTCCTCCCACAAACTGCCATGTGAGCACCTTGGAACGCTGTCCAGGAGTTTCTGGAGCAGATCATTTGCTGCAGGTGATCTGCTGAGCGAATGCGTGCCGCTGGGTGGCGCCCGAGCTGAAAATTCAGGGCGTGTCTCGTGCGATGAAAATCCACTGAAGTGAACTGTTTTAGAGCACTTTCCCAAAAGTTCATCCCAACAAGAAAAAAAGGTGGTACAGATTAAAA
>Ga0210059_1005638_pt1 | contig 20127 bp, 15 predicted proteins | sample Ectturendosymbi2_FD_188042 | JGI IMG/M metagenome (GOLD analysis project Ga0210059, IMG submission 188042) | Ecteinascidia turbinata endosymbiont from Florida, USA - Sample 2 (SPAdes) (version 2) | ecosystem: Host-associated > Tunicates > Ascidians > Unclassified | place: Key West, Florida... | reverse complement strand
ATGTACCCCAGGTTTGGAACCCCTGGCGTAGGACTTCCGTCTCTAAATCCTTCACCAGAACGGACACATGGACTACGAACCGGATATAGACGTTGACTGCTTTGTTCGTTTAATTCAGGGATGGGGGAAACCTGCAGCCCGGGTGAACATTTAATCCGGCTCGTAGTGGTTTTCATAGCAACCCACCATAATCCAACTACCCCCAACTAAAACTCGAATGAAGCAAATGTAATACAGCTGTGTACATTAAATATCTTCTCGCAGCTCCTCTGGGTTCGTGACCCCCAGGTTGAAAACCACAGCTTTTCCGGTCACGTTAAAGGGTCGGGTACTTTTTGGCGTCACCGTTTCAGCGACAATCTGGCGCCAAAGACAAACGCACACAACGTTTGTTGCCTTCTTTTGAAAAACAGCTGCCTTCTTGAAAAACATCCGAGCAAAATCGAAAACACACAGTTTTGGATACAACGTGTGCGTAATGGTAATCAAGCAGGCAAGCGCCAAAACGGCCCAAACGGCCGGCGTCAAATACTTGTCGCCAAAACGGTGGCGCCAAATGGTCTTATTCCGCCCATCAAAAAAGTCCCTTTTAGTCCGGCGGAAATCCGTTGATCGCTTGCAGCAACACTGCTAATGTTGTTGGGCCGTTGCTAAGCGACAGCCTCAACAACAATTCGAAAAACAACATCGATTTAAGATCTGCTAAAGGTGAAGACGACAAGCAGCTAACTCGACTTTAGCAAGAAAAGATTGGGGAAAAATCGGAGTCCTTCGTCGGAGTCGTCCCGGCACAGTTTTCCGGCCTTTTCGGCCAAAAGCATTCTTTCCTTGGCGAGGAGGACGGAAATGTTGACGAGGTTCGCGAGCTCCTCGGCACTCAGGCTTCGACTGTCGGACACCTGAAACGGGGCAGTGGTAAGATGTTGGGAAATATTTTCCTCACGGAACAGCACGAGGGCCATGAAACGGTATTTCTATTTCCGGTGAGGAGGAATTGACCTCCCGACCGTTAATTGCGGACGAGTCAAATTAGGAAAGCAAAGGTTCGGTGGCGCAGCCAGAATTGAGGCCGAAGAGGCCATGGCCTCCGTCCCCGAACAAACTTGCTAAGATTTTACACTGGTGTTTTATATCAATTTACAACCGTAAGAAAACAAACAGAAGGAACAGTCCGACTCAAGACCACGTCAGTGACTGATGATGTCACTGACTGGTCTCTCCCGGACAAAAATCGTGGCTGCGCCGCTGCAAAGGTGAAAAAGCATGTTTGAGCTTTACAGCGCCAGGACTTCTACAGCATGTCTCCAACAACAGTTAATTTGTGAATTAGCGAAACTTCTTGTACAAGAAAATCCGTGGGTTAATTAATTAGAACTTAGTGCTTAATTTGAAGATATGGGTAGACAAGAATCGCCGCAGTTAGTAGAAAGGAAGGGACAGGTTGATACTGATGCTCGAGAAACAAGCAGAGTTTCCAAATTTTTAATCCAGTTTACCAACAACTTGCTTCAAGCTGAAAACGTGACTGGAGCGCGTTGTAAAACTTTAACGTGTGTCAATCTGTGGAAAACGTTTACAAAATTCTCACAGCCCTCTTTTGACCAAGATGCCTCAGAACAGGAGACAAGCACGCCCTGCCACTACCCACCAGGTCATAAGTCTGAGCGATGACTTTCTCGTCGCTGTGGGATTCGAGTTGCAGAACCAGCACCCCGGTGTCGAACTGTCGAAGATGCATCGCGAGTTTGAGATTGCACAGCATCTTGCAGGCGTTCAGTAGATCCTCCGGTGATAAGAGCTGCGACGTTTGAGCGCAGAGGTTAAAGTTGTTACTGATTCGAGGAGAAATTGAAAATGCGCGTATCTTCTTTAAAAAATGAAGGAAAACAGTTATTAAGCGTCAGTCAAAAGTACGCATTATAGTTTTGGTTTGATAAGGCAGTAATCACTAACTACGTAATGCACGTCTTAAGTTACGATGAAGAACAGTTCAACACCAAATTCAGCGCAGACATGGATCATTGGAACAGTTAAACACCACAGTACAAGCCGCTATTTGATCCCTGCCAGCCATTTGCTTACCGCGCAAACAAACTCACAACGAACGTATGTTACGTCAAAAACGTTTTTTTCGGAGACAATCACAAGCCGGCCTGTACACCAGACACAAATTCTAGTTGTTCGAGGACTGCCCTTTGCAAGGGACAGAGAATTAGCGTTGAACTGCAAGGGACAGAGAATTAGCGAAGAGATGGAGTAATAACTTGGGACTTCCGATTACTTAATAAAGCAATAGCGCAATGGTTTCAATGAGCAACTCCTGCCAATATGCACATGTACTGGAGGAATTTCGCCGACATGATACACCGACATCATCATTTAGGCCGGCACGCCGATGTATCGGTCGGCAGCTGCAATTGGCGCAAAAGATTTCTTAACAGAGAGCAAAAAATTAATATAAGAGCCAAAGATGCCTACCTAGCAAGTGATGTACTGTATATACTCTAATAAGATCTTGGTGTGTGATTTTTTGCTGCAAAAGGAATCCTTTTGGTAGACAGAGACTTTAAGGACAGTTATTTCAAAAACACCACCTACCTCCATTCCTCGCGCCCGGTTGACCCTGCAATAGGCGTCAGACAGCAACATGATGCCACCGCACTCCTCCAGCGGCTTCTTGAGGAGGTTGTTCAGTTCGTGAGCGAGCTGCATGTGATAGTGCGTCCCGCTCCCGTGCGTTTCCTTCGTCACCGGGTTCGGGATGCCCAGACTGAGCAGGTAGGACTTGAACTTCACTGTCTGGCCGGAAAACAAGAAGCGCATTCTATATTTCAAATCACTGGCATTGCTGCGAGATGGCAGTCCCGCGTGGAAAGTTGCAAATATTGCGCACGGAGCGTTGTGAATATTGCGCAGCACGGAACGTTGTGAAAATTGCGCAGCATGGAACATTGTAGAACTTGCGTAGCATGGGTCGTTATGAAAATTGCACAACACGCAGCGTTGTGAAAATTGCGCAGCATGGCACCTTGTGAAAATTGTCTAGCATGGATTGTTGTAAAAATTGCGCAACATGGAGCGTTGTGAAAATTACGCAGCACGGAGCGTTATGAAACTGCGAAGAAGTTGACAGGTGTTCGTTAACACGCGGTCCAGTAATTTTACCGATAGGAAATCCTTTGGGTGATTGCGGCACGCAGTCGCAATGCTACGTCGCCCTGAGCCATAAGGATGGTTCCGAAACCCGAATTGCTGAAAACTCAAGCAACAGCAAAACATTTACTGAAATCCTTCGAAAGAAGTCTATAGTATTGTTTGTCGTTGCTGAAAAAGCCACTTCAGCCTTGTACAAGCCAGCATACGGGGTCAACCATCATGCCAATGCGGGAAATTAACTTCTTTTGTCTGAACTCGATTTCTTTTTTTCCCCGATTCCCTTGTGTGATCCAAACGCTTCCATAAATCTTATATAATTGTGAAAAGATAAATACACCAACGTCATGAAAGCGCGTTCTCTGCGCAGACAAATAATGTCCAACTGTTTTGTTTTTTTTCACTACTGAGACATTTCGGTCATTTGTCTCACATTTGTTTAAACTCGTCGTAACAGTGTTCATTACCCTATATTTTCAGACACTCTGACCGAAATGACTATTATTTCGATGGTCAGTGACCGAGCAAAAACCACATGTCCAACAACTAATAGTACTCTAAAAACTGAAACATATGACGACTTGCAAAGTTTTATATTACGCCACATGCATTTCAGCTCAAGCAAACCTGTTTCCGAATTTTTTCAGTTTTCAACGCTTACTCGAATGTCACCTACATAGAAGTTCAACCCAGAATTGCCGCCGCTACTGGCAAACTACACCTTAACATTAAACCCTGCTTCAGTCACAACATTCTTTCGCCTTGGCATCATGCTTGTGACGCCAACAACGGTTCCGCTTCAACGCGCGCGCGCACCTCGTCATCAGTGATGTCACCCTTCTTGTCCTTGATCTTGCTGGCGATGTTGGCAGAAAGGGTAACCATCTCTTTTGCTTTCTCCATTAACTTTGTCAGATCTTGAAAAGCCTGTGCACGAAAAACTGGTAATGGCATTGATGTACTTCATTTTTAGCCGGATCGGGCAAAAAGCTTATTTCTAGCTACGTTTACGACCGACGCCTACATATGTGAACAACGTTCAGATCTGGGATCAATAGATACTCGCTTTGGAATGCCACGATCACCCATTTCCATCACCGCCTACTTGCACCGTGGGTCGCAGCGAATGCTGCACTGGTGGCGAGTCAATGGCAGCATCGCGCGTGAACTGTACACTTGCATCCAGCCATTAACGCCGAGCCCGAGGCAGGACAGACTTCAATTACGTTTTTCAAGTCTTCGGTAGGTATGACCCGACCAGGAATCGAACCCATCACCTTTGGTGGCGCGTGCTCAACCCACTGCTTACCTTACCCGATTCAATATTTTCAAACAATCCAAGGTATGTGCTGGAACAGAACGCGCGTGTTGTGTGTTGCGAAGAAAGGCGGCTTGCCTCTCAAACGACTTTACTATGTTTTTTCGAGGTCAGAATTTTGCCTGTGGTTATGAATCTTTTTTCTGTGAATTGGATAGGCTTTTGAAAAATAGCAAAAGCTATTTGATTGTTTTCAGGTTTTTCAATAATTAAAAGGACGTTTTTTTCTGCGGAACCAGTTACATTAAATTTTGACTTTTGATAACATCATCTAGAACTTATCCAAAACTGTCTGAAGGATCAAGCATAATTTGTTTAAAATGTATGGTTGTAAAGTTCCGCATGAATTAAGTACATGCCAATGTTTGAGTATGTATTTCGTTGAAAGAAAACGGAAAGGTATAGTTTCAATGGAAATCTGTGCATATTTACAAAAAATGATTCGCTAAAGCTCTTCACCTGAACGGCATCAACTCCAAACAAATTGAGATGCAGATAGGAAGGAACAACACGTCCATACACGGTGCTAAACCGCTCTTCTGTCTATCGCGAAGTCAGCACCGACGACACCCAAAGCTACTACCGCATTTCTAGTCATTACGACATCCAGTAGTTTTTCAATGCGCTTAGAGTGAGCTGCTTCAACAACGCAAGCAACATTTAACGTGAGAAGCCGTGTTCGGCCTTGTTCAAGCGGAATTAACATAAATTACTAGCCTGTTTGAAAATATCCCAAATCAAACGGTATGTATATTGGCAAAACGCCTGTTACTTCTGAAGCACCACACACAAACTTCGTCGAAAAGCACTCAGTCATATTTGATCACTTACCACTGATATGTTTTTATCGGTGGCCCTTCGATTTTCTTCCAGCTTTCTTTCAATGCCGACTATTCCGGAAGCTCTCGTAGCAGCAGGCTGCACAGAAATGGCGACAAATGAAGTTTCAACAGGGATCAGCATTTACCCAACATTTCGCTAATCATGTTTCTACGACTGGTTAAACTTTCAACTCGGGATGTTCGTGGAGAGTTCACAAACTTTGCACAAAGACAGTGGGTTTCCGGTAATTAATCAAGTGGTAATGTTACGGACGTTTCAGAAAAAAAAAACATGAAATAATCATTTTCGATAATACAGTTCTACCTTTGACGCGGTCAACGGATTTCCCGCAAGTCCAGACACGGCAGTTGTCTCCCATTCACGTTTCTAAGCACAAAAAGAGCACACCATGTCGCAGCAATGAAACGCAGGGGGAATGCACAGGCAGCAATAGAACAGCAGTGGAAGTTGTATTTGACGCAGAAAATTTTATACAGGTTGTTGTCCTTTAATTATTATTGTCCTTGTAATAATTAGTTACTGTCCTTCTAATAATTACAAGTTATTTTCCTTGCAATAATTAGTTATTGTCCTTGTAATAATTAGTGATGCAGTGGTGGCAAAATTGATATGAATCAGAGTGACAGACGCGCAACAGAATATTACACAGCGCTAAAATATGCAAACTCTATCGGCTTTTGTTTCACTTCGAAACAGAAAATCATGCGAAACTTTTCAAAAAGAACGTCTACTACAATTCGCACACATCGCTTCCGTAAAGCAAGTGACAAACCGATTTTAAACCGTCTGTTTTGCGAACAGCAAAGGAAGCGCCAAAGCATTTTGCACCTGCAGAGCAGTTTGAAGTTGAGTAAAGAACTCCAATTCGCCGCCGATTTTAAAAGAGAACCTCAAATAATCATATTTGCTCCGCGATACTGGTCCCGCTGGCTTGTTGGGAGGAGGAGACAGAAGATGCAAACTTAATTTGGGGCTGAAAAAAATCAATAAGCATCAGGGACAAGTTAAAACGAGGGATTTCAGCGATGTGTCGAAGACTGCGAAATCTTCACTGAGCCTATGAGCTTCTTTTCAACACAGCACATCATTTGATCTGTGTCTACTTCAAAAGATTTTTCATGTACGTAACGTGTTTATTCAGTGATCAGAGAAATTTTTCCGCGGCTCTTTCCACATTGACGAAAACACCATTTAGTTATTACGCTGCCCACCAAGATCTTAATGAAAAACATCAGCTAAGTTGTTACCCTGCCGACCAAGAAGGCGCGCAGCGACTATTAACAGAATCGACACGGCATACGCAGCAGTTCCTACGGCGCTTTAACTGGTCAGCGAATTAAATGTGCGTCCTTTCCAGGGTCGAACGTTTTTGCTACATTTAGTGCAGTCGTGAATCACAACCGTATTTGACAGCATTTGACGTAAAGTGCACTCAATCCAGGATCCGGCGATTTCATTAATCGCTTGTGTCCAGTAGCACAGTTACTATTATTGCTGAATGATGAGTACAAGCTTGAATCATCGCAAGAAGGTGGAAGCAGAACCAGGCAAGAGATCCCTCAAACAGCCTGCTGCAAAGCTGGAGCTCGTTTTCTTTCGGTAAGAGGCAATCCCAGCCGTTGGGGCTTTCCACTAATGTTGACATTAATTGAAAGAACTTGAAGAGACAAAGGAAAAACTTACGAATTGTTGCAGTCAACCCATGATTGGCTTTGAAAAACTGAGCAATTGTTACTTGTGTTTAATTGTGCCCTAGCAAGAGGGTAAACTTAATTATTTCAAACCAAAACCATTTTAATTGATTTTACCCAACTGTTCCACTTTGAATTACTGGGACCGAGACTTTTTATCAAATTGATACTTCTAGACTTTTTCACTGCCCATTGCGGTCTGTCGATCATCACATGCCAACACGGAATTTGACCTCTTGTTACAGTCCTCATTTCTCTGTGACGCTTTATCCACTATATTTGGAAGTGGAATTCGAATGACACATTTTTGTTTGAAACCGAATTAGAACAGTTTTGGATAAAATAAGACACTGAAGTGGGAGCTCTCAGGAGAAAATATTACTGAAACACTGAAAAATAAAATATTATAAAACCAATCGTAATAAATTGAAGCTACCCTAAAATGCCTACCTTTTGCCCAATCCTCCCCCAAACTTTTCACAAAAGACAACGATGCTGAGTGAAAGGGATAAACAAATCTGAAAATTATTGCTGTCTCTCCACAGAAGGTGATAATTTGTTAGAGTCAAAGACCCATCATCAAATGATGTCTGCAACACAAAGCAAATAGTTTTGAAACAACAGCACGGCTAGGTTCACATCTTACCTGCACTTAATGGTTCCAATCACACAGACCCATGTTTAGTGGATAATTGTAATGCAAAGTTTTGTAATGTTCTTTCCAAGACCCAAGCACTCTTACTTATAACCAGGGTGTTTTTAAGGTGTTTTAGGAACCCGAGGGTGTCCCTAGAATTGAAAATCGGGTCCCAAGAATCAGAGAAAATTATCATCAGGTCCCTAGAATCAGAAAAATCGGGTCCCTGCAGCTCCACACCAGGTACCTAACATTTTCCTTAAAAAAGAACTGTTATAACGCAAGAGAAGTTTGCTTGCTATGATTTGGGCTTTCCTTGGTGGCTAATGAAGAAGTGCTGAGATAGTGGATCTCAGTTCATAGCTACTTGCTTAGCAACCACCTTCAAAATCAAACTTGGAGTCCAGAGACAATGTGACCAATCATATTTGCATTCGCAAAAGGCATACCAAAGTATTCTTTTGCAAAATAGACTGGTGTATTTTGCTCAATGCACAAAAAGCTAATTTGAAATAATCATTGAAAAAAACATAGCATGTACCTACCTAAAAAAACAAGTTACTGCTTATAGTCAAGTCCTATTGGAATGAGCTTTCTTGTACTTGCGAAGTTTTCTACAGCATTTTCTTAGATGTCATGATTTTTCAAAAACTAAGCCAAGGCAAGCTTTGTTTTTCACACACAACTCCAAAATATGCAGCATGCAACTGCTGTGATTGTTTTATGTGATGTGCAAAATTTTTGCCTGTCACACGCAAGTGCTCGTCAAGGTTTTTCATTCCAGTTGGGGGTCAAACAACATTTCCATCATTTATATATAATAGAAATTGGTGAAACCTATCTGCAAAATTATCGATCGACATGTCTCATTTCGCTCAGCAAAGTCAAACTGCAACCGCAACCAAAACACATCATACTTTATCATCACCATCATATATTCGAATTCCACCTTGCTTCAATAATTGCTTTTCATCATGTTGCAGAGAACCATTTGACCATGAAAAACGATCCATAGTGGTTTCAAGATTTCCACAATCAACACAAAACACTTCAAACAAGCAGTAATTTCCTCTCGAATTGCCTAGCAAAGAAAGCAGTTTAGTAGCATCCAATCCACGTCATAGTTGATTGCTTGTTTCAGTGCCTTCCGATCAGTGGGACATAGTTATCAACAGGTTAATTATGATATAGTGATATTCTTAACAACAAATTAATGATGAACCACAGTTTGATGTAACTAATGTCACATAAAACATTATACAGTATAATTCAGTTAACACATTCACCTTATGGCTAGTCAATTCAGCATGTAATAAGCAGTGATTGTGATATCCAATTTTCCTAAAACTGCCCTAATTAACCCTGCAGACCTGGTGTAAAAATGCAATCAGTGCATTGTACTGCATTTATTCAACACAGAAAAACTTCCACAAAAAGTTTACGCTGAAATGTCACATTTTTACTGCTAATGCAAAGGTTCTGCAATATATATGATAGTCTCATTTTCAAACAAGTCCTGCATAAATCCCATTATGATTCACAGTCATTAGGCTACTTCATGCTGCCTCAATGAGAAAAAAGTCAGTTGTAGTTGTACATACAAGGTTTCAGCTGTTCTTCTACTCTGTCTTAACAGTATAACACATTCCGTTCTGGTAGGCTAAGGCTAAAATCCAGCAGTTTGCACATGTTTTTGTATGGGAAAACCTCAAAAGATTCGGCTAGTCTTCACGTCTGCAATAAAAAAAATAGCTTTGGTTTTGGGTTTATTGTGAAGTGATATCACAAGTGGAGCCTTTTTGGCCCACTTCATCTGGCCCCAGGCCCAAACTGCTAGATGTTTTTATTGGAAACTAGGCTAAAATCTGAGTCTTTTGATACTTCGGATGACTTGCTGGGGTTTTGGGTTCAAAAGTTATGACACAGTCAGGAGCTGCAGGCAGGGGCATAACGAGAGGGTGGCAAGGGGGGCACAATTACCCGGGCGCCCAATCACTGCGGTGGGTGCGAAATGACTGTGAGAGGTGCTGAAAGGTCCAAAGAATGTGACAAGTACTTTCTTCCATACAGCAAATTACTTCCGATCAATATCAGATTCCAATATGGGGGCGCCAAACTTGCTTCTTGCCCCAGACACCATCTAACCTCATTACGCCGCTGGCTGCAGGATCAACCGTTTGCTTTTTACAGACGATTTGGTACTGCTAGCACCGTCTTCAGCATGAACTCAATCGATTTTCTGCTGCATGCAACCAAGCCAGAATGAAAATCAGCACTAAAAACACTAAGGTACCATGTCTCTCTACAAACCCAAGGCAGTGTATGCAGCAAGTGAGCAGCAATACACTGCAGTAGGTGGAGATGTTCAAGTACCTAGGGGTGGTATTTACAAGTAACGGAAGGTAGAGCGAGGAGATTGAAACACGGATTGATAAAGCTAACACAGTTCTGCGTGAGCTTTATCTGTCTGTGGCCACAAAACGGGAGCTGTCAAACACCGCAAAGCTGTCAGTTTTCAAATCAGTCTTTGTTTGGATCCTTATCTGTTGTCATGAATCTTGGGCAATGACCAAAAGAATATTAACTTAGGTGCAAGCACCAAAGATGAGATTTTTACAAGGACACCACGGTGTGACAAAGGGGCATACCGAGGTTAGATTGCACCCGAGGCAAGAAACCAGTTTGGCACCTCCATGTTTGCACCTAAGGTATTTTGGGAGTAAATGTATTGCACAGAAGAAAATACCTGCGACATTTTTGCTACTTCTCGGCGCCTCCCAGTGATTTGGCACCCAGGGCATTGTGCCTCTGTCATTACTTCCCTGGTGTGACACTTTGCAACGAAGTGCGCAGCTGTGAAATTTGCAGAGCCCTGAATGTGGAACCAATTCTCCTTTGAGAGAACACAACTACGTTAGTTCAACCATGTATCCAGAATGCACAAAGCCCCCACGAAAGATTGGTGAGGCAAGCCCTGCTGGCTAAGCCATGAGAAAGTGGCCAAGATGTCATCCAGGGCCTAAGTGGAATAACTGCATCTCCGACCTTGCTTGGTCTCATCTTGGTGTGGAGCCAGTACAACTATCTAAAATTACTGTTGACCGTGAGAAATTTCAACCAAGTTATCCTATGGATGTTGCCCCCACAATCCTTCCTTGAGGAAAAGCAGCCGTGAAAATGAATAACATCTACATTATTTAGTTTATCCACTGCTGTTTCAAAGTGCTCAGCAAGCAAGTGAACAAGTTCTTTCGATGGGTAGAATTGATCAATATAAACGTAGAGACGTCTAGAAATAATTTGCCTATAATTCATGATACCTTTCGCAGGCAATAGGATGCAAAATTAAGTTCAGGTACCGCTGTTGTTGCGTCAACGTCATAATGCGGCCCGCGGGTCACTTTGCAAGTCCTCATGTGCGATGTGGCCCACGGAGCAATCTGAGTTTGAGACCCCTGGTGTAGCCTGATATAACACCACAGCACTACGAATGCGAACTAGTCTATATTGTACTCTTAGTGATTTAGTTTCAGAGAACCTGGCTTCCTAAAAAGGTATGACCTGTCCTTTGCACACTACAAACGAACACCGGCACACTGGACCTCCGGATATCTTTCAGTTCACAGCACAACCATCACACATCAGAGATGATCATGTAGCCAGAGTGCAGGAGTCGACTCCAGCAGGAGTTTGCATTTTTCGTCAGAGCAAGAACCAGAGTGTAAAATTTAAGATTGAGCCAAAGCAGGAGACAGAGCCAGAGTCAGTGCTACACTCTGTCCAGGAGTCAAGAAATATATGGGATTTTCGTTTATGTTTAAAGAAGTGCTGTTTGTTGCACACAAACAGAAAAATTTGGTGAAATCAAAATCAGCAGCAATATTTTCAAGCATAAATCCATACAAATTACACTAGAGGGAGCAATGATTGCAGTTTTGAGCCTGAGCTACCAGTAATTTGTAACCGCGATACTGAATTTGCACTGTGAGGTGCAAGTTTATCCAGTTAGTAAAGTGCAGTTGCAGTAAATGTCAATAGCCTCATGCTTGATGCAGTTGGAAGATAATTTGTTTTCTGACTGAACAGTTTTTTTATGTTTGTAACATTACCTAATCTTCTAAATTTTGCAGGACTGTATACCACTGATTAAGCCTTATTATTAAGCACAACCAAGTGGAAGCGGTAGGCTACGTTGAATTTTCAAACTGCTGATTTGCTCTCATCAAAGTAGCTATGTCAGAAGTAGAAAATACAAAGAAATTGCTGTTGGAAGGCAAGCTTCATGAAAGGATAAATAAGGAAAGCAAAAGTGCTGTATGGAAAAACATTAGCTTACTCTTTTTTCAAGAATCACGCTCAAGTCAGGATAGTAAGTATAGTGGATTTGCATTGATTGTGTAAATTATGCCAAAAACCATTGAAACATGATCATAAACGCAGTGGAACATCCTACTCATTAGAACATATTATGAATTGCGAAAAAAATGAAAAGGATTAAATGAGTTAAATTGGAAAGCAAGCAAAACTCAGTGGGTACTTTCAAACACCCTGGAAAAACTTAAGTGATGCAGAGAAATGCAAAATGAACAGTGCCCTGTTGAATTATGTAGCATGTGATATGCGTCCTTTCAAAGCAGTAGCACAGTTTTTTGTGAAACTTGGAACTCAGCATGGCTTGTTGAATTTGGAAGATGTTCTTCCATCAAGAAACACTATAAAGGTTGGCTGCAACAAAAGCTTCTGATTTCCAGTATACTTTAATGATTCATGTTCTCAATGCCATCAAGGAATATAAAATTGTTGGAATGACAACTAACATGTGGACTGATGACAAATGTGTTTTATATCTCCGCTTAACAGTGCACTTTGTTAAAGCTGCAAAACTGTTTTCCACTGTTCTTTCCCTTGAACATTTTCAAGATGATGTCAAAAATACTGAGAATGTAAAAGAAACATAATCAATGCATTTCACCAGCTCAATGTAGAGGCTGATATAATGCTGCAAAATTTTGTTTGTGCGACTGACAATGGTTGTAATATGGTCAGTGCATTGCAGAATTTTCATCGCTTGCACGTGCATGTCATATGCTGGCTACTGTACTTACTCACACTTTGCAGCTACATGCCTTAAGCAAAACTGTCCATCCTCTCTCATGTGATGATCCAGATGTTGCTCTTGTCCATGAGATACAAATCACAGTTTCATCTGTTAAATCATTTACTGCGTATTTCAAACAAACCGGGCTGAACAATAAGCTCAAATGAACATTAAAACAAAGCAACTACAGATGCTGGAACTCAACTTTAACAATGCTGAGATCATTTGAACAAAATGTGGATGAAATCAGAGAAATTGAGATAAAAAGATCAAAATTGATATTTATGGAAGTGGATATGTTAGTAGTTGCTGATCTCATTCAGTTTTAAGAACCATTTGAAGATGTCACCAAGCAGTTGGAAACTGATCACTGGCCAACTCTTCAAAGTTTTTCTTTGCTTTTTCAAATTGCAGCAGTTCATGTCTTGTTCACCTGCTGATTCATGCTTGTTAAAGTTCTTGAAAAAAAGAGGGCTGGCATGTTTAGAAGAAAAATTCAAAGTATCAGATTATCATTTACTCGAACTCTTACTTAATCCTAAATTCAAGTCTTTTAGTTTCCATCTTCTACAGTTTTTGATTGAAAAAGAATTCAAGATCTTGCAAGAATGCATGCAGGTATGCTTAGTTGTGCCAACCAGATTGCTTTGGGTGTTACCTCACAGGCAGAGCTTGCATATGCTCAACCAAACAAAATGTCAAAATCTTGTTTGTTTGAGGATGAGTTTGTTGAATGGCAGGATAATGACTAAGCAGAACCATCTCAAGACATTGATGAAGTTATTGAATACATTCAGAGAGATAAGGTCTGACAACCAACTAATATTAAAAACAATTTCCCAAATTCAATTTGCAATTTGAAATTGCAGAGGGTAGCCTGTGCAATTTTAAGTATACCTGCCTCAAGTGCCAGAAGTGAGAGAGCATTTAGTGCAAGTGGAAATACAATGAAGAAAAAGCGATCCCTTTTATCACGCAGTTTTCTCAAATCACTAGTTATCCTAAATAGTACTTACAAAAGTGATCTAAGTGGATTGTTGAAGCCGAAAATGGATTAACCATGTTAGTGATTGCATGGTCAGTTCAGTGTTAATGAAAGACATTTATTGCATATGTGTTTGTTTCAGTATATTGTTTGTTAGGAGTAAAATATTCTGTTTACAGTATGTTTGTGGCACATTTTAGCATGATCACAGTTTAAAAGTTTGTTTGGGCCTATTGCTGTAGTAGGAATCAGTGTTTGTTAAGTATATGTTTATCTTTGATTGCTGCAGCTTGACAATTGCGAGTTTTTTTGGGTGCAGTTGATAAGAATCTAGGCATGTTTAGGCATACATTTTGCTCACTCAAGCATTTGAAAAGTGTGAAAAAGCAGTTAGTTTTCAGATATGTTTTCTGAATGAAGGTTCATTGGAATGCGTAAATGAATACCTTTTTTAAGGTTGAGTTTGTACATTTGTTTCATTATTACCATTGTTACAATGTTCTCAGGTGTTTCAAAATCTTTCAGCAATATATTGTGTGCAACTTTATCAGTTTTCCAATTAAAATCCCATGGTTTCCAAAACAGTGTGTTGGAAGTTGAGTTATTTTCATTAAGCTGTTATGCTACGATTCCATGGGTCAGTAGATAGCATTTTTCTTAGGAACTATTGATGACAAAAGTTGCCTCATTGGTTGTTGGTGGCATAGAACAATAGTAGTCAACTTTTTTTTTGGTAAACACTTTTAAATTAGCTTAAAAGCCTGTACACCCTGACATGCACTAAAATGTAGTGCTGTAAAATAAAATTTCAGAGATTTTTATGCTGAGAATGTTGCCTGGTCGATTTCAAATGATGAACCTCGTAAAATGTTAAGTGTGTGCTCATGTCTACGATATCTAAACTGCAAATGTACACGAAGCTGATTTCTATTTAAGCTATTTACAGATTTGATAACATCAGCTTGCTGCAGGTCGAAGCATGAAGTGTTTAAGCCGCTGCGCAAAATCCGGTGTGAAATGAAATTTTTCACTTGAGAAATCTCTGATTTGATTACATGCCATTTGCGCATGCACAGAGTAGTATTCCAGGTCATGCATTTCGCAACCGATGACTGTTCAATGAAGTATCAGATATGCTGAGAACTGATATTTAGGGTTATGATTAGGATTTATGGTTTACCTTCAGGGTTCGAGTTACTGTAGGGTTTAGGGCAGCTATGTCCACACCAAATGACTTACTGGGCCAAAAAGTATGTCACTGTCTTGACCAGGGCCGCACATTGAAGGCCATATCAATGAGGGTCGCACATTGAATGACTAACTTTGATCTTAGCAAATTACATTTAGCTTAAATTTTGAATGTACTGAAAGCGTTTGAAACATAACTGCAATGGAAACACACGTGACAAAGTGGCACTGAGGACCACCTGCAACAAAATGTCAAATTGAAGATTATCAAAATAAGGTTGTCAGTATGTAGGATACTTTTTCTTTTACCACAGCGAACACCTATACTGGGCTGCACAAAAACTTCGACTGGGCTGCAGGATTGACATAGCTGGTTTAGGGTAAGAGAAATAAAACTAATTGACGTCTAAGACTAAGTCAAACTGTCGCTTAAGTTATTGTGGACTATCTGACGTCTAATCAAAAATTTCATTTTCGCAACAGACATCAAACACTTCATTGCCAAAGTTGACTCTCTTACTCTGAGAAGCGAAACAACTGACATACAAAAATATATCATAAATTTTGCAAAGGTCAGAAATTTCGCATGTCCTGTCAGTGTCACACGAAATCCCTGGCCAGGTCAGAAATTTCGCTTGACACCGGGAACACCACGAGGGCATGAATAAACGTCACAATATAGCTATTTCATCAGAGTAGATCAGTGGCGGAGCCAGCCCAAAAGTTTGGGGGGACAAAATGTTTGATTTTCGGCGAATAGCACTATTTTGTTTAGAAAAACGCCTCTCAAGGCACAAAATGACTATATTTTCGGCAACCCTAATTGTAGGAAAAATAGGATGTAGGGAAATAGGGAAGTGTTTCCCCAAAAAATTTTCTTCCTTACGTTTAGTGTCGACACCTAATGTAGGGAAATAGGGAAGGCGGGGCGAAGACTTTCCCCTACGTTTAGAGCCAGCACTAAATGTAGGGAAATAGCGAAGGCGGGACGAAGACTTTCCCTACGTTAAGAGCTAGCACTAAATGTAAGGAAATTTGGGAAGGCAGGGCGAAGACTTTCCCTATGTTTAGAGCCAACACTAAATGTAGGGAAATAGGGAAGGCAGGGTGAAGACTTTCCTTACGTTTAGAGCCAGCACTAGATGTGGGGAAATAGTGAAGGCAGGACGAAGACTTTCCCTACGTTTCCAATCTACACTGAATGTAGGAAAAAAAGGGAAGCAAGGCGAAGATTCTCCTTTTGTTTAGATTCAGCACTGAATGTAGGGAAATAGTGAAAACATGGCGACGATCATCCCTACGTTTAGGTTCAGCACTAAGTGTAGACAAATTGGGAAAGCAAAGTGAAGACTTTCCATCAGTAAGGAAATAGTGATCGCAAGGCATAGATAAAACTCCATGCCTCCCGATTTGAAATATGAAACACCATAAATAAGGAGAGTTTTTGTCAAATTTAGAATGTCAAGCCCCCCTGCACAAGCGTAAACCACCTATATTTAATATCTTGCTGGTGAGGATTCTGCATTAAAAAAAAGCCGAAAGGACCTTTGAGGAACAAGTTCCGGAAAAAGATCGGCTGTTTGTTGCAAAGACACAGGATTAAGATTCTCAATAATGCTTGATATGAGGAAAGACCACAAAACTCACAAAAATTTCTCTTCAATGGCTGCAGCGCCACGATTACATTTGACAAAAACGATACCGCCGTTTGTTTCAAAGCAGCATTCCTCACTTCTGAACTCAAAGCGCATAGGCCCACATATTTCTGAAAAATGGTTCGGCTGATTAACCCTTACTCGAAATTTGTCACAAATCATTTGCAAGCCATCCATTCTTGACAATCATGTGCCACTTCAAAGTCTTCTTACTTCAAAGCAATGCAAAACAAGAAGCCTACATGAAGCATACGTTAACAAGTGTACTCTCCACAGTTTAGAAAAATCATTGGGGGCTATTGAAAATTTTGTTTCACAAAAAAAGTTCCAAAACGTAATTTTTCGTCCACGAATTTCGTAGTTTTGCATGACAGGCAATCCTGCACATCCACATTTTCCGACCTGCTGATTTGGAAACCAAAAGCTTTCACAACCATTTCACATACCAAAGAAACAATAATTTATTTTTCAGCAGCATCCAGAACTCTTTTAACCGTCACATAACTAACCACTTTCCTTCCTAAATTTTCGATATTACCGCACTGGAATTCACAATACTTCATAAGATGAATATGCCTGCTTTGAAAACCAAAGTCAGTTTAATTCAGAAGTGTGACTTACACTGATTTCATTCAACCAAAAATCAAAAAGACAAAATGCACCTTTCTCTCTTCACCAAAGCGCATCTCCTGACATGTCTACGCATTTTCACCAAGATCCTACACTCATTAGCATGGGTGCAGCGGGGCGAGAACAACATTTTTCACGTTTTGCGTTAAAGAGTTTGCTGCTGCTTCAAAATGGCTATCTTGTTTGGATGCCTTACTACAACATTTTGTTAGCACTATACATCCATTACCGTACAACCTTATTTTCAGGCTCAATCTCCATTGAGGAAAAGCTCTCAACTTGCTTTCCTAACATTTAGTGCTGAAACAAAACGGGGGTAAACTTTTTGCTTTGCCTATTTCCCTACATTTAGTGCTGAACCTAAACGTAAGGACAATCTTTGCCTTATTTCACTACATTTACTGCTGAACTTAAACGTAGTGATTCCTGTTGCCCTGCTTTCCCTATTTCCCTACGTTAAGTGCAGAACTTAAACGTGAGGACAATTTTCGCTTTGCTTTCTCTAAACATAGGGAAAGTCTTCGCCTTGCTTTTCCCATTTCTCTACATTTAGTGCTGGCTCTAAACGTAGGGAAAGTCTCGTCTTGCTTTCCCTTTCTCCCTACATTTCGTTCTAAAACTGAACGTAGGGAAAGTCTTCCTCACGCCTTCCCTACATTTAGTGTCTCCATTAAATGTAGGGAAAAAAATTTTGTGGGGAAACATTTTCCTATTTCCCTACGTCCCTTTTTCTCTACAATTAGGTTTTTCCCTATATTTTCCAAAAATTGGTGGGGACATGGCCCCTTTGGCCCCCCCTGGTTACACCTATGCGTTAGATATGTTCAACACAGTTTCGTACGCCAGTAATGATAAGAATAAATTTTTAGGATTATTAAGTATGGAAGCCCATATCAAAAAGAAGTTGACTGCTGAAGGGATGAAACAAATTCATTTGCAACAATTACTATGATTTACTATGAAAAGGGACAGCAGACAATTACTATGAAAAGGGACAGCATAATTTCAGAGCTCCGCTTCACTTTCGTGAACCAAAGGTTTGGAACCTCTGTGTCAGTTTCGTGCACAGAGTGTGACTTTTGAACTTCGGATCACACAGCAGTACAGTCTGCTAACAAGTGTTAGAGTCCCGTCAACCCACATGAAACTGACCTGCCTGCACGAGTTGGGAACCAACTAGCCTAAATCGGAACTCGCGTGGTGAACACTCACACACTAATTTAATTTGAAAATCCTGCATAAGTTTAATCCTCAGCACTCACAAACATCCACCTACTTGAGCGATGACATGCCAGAAACAACAGCTACAGATCCGCTACTAGCTGATATTTTCGGTGGTCAAAATGAAAGCAACTGGTTATTTCACCAAGTAACTAAAATGATCTTGACACTTTCAAAGCGACTTTGAAAATTTCAAGGGGCTTGCGTGCCTGAACAGCTACGAGTAGTGAATTGCAATGCAGCGCCAAAAGGTGCAACTGCACATCTGGACAGAGATGAAACTGTGAAGTATGCAGCATTCCAGCAATTGATTCCTGACTTCCATGCGATCCTTTAAGTGTCCTAAAAACGGTAGCTGCACTGAACATAGGCTACAAAGAAGGATTCGTGATCAAGTGATGGTCATCTGACCAACATCACACACAAACAGGCAAGAAAATACAGAAACTTCACATTCTCCGACAGATACGGTTTTAGGATCTGTGAAAAGTTAACACACTGAGCTAGAACAAAGAACATTACATGTGAGACAGTGTGATTATTCTTGAAAAGCACACATCTGGTACACCCCTGTAAACCCCATCATGGTGGTACACCCCTGGAAAATTCTGGTGCATTCAGGGGTATACGATAGACCCGGTTGTCAACCACTGGCGTAGAAAATGTCAAACGTGGCCGTTCAATTTTTCTAATTCATGGATTTGGTTTTTCAAATTCAACTTGAGTTGTTCATTCAATTTTTTAAAATCACGTTGAGTTGTTTGGCGGCAGCACGTTTGATGAATTCTGGTGGTGCTAGATAAGTTTCTAAAATCTCATTTCAAGGCTATGTCTGGACGTAGCTTCGCCATTTTGAAAATAAAATCTACAATGCAGAACACCAGTAGTCTTGCGTATAAATTACGGCACAAATAACCGATCTGTGAAGAAACAGTTGGATTAAGAACTATAGGTCAGCAGCTTATAGTGTGAAACCGTCGAGAGCAAGACACAGAACTTAGTGTGAGTTAGGCCGCATTTGCACTGGGGTGTAATCGGGCGCAATTCTTTGTTTGTTTCATTGTTTCTGAATTTATACGCCTGTTTAAGCCCGTGCTTCAGCACGCCTTACTGTGGCGGCCGGGAGATGGCACCACATGAAAATAAATGGTCACCGCAAGATGGTGTCCATGAATAACAAGTCACTGTGATAGTGACCACAAGCGAATTATCGTAATTCTAGGCTTACCATATTTTTGTGACTTCAAAGCGGGACGCCTCCAAAGACCAAGACCCCTTAGCTATGATTTTTTAACTTTACATTTTCCGATATTATTACATAGGCCTACATTTAAAGCCATCCCGGCTGTCTTCATTGACCGTATTGTCATCGACAGTTCATGTGCATATTCTCTGTCTAAATATCGGTTTCAGTTCGAAAAATAGAAAGGAATTGACGTTAACGTTACAAAATAATTCGAATTTAGATTTTTTCTGTACAGCAAAAGGAAGAAAGAATAATAAAATAAATTTACTTATTCGCCCAATCATACTTTTCTGTAGATAACACCTTCTTCAAAAAAGACATTGTTCAATTTTACATCGTAAAAGTCAGAGCAGGACCAATCAGTATTGATTTTACATGTGATAACGGCTTTCACGTTCTGCTCCAGCATCCTGCTTCTGCTCTCAGACCACATGCTCTTCATGATGGAAAAAATTCTTTCAA
>Ga0210059_1005637_pt1 | contig 20127 bp, 12 predicted proteins | sample Ectturendosymbi2_FD_188042 | JGI IMG/M metagenome (GOLD analysis project Ga0210059, IMG submission 188042) | Ecteinascidia turbinata endosymbiont from Florida, USA - Sample 2 (SPAdes) (version 2) | ecosystem: Host-associated > Tunicates > Ascidians > Unclassified | place: Key West, Florida... | reverse complement strand
AGCCACACTATCTCTAGGATGCCGTGCCATGGAGCCTGGACACCTGCTCCACTCAGCGCTCACCCGTCCATCGGGTGCAGCTGCACGGCGCCTCAAATCGAGACACCCAATTGTACCTGCCGCACAATAATCAGTTTTTCTGACAACAACATACGTGCGGCGCAGTGGGCGGATTATCAATGGAACGCGGAGTGGGCGGACAACCCCACAAGACTCAGCACTTTAATTCCAGACACCGATACACACACCCCCGGAATGGTCCTCCTAAGGAGAGCCTGGGCCCGGCTCAACCGCCTCCGCACGGTGTCGGACGTTTCCTCTCCTGCCTGTACAAATGTGATATGACCTTCTCTGCGGCCTGTAAGTGTGGCGCAGAACAAACCATCGACCATGTCGTCCTCCACTGTCCAATCCATCGATCCTTTGCATTCCCGTATCTAATGCAGTTTTAGAATGAGTCTTCAGTCATGTTACTTCTGTGTTCAAGATGTGGATAAGTTGTGTTTTAAATGTGTTTAAGACAGGTATCAATGCAGTATAATTTTTGCCTGTTTTTCAAGCTGTGTTTTTGGTATTTTAACAGCCAAGTGGCGACTTCGGCACACGAGCTCCTCGGGCTTCGCCCAAGTCTTCGATTCCGATTTATATCGGAGAACGCGAATTTGCTTGCTTTGTATATTTTTGCCACCACCCGCGGTCCCACTTCACGAAGTTGTTGACTCGGGCTCTTTTCGTTCACATAAAATCGTTCCACGTCTGGCCTGTCGCGTTCATGTTGCAGGTGACCTGAAGAAAGCAATATCGTTCGTAGTGCGTGTTCCCTCGACTCGCTCGCGTTTTACTCGGTCTCACCCATCAGAGCCCGGGCTGTCCTATGCAATTAAGGAACTTTTAAAACCTAATTCATATCGGACTGAATGTTTTTTGAAGAAATGGATTTGTATAGAACATTGGATTTCAAGTCCAATCCAGTGGACAATTCCCATTTCGAGAATAATTTCAAACGAAGGATAAATTGTCCAGCAACTCGGGTTAATATGAATGAGCCTAGTAAGCAGAGGATTGGGTGGCGTTATCATTGCTCTGTGACGTTGGTTACCCAACAATGGAGAAGTTATCATGAGAACTTCTCATTGTTACGTGACTAAAGCCACAGGGCAACGACACTGCCAACCAGAATGAAAGCAAATGGAAATTTCAGCGACGCAAGCGTCGAACGGTTTTATTCAGTCAGAATAAATCGTACGATGAGCCCGTGTGAGGCTGTTGACCTGAGTCGCCCCTGTAACAGCCTATTTGAATTTCAGTTGTTTCACCGGTACGTTTTCATAATGGTGTAATTTCGTCTAAAATAGTGTAATTTGGACTTTCATATAGTGTATAAGTAATGACGTCATATTTCAATGCTTGTGACGGCACAGTTGCCGATTCAAACCACAAAAATTGTCTATTGTTTTTTGACGTGCACTTGTGACCCCCACTTTGAAAAAGGTTCCGCCACCCATGCGTGGACCCAAACTGAACAAGAGTTTTTGTGGCTTCATTTTTCAAAAATGCATACTTCTTTGGCGCATTTAAACAAAAACTAGGTAAATCGTAATCCTCAAACTGAATTTTTTGGTTTTCATCTGCCTGCAACTCTGTCACCTGTAACACCAAGTCACCACAAGCCTCAGCATCAACTCGAAATGGAAACTGAACATGTCGATACAACACCTCTTCTAGTTCAGGGAAGCGTTCTTTGAAATTCGCTTGCAAATTCGTCAAGTATTGAACGAGGTCATGCTTTACACTTGGAAATGACATCTCACTACCCGTTGTTGCAAGAAATTCCTTGTAATGCGGAAATAAACAAAAATCACCAGTTTTTGCTCGCGTGACGAAAATAGTCAGCTTGTTAACAAAAGCACAAATGGAAGTTTGCAGTTCAAACACCCATTTGCCTCGACCTTGCAGTGAAATATTCAGCTCATTCAGTTTCTCAAAAACGTCAGTCAAGAGCGCAAGGCGAGCAATGAACAGATCATCTGAAAAAAGTTGCATTTTCATTTTTCCGGTTGTGCAGGAAATCTTTTACTTCATTCCTGAGGATAACAACTCTCTTCAGTGTACTACCGCGTGAAATCCACCTCACAGCCGTGTAAAGTAATAAAGTGCTGTGCTCTGCATTTTCAGTGGAGCAAAAATCCTTGAACAATCGGCAGTTCAAATCTCTGGACTTCACAAAAGCAACCACTTTGATTACTACCCGCATCACTTCATTGAACACAGACGAAGGCTCTTTGGAAGCCAAAGCATCCCGGTGAATGATGCAGTGTTTGATGTAGATGTGATAAAATTTTCTTTGAAGGATACCTCGAAATCCAATATTTCTTCCCATCATCGATGGAGTGCCGTCGATGCAACACTCTACAACACGACCCCAATCAACCTGACTCCTCCCCGTGAAAAAAGTATCCACAACGCTAAAAATATCGTGCCCTGTTGTTGTCGAATGCAACGTCAAACAACAAAAAAGCTCCTCTACTATGCGACATCCACATGCAAATTTGCAATACACTAACAACTGTGTTTCTGACGTAATATCAGTGGACTCGTCGATGGCCAATGCTGTGTAAGGTGAATAACGAAAATCTTCGTAAATCTGTTCTCTCAAATCCTTCACCATACTTTCGATTCTGCGAGTTATCGTATTGTTACTAAGAGCAACTCCAGTAATGGCATCTCTGACTGTCTTCTAAAAGACCTCACCTTCAAACATCTCAACGAAACTCTCAAGCACAGACTTTATGACGACCTCATCCTCCATGTATGGTCGCTTTTCTCTAGCAACAATATAAGCTGCCTTGTATGAAAATAACTCAAGTCGTTGCTTCTTTGTGAGAGATTGTCTCAAGAACGCTTGGCACTTTGTTAGTTGTTCAAAGCGCTGGTTAAAAACACGCTTCCTTCCCTCATCTGTTAGTGAAGCCACATCTTTGTGAGTATCCATGTGTCTCAACAATATGTTCGGTTTCAGTGATTCGTCAGCGACTTTTTTTTGAGCACATTACACAATATGTCTTTCCAAATATGTCCGCAACTCCAAATATCCCCAAAAAGGACCGATCCACTGATCGTTTCTGCTTCTTATATGACTATATGACTGTTTCTTTGGCTGTAACTCGGTCCCGCTTGAATCGAACTATCCATAGTGCAAAACAACAAAATAAGTTTTCTATAATTCTACGGGCTGTGCACCAGGTACAAAAACGTTTAAGGCTCAGTGCCTTCCAAAAATAAGCGAAAACCACAGGCAAACTTTAGAGCAACTCATGCATCTCAGAAAATTGTATAACTGCCCTCTTTCAAGTCAAAAACGCGGAATTAACTGCTATTTAATATCACCCACCGCTGATATACGCAACGTTTTCAAACAACGATTCGATGAAAAAACTTAAGTAGGCTACTGTTAAAGATGCTGTATAGACCGCTTGTTTGAGTAACAAAGAAACTGTGAGTAAAAATCAAATCTAAATTTGTTGCACTCTGCTGGTGCGCTGAACTACGCTGTCACGTGAGCCACGTAAGGCGACAGAGGATTCCTATCCACAACCAGGGTTGCCAGATATTTTTCATAGCTTATGGCCAAAATCTTAACACAAATTGGCCAAAATGGCTGTTTGTTGAAAACGTTATGGCCAAAATTACAAAATCCTTCAACTATGGTAATTTACATTGTGTTAGAAGACTCAAAATGTTCGCAAGGCAGTGTATTTTTTCCAAAAAAATCTGGTTTTGCCAACGAAGCAAGCTTTGCCCCTAAACTTAGAATTTCTGCCATAAACTCAAAATTGCGTGTTACAACTTTTTCAACTTTTTTTTTACATTATTTTGGATAAATGCTTCAAATCTGAGCCATTTCTGTTAAACAGTTTGAAATTAACTTTTCAGTCCAATGACATTGCTAGAAATCTCTTCATTTTGTGCTCCAGTTATAAGAAGAGATGAAATCTGTGAACAGCATGAAGTTGATGATGATAATCACATCCTGAAAACCATCAAGTCCACGTATGTGAACGCAAGGGTAGAAACTCTTGAGAGCAAACACTGAGTCAAATGGCAGGTTTGACTGAAACAAAATCTACTGATTGCAAGGGCTAATTTGTACAAAACCCACTGATTACAAGGACTAAATAATTTCTACACACTTTAAAACAATACAAGGTAAGCGTTAAAGTACTGTAGTAAGTACAGTCTTACTGTAAACGTGATGAGAAACTTTCAGTAAGATCTAACCAACAATGCAAAATGCTTCTTCTAAAGTAACATTATGCAGTCACACAGCTGAGCACAGCAGTCTTCAGATACACAGAACAATTGTAGCAGCTACCAATGGTATTGGTAACGATAAGACTGTCACTGACTGAAACACTTGTGCAAAATCTACTGACTGCAATTGAGCTAAATCATTAGCTTACTACACATTTCAAAGCAATACAAGGTTGACGTACCACCGTGTTTCTGCAACAGTGGCATGAAGCCCGCCCGCAAAATACAAAAAAACTTTTCAGTTTGTCACTGTAAAATGGAAATTTCATTTTACAGTGACAAACTTAAAAAATGGCCAAAAAATGGGCAAATTTTATGAAATGGCCAAATGTGTTTTTTCATCGCCAGCGCACTTAAAAAATGGCCAATCTGGCAACCCTGTCTTCAACCACTGCAACCAGGCTCTACAGCAGGAGCAATGTACTTTCATGAAACAGATTATGACGACATAATCAGTCTAGATCAGCGTAGTCCAAACACTGGCACGAGGGCCGCATGCGGCCCGCGGACAGTTTATGTGCGGCCCGCGAACGCTTTTTGTATGCCGTATATTACGCAAAGTTATAAATACATTGTATTGGCCACACAGCCCTTGCAAGTCACACATCATTGAAATGCAGGTCAAGATGTAAGTATAAGGGGGTGACAATATCTTTTTACAATTTATGGCATTACAACAGCTAACATCTAGGCTAACGCTGCAGTACTCCGTGAACACAAGGTATGCGTTTATTTTTTATCTTTGTTGCAAGCATAGACTGTAATTACTTTTCGAGTTAGAGTAGAAGCTATTTATTGTGGAAGTAATATTTAGTCAAGTAGGCTACAGCAATTTAACAAAAACGAGTGTCAAAAGAGAAGTGTCAGAGGAAAACAGAAAGTTCAATTATAACTGGGAGGAAAGGTAGTTCTTCGCCAATAACAATGGCAAACCACTGTGTCTTGTGGGGTTGCAAGTAATATGCGTTCCCAAAGAGTTTCTTTTTATACAACAAACACGAGAAAAGATACGGGAAATACCATGGAAATTATAGGGAAGCAATTTTGAAATAATTGAAGTGTAACCAGACCCGTAACCAAGGGGGCGGGAAACCTGACAATTGCCACGATTTATGAGACTTTGCACTGAAGATGTGCTCCTTGTTCGTAATTTGCGAAAGTGCTTTCTCAATTACGAAACGACTGAAAAGCGACACACGAAACAGAATGGTTGATGAAACTTGGATGCCTGCCCGCGCCTGCCGACTACAGAAATTACAAAGCGGACATTGACTTTACAACCAAAACCATGAAAGAAAAAATTATTTTGTTGTTGTGTTGTGTATCTTTTTTCTCGTAGAACATCTCTATTTTGAGTCACAAACAAACAAACAGAAAATTTAAAATCACCCTACAATCAAAAATCCCCTTGGACGTGCGGTAAAATTAAGTTTATTAAAACAGCAAACGAGTCTTTTAATTGCAATGGAGTTCCTCTCTTTGCGGCCCGCAATTTTTCCTCAAACCGTAATGTGGCCTTTCTTGCTCGCAGTCTTGGACCAACCTGGTCTAGATTACAGGAAGAAAAGTGCAGTTCGGACCGCTTTAGAAAATTTAATTCAAGAAAAAAGTCATGCTGATGGCAAACACGAACACTTCGCGACCCTGGCGACCCTTTGAAAGCTCTTGCGATCCTAAGGGAAAGTCGCTGCGACCCTACTGAGGGTCCCCGCCTCTTGTTTGGGAAACTACGGGCTAGAGAGTGACTCGGCAAGAAACAACATTCACTCGAACAATAAGCAGAACCAGAGATTACAAACAAAAACACCGGCAAAAGAACATGTCAATATGGCCAGCCAGCCTGAAAGTTGTTTCCAAGCTAATGTCTTGATTTTCAACTTCATTTTCAGGTGCTGTGCTCTGCTTAACGCCACTGCTTTAATGTTGCTGCTTAAAAGTTTTGCTAGAAAAAGCGATTCAGTCGCGGCGTTTTAGCTAACACTGCTAGCTTGCGCTTTTTCTTAGAAGCTTTGCGCTTTTCATAGCTCCTGATGGCATTACATATTTCGGCATCGCTTAAGCTAAACACTGCAAACTCGTTTTCTGCTCTTTCGTTCTACAAATCGACTGATTTAAACCTTTTCTGACGGACCACGCAAAAACATGTGGTGTAAATGGCTTGAATAGCTCCATATGTTTATGATGTAACACAACGATAGTAACCACCGGAAAAGTGCGTTTCCACCACAAGTTACACGTTACAACGAAATAAAGGTGCAGTTCGGCTGCGGCTACCTCCAGACTGCAACAGAAGTTCGAGATCATTGATACCAGTGTTGCCACTTCTGATATAGCATGACATCAGATGTGATGTTCTCAGATAAATTTCTGATGTTTTGTCGACAAACCTGATGTTGACTTGTTTTTGTTTTCCACAATTCCACCCATTTTAGGACAAAAATAAGTTATTCATGATTTTTAAGTTCCTTTCATCAATTTCTCACCCTAATGTGTGTTTGGTTATCGTTTCAAACGAAAGAAGCGTTGAGATTCTCTGCGTTGAGACTAACATTTTACATAAATTATAAACGACTTCTCCATTTCATGGTGATATTTCGCTGTTTCGGATTCAACGAGGGTAATTGCGCTTTGTTAGTTTTGTTATTAGAAGCATTTAGCTTATATGAAATTGTAGCGTAAAAGTTTGATGTTATCTGATGTTGAAAAAGGCAGCAATCTGATGTTAACGAGGCTGACCCCAGTGGCAACTGGCAACATTGATTGATACTAAACAGCAGTCAGCAACCACTAGCTTTCGCGCTCAAATAGTAACGTTTTCGTGACATTTGTGCAATAGGCGTGATGCACGAGTAGAGAGTCATACACATGCCCAAAAACTATTATTAGGAAAAAGTTACCAGCGAAATCAAATATATTTGCACTGAACAAAACCGAAAACACTTATTGTTATTCAGTAGCGATTACAAAAACTGGTAGACAGTCAAATTTGTAGAGAAATCAGTTGCTATTGGGTGCCCTTGATACTTAACGCAACATAGGAATTAGAAATATAATATGATGCTGTATTCTTGTATCGCTTCTGAATCACAAACGTTTTTCAAACGAGTATTTTATTTGAAATAAACAAATTTCATAACGGGGCCCCCCTTGCAGCGGGTGGCCCGGGGCATTTGCCCCGTTGCCCCCCCTTAATCGGCCGGATTTGTCAGATGGGTTAAAATGTCGCATCTATGTTTCATCATAAAATCATCAAAATTCGTGATTTCATTCAGGCATCATTTATTGTTATTAACTTTAAAAATCACGTACATTTTACAAGAAATTGAGAAGTTACACTAAATCAGCAATAAGAGTTGGGATCATCCGTAATGTTTGTACCGGGTACACATATCGCGGGTGATACTGGAGTCGCATTGAAACAGATTTTTCAATTATACTGTGAAATTTCACAAAGGATACTGTGAAACAGTGGTATTGCTACAACCGCATAGAACTATGGTTGCTAATTTCGTTCCAGGCAACTTTGGTCTGTTTCAGCGGAACCCATGGCAGCCACTCGCGGAACCCCGGTTGAAAAATACTGGCTTATACCCTTGATCCTTGAAAAATATTTTGTTTTTTTTGCAGAGACAAAAATTTATTAAAATCTTTTTGGATATGAAGATGGAAGATTTGCATGAACATCAACAAATCGACCCTACCATCGCACAATTCGCAATGACATTTACAAAGAAAACTATAATAATCGAGGTTGCGAAAGCGCATGTGAAGAAAGACCAGGCTTTTAGTGCTAATTGGTATATCCAAAAAGCTGCTGAATGTTTGCAAAAAGGATCGACTGACTAAACAAATCGTGATCTCATGCTTTCTCTGCTAGTCCTGCTGCTTTGCAGCAGTGGACACTAGGTTTAATTTCAAACAAATCCAGGTCTTTCTTTTAGTAAGTTCTTTTATGTTGTTCATTTGTGATGTTTTACCCACCTATTCAAATGAGCTTAAAACAATTAAAAACAGTGTACAATGCTCGACATGTAGCACCTCAACTGAGCAGCCTAAAATGGACGATATTATGCAAGCACAGTCATTAAAAGCAAACACCGGTAAGGTGCCCATGTTCATAAAAGCGTGCACAAAACTTAACTGAGTGATATAATTTCATTCTTGCTGTGAGATATCATATTCAATAGCTAGAAAATTCGCACTTTTGTCGTTAATAGTGTTCGCACTTGCATTATGATATAACGATTTTAGAAAAGTAATTTCATTATAACTATTTTCGTGATATTGCGCATGGGCGCATTCCCAAATAAAAGCATATCCAGTTTGGACTACTTGTTCTTTTCTAAGGATTTACGAAGATCTTGAAAGATTATCATTACGAATATGATTTAACTACATTTCGTAGTAACGACAAAAAAACGAAAGTTTACCTTTCAATAGTTTGTTAAAAAATGAAACGGTATTGTCATCTTAGCTTTTTAGACAATAGAAGTCCAAACGATGAACTTTTGTTCTTTGAAAACTACAGATTTTTTTCTGCAGACGAAAGAAAATGAATTATGTTGCCAAAGTCACACAGAAATGATGAAACTTGTTGAACACTAGTGAAAATATCGACACTGAAACCATTCGTTTGTCCCTTTCTCTGTGTTTTACCACCATCAGCAAGGAAAATTAATGAAACTGCCTGATAAAGAGCAAAATAACTGTAATAGTTGTTTTCGTGTTGCTTTCTATTCAATTATTTTATGCTGTGATACTGCTACACGGAAAATTACATATTTACCTGATTCTTCGCACTTGAAACTATTCGGTTGCCATTTTCATTCTCTGTGGCGGACTTGTTTTTCAACTCGTTCTCCATTCTTGCCACGTTCTTGTCTTGAGCTTCCAGTGTCGGATCAATATCACGAGTTAAGAGTGAATGAATTCCGATTGCAATTAGAACCAGGCCACTAAGGACACCAATCATAATGTACAAGGTTGTTTCGGAAGCCGGAACATATTGACTTATGTTTTCTTGAGTTACGTTGGGATCCTGGCAGTCATTCGCTCCACATGTCGAATAATCTCTACCACTATCCTCAAACTGAGGTGGATACAATTCTGTTGAGTTCGTCGAACTGGTGACGTTTGGCGCGATCGGAGTTTTGCCAGCGTAAAGGATGGCGTAGGTGATGAGGTTGCCGAATCCCTTGAAACAACCGGAAAAGCCGTAAGTACAACAAAATATCTTGGTTTAACTATGATCTGTTCTTATATATTTGTGTTGTTGGTCCGTGTGACGATCTACATTTACGCTTAGTTTCATCGCAGTACCCCAATCACGTTAAGCAGCACAACAGTCGACAGCGATACAAGGTTTGGTAACCACTGTTCTATACAAACTTTATGACAAGTTTACGACCAGTACTTGCTTTTATTGAAAATTATCCTTAATTTTATTCTAATCTCAACAATTTTGCTGAATGTGTTTCTAAGAGCATCATTAGTTGAGGATAATGGCATACTTGCAAACTGGTGCTTTCAAGCGAACGCATCTGTCAAAAGAGCAAAATGTACCTACTCTACTTCATCGAAGTCTTAAGACGTGAATTTGTACACGATACATTCTTGTGATGTAAATAAAAAATGTTTTCGGTGTAGCTTAAAGCGCACAGGTTTCACAATAAAAAAGTACACGTTTTCTATGAAAAGCTCTGGTTTTGAACTTCAACCGTTGACAATTACACGACTTTTTACGCGTACAGTATGAACGTAAAGATGTTTCAGCGCTTCAAACCTGGCTAAGGTGGAAAATGAAGTAAAAATATCCAATAAACTCGGCAACGTAAAACTCCACGTCTCTGCTTCCATAACGAGCGAAACACCGCGCGTAATGAGCGTAGAATAACATCATGGATGGCCACATGGTTGCTTCACCAACACCCACAATAACTCCAGCTGGAATGAGGATGTATACCGCTAAAATGCACAAAAAATATATTTTAGGTCATCCTGCTTATTATAAAACTGAGCGAATGGCTTTGCTTCACTTGTTACCAAAATGCCTTGTAGCTGAATTCCCTGAAAGGGCCACGAATTGGTCTTGTTGCTGGGTTATTCAAAAAGAAAAGCAAATATTATCCTTTCACTTTGTATTTTGCATATCAAATTAGAAAGCCAATTTTGATTTACTAGGACGTTTTGTGGAGTGCACATGAACAAAAATTTTGATTTGTTTCTCTTTCGTGGTGAGACGCATTGAGAAAGTCTGTGAGCTAGTTTTTGCTTAGTTCCGTATCCAAGCGTCTTCACAAATTACAGCCAAAGACATACGAAATGCAGCTTAGATATCCAAGGATTACATATAACTGTACTGCAAAACAAAAATTGCAGTCTTCCAAACAAATTGTACTACTAAACTAGCTATACGGATAGTTGAAACAAGGCAGAGACTATAAACCAAAGTAGCGCTGTGACTAAAAGAGTAGGCTATGGATGAAAAACGTTGATGGGCGAATTACCGTGAATATGCTTCTGTTTAAATGATTGCCTTGGCAAAAATTAAGTAAATTAAGATTCGAACTGCAACCACCCGTATTTTAAAGTAGCAAGGAAAATATGAAGCTTGAGATGTTCATATCATCCTCAAGACCAGATGCTACAGGCGAGAAGTCAGCCGAATGTCGATTTGCTTGCTTTATATGTGGAATGGAACACAGATTCAGGTCAGACCTGTGTATCAGTTAATGTTTATCTGTTGTTTCAATCAACATCAGCCTTAGAACTTTAGTATGGAACTAGACCTTGCATGGTTCTTTTTTTTCGATGACAGGAATCTGGTATAGCAGCGAGTAGGGTTGCGGAGTTGGAGGTTTTTGGATGGAGTCTGATTCCTAATAACGCTAGGAGTCAGAGTCGATGTCGGTATCGGATTTTTTGTCTGACTCCGACTCCGGAAGTCCAATTGCATTATTTTTTTACATCACATTCCTAAGTTGGGTATTCCTGCTGAAATGGTACAATTCCTTTTGAAGTTTTCTTAAAACAGGGATTTCTTGCTGTGTACCACGATTTCCATTGAGTGCTAGTTGTTACAAAATTGCTGACAGCCAAACTTCATTCCCTTTATGTTAAGAAGCCGAAGTGGGAGTCGGAAATTGCGGAAAGGTCGGAGTTGAAGTCGGACATTTTATCTCCGACTCCGCAACCCTGGCAGTGAGACCCAGGCGCATATCAAGATCTGCTGTGTCTGCTTGCATGGGCGTTCGCAATACAGCGTACAGACACCACTGCAGTTGAAGTTCAGTATGGAGCATTGGGACACCAGCCAGCGCTGCATTCTAAGAGAATAAATTCCGCAGGAAACTGCGCAAAATGCAGCGCTTGGCACGTGTGGGGTTTTAGGCAATTTTTTTCGTAGACCCATTTGTAGCTGATTGACATCAAGGGATTTTTGTGTGTGGAAAAGTTTGGCTTGGAGCATTGGCGTAGGAAGGATTTTTTCCAGGTGTTCACTAGGGGATTTTTCCAAAATTTTTCCAGGGGTGGCCAAAAGTGGTGAAATTTGTTTTTTCCCACTCAAAACTAAAAAAACAACCTTTTTTAGCTGAAAATATCAAAATCCAGTCCCCTTACCACCCCCCATGGCTTGGAGAATTTTTGGGATGAATTTACTGTGGGTTAAGGCGGCTGTTTTTACTGGTTTGTCTTGATAGAATTGGCCAAGTACTTTTGGCAATCGTTTCAGTTGCGCTTCAAGTGCCATTTTGCGTAGCACTTTATGTTGTGTTACGCTTTTCTATCAGCTTCTATGTTATGCTATTCCGTGTGTTGTTTTTAGACAGTGTTACAAATATAGGCTTGCCGTGTTTAAACAGACGCTTTAACCTCAATGCATGTTGGAAGTTTAGAATTAGGAAGTCAGGTAGGTCTTCTTGCAGTTTTACTGATTCTCTTAATGCTACTAGTGCAGTCTAAGTTAAATGGACGTTCTTGTCGTGAAATAATATACAAATATAACCACCTGGATTTTGAAACTTGATATTTTCCCATTAACGTTGTAGTAGAAAACTGTTTTTCTCTTAGTTTCGAGTTGGTAAAATAAAATTTCACAACTGTTGACTCTCCATGGAGAAATCCTTGCCGTCATCTACTGGAAAATCCATTATTGCCCTCCCCCTGGAAAAATCCTTAAATCCTTCCGATACATTTGCCAATGCAACAAATGCGATCAGCAAAATCACGATCGCAAAATTAACACAAGTTTTAAAAACACAAATTCTTGTAAAAAAATCAAATATTTCGTTATGAGACACTCCAAAAAATAAAGAGTTATTACTGAAGTTAAAAAGCAAGAAATTCAATGACTCGATTGTTCTTGCATTTCTGGAGTGTATCTGCTCCATTCAAAATTTGGCAAAAAGAACTCGTATCTCAAAAATGTGTCGTCCCATTTTCTAACTCTAGCAATTGAATTACATTCGGTCCGCTTCGGATTAGGTGCCTCTTTTACATTTGAACTACGTTGCTCATTACCGTCCACACCTTCGCTGTTGTTATTATTTCGTTTCACATAAGAAAGAAAACATGCGATTTTGCTTCATCTGGCTTGACTGAATAGTAAAAAGTTGGGTACACACTGTTTTTACTTTATTCCCACAAAGGTTGAACAGCAGCTGTAGTCCGTTGTCTATTCTCTACTACTCCGATGTACAGTACTGTGAGCTGCAAATCGGCAACATCGTACAACCATAGTCGCTTTACAGCGACATAACTTTGATGCAACTATGGCCTAACTTTGATGCAACTATGATGTTCTTCTTAATTACACAACAATGAACAGCAAGTGACGCAACAACTATTAATATCTCTTGTTCCGTTATCTGCACTCAACCTCCGGTACAACTAACTGGCCTACTTGGAGCCTGAATGCAGCATGGTGATCTAAAAATTTTCATGACGCATCAACATACTGAAGCAATAAATCATTTCCCCTCAAAAACGAGGAACCCTCACGGAACCCTTAAAACTCACGCAACTCCACTACATGTTTTGTGGAACCCGTGTTGAAGAGCACTGATCTGAATCCAATAGACTGGGCAAAAACGGGTGTTCCTTTCTCTCCAACGTCGGATTTAGGTTTGGACTGACCTGCTTGGCTGGTGCGACGTGGTTCGAAATCATTTTGGACCAAGGTTTTTTTAAGGTTTGATATTGGTGATCGTTAGGATATTTTGAGAGAGAGTAAATATTTCATCTGAATATAGAGATAGTCATAATGCCGATTTATTGTATTATGGTGGGGTGAGCAGTGCGGTTCCACTTATTTTGAGAGGCCGTTGGAAATGAGACTGTTTCGGTCCCTCAAAATGCCTTGAATAATACTGTTAGCAGTGGCATAACTGACGGGGGGAAGGGGGGCGAGACGACCCTTTGGCCACCTAAATGTAAAAACTGGCCCCCTTTAGCTGACATTTGGTATTCAGTATTCCGTTGGTTTTCAGTATGTTGTTGTTTTTTTGCGTTTTTCGGGGTGTTTTCTTTTTTTTTTAGCTAGCATAGTCATGCACGACATCCGGATTCACTATCATTTCTTACCTTTTTTTCTGAATGTTGGTTATTGGCCCCTTTCAGCTACGTTTTGCCCCTCCCGACTCAAACCTAGTTACGCCACTGACGGTTAGGGAAGACCTTTGTCCGGGAAGCAACATCTCGCTTCAATGACTGGCGAGAGCTTGTTAATTGCTAGCATGGGTCTCAGTCTCCCATGAGTCCACAGCAGCTGCCGCCAGTTGAAGTTCACGCTGTTTTTGCTTTGTTTTCTGCCCTTTTTGCAGCTTACGTTTGTTCCTCCTACCTCGTTAATCATATTGGTTCGGGAGCCTTTCGTTGTGCTTCGTCAGCTTCGGCGGCAGCTTTTCGCTGTGCTTGGGAGCTTTTCGTTGTGCTTCGGTAGCCTTTCGTTGTGCTTCGGCGGTATCTTCTGCTGCTCTTTTTCGATTCTTCTTCCAAGCCTTGTTCCTCATGCTTGTGGGCAAGTTTGGCAAGCTTTAACCTAACTCTGACTCTACGTATTGCACCCCAGCTAGAATTATAGTAAACACAGCCCGAAAGACCGGACAGCACTTGAACGCGCTTGTAATCGATTACCTATGATTTCATTTCGCTTTTTGCGCCAACCACTGTGCAATGCAAATATCACACTCTTCTTTCTCACTTTAAACTCATCCTTATTTGCAGATGTTCCTGGAATCAACTCACCGTCTGCTATATTTGCACGAAAGCTCATCTGCTTGTCATAATAGTTCGCCTCCTTCACACAATCGAGGAGCTCTGTCTCATTAACAGGAGAGACCATCAGCGTTTCCACTCGCAAGTAACTTCGCTGCAAATCTCTACGCGTGGTTTCAATGGCCGATTCTGCATCGTCTTTCAAAAACGGTTCATTTCATCGTTGCGGGCAAACAAGGCTCCAAAGTCGGACTACACAATTTAAAACTAGGCAGAAGCGATATGCAAGTAGTTAGGTTCATCTTGGCCCACAACGCATCAAGTCGGCAACAAATAAAGCGCGATATATTACACATGTTAAGCAAGCAGTCTTGTGACCGGTACCCTGATTTACGCAGAAGTGGCAAACTGCATTAGTTCGTCTTTCACCTAGTTTAGCCTTTCAAGCAAGATGATTTAAATGCTTTGATTTAATTTTATAGTACAGTAGAACTCGTCTAATGCGTCATCGTCTAATTCGTCACTTCTTTCTATCCCCGAGAAGCGTTTTGTTCGTCTAATTCGTCATTTGCAGCTTCGCTTTTGATGTCTAAGCAGCTAGTACGTATGGGACTTCAAACAAAATTAAGGATCTTTATCTGAGAATTGTTGCACCTCGCAATTTGTTTATCAAATTTATACATGAGGTTCGAAGCGCGACCCGACTCCCCATTGAGAGAACGCGGAAAATTTTATTAAAGATTTAAAAGGTGTTTGATTAAATGGAGGAGTCCGGATAAAGCAGAGGAATTAATTGTTGTATTCAACCGTAACGTCATAAAGTTGTATTTTACTGCAAATAAGAGCACTATGTATACGAGTTTCTGTGGTAAAGTGTACGAGCTTCTATGATAGTTTTCACCTGTTTGCATAATTCGTCACTTTTTTCTAATCCCCTCGAGGTGACGAATTAGGCAAATTCTACTGTATACGCCCATGCATGTGCACACTCGTCCAAAGGCTCAGATTTCCTCGTTGTCCGCAGCCTGTTGACCAGTGCAAGCTATTCAACTCAACAAGTCAAGATTTTTCTTCAAGACGTTAAACAATATTGACGAACCAGCTTATTGTAGAAGGGAAAATGCGGCGCAAGGCTGTTAAGCATCACTCCATCACGCGTTCACCACCAAAACACCTGTAGATCACAATCTATAACTGTTCTGGGCGTTCTCCATTTACTTACCAGGATAAAAGTTTGCAAGGCTGTAGATGAGGTAGGTTGCTTGACAAATCAGAACCGAAATTTTCGTTCCAGCATATCTTATGATCACAGGTGTCAAGACAACACCAACAATAGCGGCTGTAGTGTAAGTGGCTGTAGCCGATGCAGTACCTAACAAACAGGAAGTGGTAAAATTCATCCATTCGTTTCGCAAACGTTCAGTGAATTAAAACACCTGAAAATATTGAGCACGCTTCGAATCTGGTGACTAAAACACTGCGATGTCGTCTTTGACTTATATAAATCTGCGGTTTACTGTGTAAGATAATTATTTTGAAATATTCCCAATAAATTATGGCGAAATTTTTAAATATGAAGCTGATTTTCCAAGACATAAAAACTGTAAAATTCTCTTCAAATCTGTGATAACTCTTCGGAGTTATACCGGTATCAAAGATATCACAGATAAAAATGCAGAGTTACTGAAATAAACAAAGTTCTTGCTCAACAGGTTCGAAAAACAAATTTAGTTTTATTGAAAAATACTTTACAGTCGTTCCTGAACTAGTCATTTGGGAATACGGTTATCAACCAGCGCCGGATTAAGGGGGATGCCCAAGGGGCCCGGGCCCAGGGGCCCCTCCATATTCATGTGTGTAGCAATATGTGCAACATGTGCGAGCAAGTTGGTTTGTAGACGCTAATTTTCGGTCAGCCAGACGGCAATATTGCGCTTGAATATTGTTTGGTATTGTGACGAAAAACTATTACTCTTACCGGTTTCCTGAAAGTCGGCCAGGTATCCGAATCTAGTAAATGCAAGGCCAAGCCACGTAGAACGCATTAGCTTTCGTCTCTACTCATTTCTGGTGGATTTTGCGTCTGCCTTACTCAGATTTGCACATGTCGCATGTGAGTACTGTAGCAATGTTACGAAGGGCTACCTAGGTCCTCTTTTTGAAGTACATGTCCACTTTTTTCATGAGAAATGAAAATATTCTCCGGGGACATTCGAAAATATCAAAATGTCTTATTTGCATTTCTTGTGTTACATAACTATATTCAGTGGCGTAACTGGAGGTTTGACCCAGAGTGAAAGGGTTAAAAACGTAACTAAAGAGGCCCACTGGCCAATGTACGGGGCCCACTAGCCAACACTTGGTACAAACTTGAGAAATGATGGTGAATCCGGCTGTAAATGGCTATATTAAACTCTAAATCACTGGAAAATAATCCGATAAACGCAAAAAAGCAACAACCTACTGAAAACCAAAAGAATACTAAAACCGAAGTTAAGTGGGGTCCAGTTTTCACATTTAACTTGTCAGGGTGGCTATTCGTCCCACTGTCCCCGATCAGTTACGTCACTGGCTGTGAAATATTGTATTTACATGCAGTAAGCTATCCCTACTCAACTGCAACAAGATACGAGCTGGTGGCGTAGCTTAGTTTATGGGAGGGCCTGCAAGTTGTCTAATTAATCTATGATTTGGTTGTGTTAATTCTCGGCTGGATAGACGAAGGAATGCTTTCATATTAATCGTCACATAACAGTGGTAAATCTTCTTTCAGTATCTCAATGACTTTGATATTAGAGTGCAGACTGCTGACTCCATAGCTTTGCTGATGAACCGTGATACGGTGATCAGTGTATTGTACGTAGCACAGTGTAACAGTTTCTAGTAATTATAGCTAGTCAGCAATGCTAAAAAATGAAGAAATATGTCAGAAGTATCACTTTGTCAGAAAAGATTTAAATGATTTTGAAACTGAGTGAATTAAGGGGGTTGCATTTGCACAGTTCGCAAAAAAGAGTGAAAACATTATTGCGACTTTGTGGATGTTGAGTACCAAAAACTTTGTTATCACAGCGCAACCAGGTGGCTATCACTTTTTCCTAGTTCGCCAAGGATGCTTCGAATGTACCCAGATTCACATTCATACTTATTTTCCATCGACAAGCCAACTGTTGTTCTAAAACGTTTTTTTGGAAATTCTCTGAGCAAACTCTGTTCAACACATTAAGACATTTGCAATCATTTGTGCTTGCTTTCAATGAGCAAGTTCAGAATACTGAGAAGCTCAAAGCATCATTTGTTGAGGTTGTATCGTGTATCACCACTGTGAAGCGAAGGCTTCAAGAGAGACAATCAGATGTACCGGTACATATCAAACCAAGTTAAATCAGCTCAGAAACTGACAGAAGGCAAGGAACTCAGAGACTGAGAGAAGGCAAGGATCGTGACTACGTATTATTCATGCAGTGGCGTGCAGAGGGGAGGCGAACGGGGCGACGGCGCCGGGCATCCAAGGCAGGGCGGCATCCAAAGAGTGAAATTACAGAAATGTAAATGCTGTAAGTAGATGATTTTTCCTATTGTAAGGCTACTACTACATGTTGCATTGATTTAATTTTTCGAAACTTGTATTGCTGTCAACGCTAATTTATTACGTAATCAAATGCCAGTAATTCTCAGCTTCTTTAATACCAGAGACCTACACTCTAGGTGTGCGACGCACACCCAATCAGACTGATGGTGATGTGACTTGTTCCAGATCGTGCGATCAAGGGAAAATCACAAAACAAGTATTCAAAGATAACCAGGTTTCAGAAAAACCCGAGTTTTTTTTAAATATCCAATAACAATAACCACTATACGCATCTGCTCAATACTAGAATTTGGAAGGGGGGCATCCAACCAAGCAGTCACCCCGGGCATCACCGGACCTCTGCACGCCACTGTATTCATGTCAGATGTTTCTGTATTGTACAAGTCTTGTGTTGCACATCTAGCTAAATGGACCACTTTACTGTATTTGCTGAATTTGAATGCTTTGACTAGATTCCTCCATTTGCAAACAACTGAATGGGGAATGATGAACCATTTAAGTTATATCTGCTTGGTAGAAACACTTCTATATTGATGAAGCTGAAGTAAACTGCTTGACCAATACCAAAACTTGTTTGGTTTCGTGCAAAAAGAGCACCATTGAAATGCAGTTTATTGTATGCAGTAGATTGAATATGAAAGATGGGCAAAATATTTTGCAAATTGCAATACCCTTGAATGCTTCAGCGAACTGATAAAGATCGCACATTTTGCTTAAGCCTTATGGCTCTTTGCGCTAATGTGGAACGATTTTTTCCTTGATGTAGCTACAAGCCTAAAAGAAAGATAAATCCTTATAGTTGAATCAGTTTCTACTCTATTAAAGCTGTTGTACAATTTAAAACATCTTTCATGCAAACAATTTTATAATATTGTTAAAGGCGATTCTACATTTTAAAGAAATTTAAGGAAACTGCAAAATATTCTTCGGCTAAATAGGACAAGCAAATAAGGATTTTGTGTGTTTCGACTGAAACATCGTCTACACTGGACGTGTTACTTCAATGCTTAAAACTTATCATTAGGTCTATTTGCTATTTGAGTATAGATAATACACTCGGGTAAGTAAGTGCAGTAGCAAATAAAGTTCAAAGAACTGTGAGTGACTTTGGCGCCCAAACTAGTACAATCAGTGATCACCAATCAACGCAACAAGAACAAGCTGATTCCATTTTATTTCAGGAAGCTAGTTAAATTATTTATCCATTGATATGGAATGAACAACAATATGAAGAATTTAAACGCAAAAACAGTTGGATGTATGCTATTAACGGAAAAATATGATGCACTTCTTGTCGTGAAGTAAATAATTTGGGAATGAGAGCATCACGTGGTGTCATTATTTCGGCTCGATGGACAGAGGGCAATGTCACTTCTTGTGGTAGCACGAGAGAGGCCCAGTTATCATCGCTTCGAAAAAAAATCCACGAGCACAAAAACTCTCAAGCACATAAAGAAGCTATCAATATTCTTGAAACAGCAAAGAAAGACGTATTGATTAACTTGAATGCACAAAGTGAACAAGCGTTTTTCAATCTACTGCTCGAGTTTTCAGAACAGCGTATTATGTGGCAAAAAATAACTAACCTTTCACAGACTTTGAAAGTTTGATTGACCTGCAGGAAGGTAATTCCCTGGACATGGGACGCGTCTTACACAGTAAAACTATTGCTGTTGATATAACAGATCATGTGTCTTCACAAATGAAAAAAAAACTTTTAACTAAAATCATTGAGAGCAGGAGCAAGATAAATGTTTTAGCCGACGAATCTACCCACCTTGGTCAGAAATCAACTTTGATCATATTTCTAAAAACTAGCGTTGATGGCGAAGCGGCACCTGCTAGCTTTCCGCTGGATTTGGTTGATTTGGAGACTCTGTGTGCTTCACATATTAAAGACGCAATTTTGGACTGTTTGCGAAAGAATGGATTCACCACTGAGTTGCTGCAAGAAGTCTTCATTGGATTTTGCAGTGATGGAGCCAGCGTAATGTTGGGGACAAAATCAG
>Ga0210059_1005636_pt1 | contig 20130 bp, 7 predicted proteins | sample Ectturendosymbi2_FD_188042 | JGI IMG/M metagenome (GOLD analysis project Ga0210059, IMG submission 188042) | Ecteinascidia turbinata endosymbiont from Florida, USA - Sample 2 (SPAdes) (version 2) | ecosystem: Host-associated > Tunicates > Ascidians > Unclassified | place: Key West, Florida... | reverse complement strand
GAGTATACTTCCAAAGGAGGGATAATCCACAACTGGTGTTGATGGGTCCATAGTGGGTACACCAGTGTTTAGGACAAAGGCTTGTTCAGCAATCAAGAAAAAAAAAACTAAAAAAAAACCTTTTTCTAGAACTTGTTCAAATAGAGTGTTACATTATATCAAAATGTTACATTATATCAAAATGCCAAACTTGATTCTTTAAGACTTGGATTGACTTTTCAAATTGAAAACCTACTGATTTGCAGAAGAGTCTGAAAGGTTGATTTGTAAAATATATAAAAAAACAAAATTTCACAAGATTTATGTAGTATATATAGTAGTAACTATTAAGAAACATAATGTCATAGACCAAAAAAGTTCTTGCTGTTTGGGAAAATTTTTCATTTTTGACAATGGGCAATTGAATACAATGCTGTACTAATTTTAACCTCTTTAACTTGATACTTCATTTTGTACTTTCTTCTTCCTTTTCATTGTTCACCATCTTTAAACTTTCAAGCACTGTTTTTGCTCATTTTGGTTTAAGCACCGTAGGCACTTCTTTTACATTCAGTGCTCTTTTCTTATTTTGTTATTTTAACAATCTTTTTTTATTCATGGCACTGTGTTTATTCATTGCCAACAGTGTATACTATGCTAACAAGTTAATCAGATTTTGAAATTACTGCAATTTCAAAAATTTTAGCTCATAAATCCTGATTTTTGAAGTTTTTGAAAAGAAGGTATGGCATAAAATACACACCATGTTTTTGATAATGAAGCAGAAAACAAGATTTAAAAATTTTGGAAATATCGGTATCGGCCGATATATCCGCCCATGAATGGGCCGATTTATCGGTATCGGCCTCAAAAAAGCCATATCGGTCGATCTCTAATTATCTATAACTGATAAATATCTGCAAGTTTACTGCCTAACTCTACTTTTGTTCAAGAACCTCTGCAGGAAATGTTGGGGAGGATCTTACGCGTACAGAAATGCTCAATTCCACTTGGGCTTGTGTCATCAATGGAGTTTTTCTCAGGTGTATTATTTTGTTGGCAGCTGCCACAGAATCCAAACAAAACTTCAAATCATACCTTTTACATTATTCTAACTTTTTCGGTGTTTTGATCGCCGACTATTATGTTTGAAGCTCTGCTGGATATTCTTCAACATAGAGTTTAAGTAGCAGGTTTGCCTTGTTTTATAGGCATATCTATTGCAGGCAGAATCACACAAAAATTTGATTATTAAGCCCTGTTTTCCCCAGTGTCATTACATTTCCCCTGTGCCATTTTGAAATCACAAGTCTGGTTTCATGGTCTAAGTGTAGAAAACAAATTTATATATACTGGTTGATTGTTTAAAAATTCATTAGATGACCTTCTGCACTTTTAGGTTATAGTGAACCCAATGTTCCGCTTTTTCCATCTTGTCTTTATGTTCATTAGAGTAAATTACTTCGCGACTTTCAGTAATGTTTGCATTAGATATTTAAACTTTCAGAAGTGTGACTTGCACATTTGACTATATATCTATTGAAAAGAATCCATTCACAGCCAGGAATCAAACACTATAATTTTATCAGGGTATGTATTTTCCCTATGGAGTAGGCATCTGCACGTCTTGTTCAAATAGAATCTACTTGATTTACATGTTCTAGTTTAATTCAAGTAGTATATTTTGTCTTAGTGGCAAGTGTGTTATGAAGATTTTCAATATAGGCCTATGCATTTCAGCTAGTCGACTATATTAATCATTCTTTTAGCAGTTAGTAACTATAATTGTCTACACAATGGATTATGAAACAAGCCCTACCATGAAGTATGATGGTTCAGAAGATGCTCCTCATGAAGGTGATAATCAAAGTGAAAAAACTAGTAGCACTGCAAGTGAGGGAAGTGAAGGTTTCGTGAAAGGTATGTTGTTCTTGAAGTCTGGTCTGGACAATGGACAAGTAAATCTGCTGAGAGGCCCATGATCAAGTTATAAAAAACTAGGCTATCTCATTTTAAATTTAAGCACAATTGTGAAATAAGGGTAGGTGTATTTCATGGCAGGCTGGTAGTAAATGTGGAAAATAAAACAATCATAAAAACTAAGGAAAATAAAGTTATGTGCAATTCTTTACAAATTTTTTATGAAAAACTAATGTCATAATCTGTTTTTGCCAATTTTCATGAATGGCTCATCCTAATTCTCCAACTGCTGCAAGCAGTCGTAGAGCTTACTGGATGAGAAAGGGTTATGACAACCTGGGCAGTTCATTTTAGCTGGGTTTATACTTTCTCTGCCAAGCCCAGATGTTGAGGATCTGAGCACTTGATCTACCTACAAAGACTGGTTGTGACCCAGCATTCCTGCGCAACTGTGTTGATCACCGGACAGCTATTTCTCATGTGTATGCAACACTTATAGAGCTTATCTACCAGTCAGGTCAACAACTTGCTAACTTTATGTTTTTTTGTGCCCTGGTGTTTTTGCAATTGCAATATTGTCTTTTTCGTGTTGCGAATTCCTAATTATCACCAAATAATTTCAACTCATTACATTCCACCAGCACACTCTTAGGATATAAGTGCAAAAGTCACATTCACTATTCAAAAGTGCAGGACCTGATCAATCTTGTTGAATGCCTGTGTCCTGAACTCCTCTGTACCACATATGCTCAGTCGCTCAATTCCAAACCATTCAGTCTGAATTTCCCATGAAACGCACCTATTCTCACTCTTTACCCCACCAAACTTTGAATTCTTTGCCATCACGTTATTTGTCATGTTTTTTCATTCATCATAAACTGCTATTAGAACCTCTGTTTTGAGGTGCTTGTAGAATATCTGTGAAGTCAAATTAAGATAGTGTTTCTAACTTTATTTGGCAAATTATGATGAAACCACATCATGCCACATAAATCATGTGAAAAGTTAAGCAAGTGAACCAAACATTATGAATAAAGTAAGGCATGTTTTAAAGGTATTTGAAAAATGTAGTGTAACGTTCGCAGAATCATTGCGTGTCTTTGCTTGCCTGTAACCCTGGCGTTACGTTTTTCCTTATTGTATTAATTGCGGTGACTAGGCCTCGAGTAATTGACGGGCTGCGTTTTTTGTGTAATTCTGCATACCTTGAGGAATGGTGTTTTTTCTGAGTGATAGGAACGTTGAAGCGGGTCAGTATACGAATTGAGGACTGAGAGGTGGTCCTTTATTTTTTGGAAGACGTATAGGTCTTTGCAGCACAAGGCTGATATAGCATAAGGCTATTTATAATACAGGACATAAGGTCCTCACAGCATAAGGCTGGGTTTCATAATTTTCGCTAAACATGTTTTGTTGACGCGTTTGTTGGCCAAGTTTGTGGGCTCGTCGAATTGAAGTAACGTGAATTAACGAATTTTGTGGCTGTCTGTTTTCTTGATGTGGACCTGTCAGTCAGGAAGCTACATGTAGTATAATTTCTTTCAGTAAAATTTTATGGAAACACAACAAATCGTTTGTGTGATGCCATTTTAAGTTTCAGAAGATTTGGCTCCTAGATTATGATTTTAACAGATATCAACAGTCATTGTCAGATATGGATAATAGTTAAAGAATTTCTAAGTTCTGCATATTCTACACCATTTTGGGCGAAACCTTATGTTTACAAGATTTTTAAAGTCATGAATTTATAATGTTTAGGTCATAAGTTTTTCAAACAGTAAGTGATTGCAACAAGTTTTTGTTTGTTTAAAAAAACTAAAATACATTGTTTTATCTTTTATTGCAATTGCAGCAACTTTTTTAAATAGAAAAAGTCATTAGCAAGGACATTCTACACATTAAGACTGCAAATCTCAAGTTTTTGTCAGAAATTTGGTGTGAAATAGTTGTTTATGATCATTTTTTTGGTTTAACTTCAAAACCCTATTGTTGATACTGTAGCTTCGTGGACAGCCAAGTGTTTGTGCAAGAGACAAAGCAACCCCCGCATTACCCTAAAATAAATTTTGTGTAGGCATTGTGTGTGTAGTCTTGTGCACCATTTGTATATACTTTACATTCTTGTATGTATGGTGTTTGTGCTTGACTGCATGTGCAATGACTCTTGTCAGAAGCAGTGGGTTGCTTCATAGTGATAACTTTGTGAACACAATTTCAGCACCAACTAACAAATTTGCATTCAATTCCTGGTGAACTAGTGTAAATAAAATAATGTTGGTCGTTTCAATAACAAATGCTTTCCTTGTATATGAGCATTTAACACTTTGGCGTTTGGCCTGTTTTTAGGATTTTCATGCCGAAATAACCGGATCGCATGTGGCTTTGCACAAGTGTAACTCTGGCGCTGAAAGCGGTTGAGAACTGTTAAAAGGCTCAAAAGACGCAGTAAGTCTTCTATTCCGCGCTCGAAAAAAATTATTTTGGTTGGTGAGTGTGGATTTTTTTGTGAGTGATGTCATAAATGGAGGGCTTTTAGGTCGCCTTGGCTCACTTCACCTGGCCCTGAGCCCAAACCGTTAGATGGTAGTATTTTGCTGTAGTTTTTATTGAAAACTAGGCTATAATCTGAGTGTTTTGATACTTTGGTTGACCTGCTGGGGTTTCGTGTTCAAAAGTTATGATCTAAAAAAAGTAATAAAAATACTTAATTAATTAATTAGATAAATTTGTTCATTTTAGATCATAACTTTTCAACCAGAAACGCTAGAAAGTTGATCGAAGACTCAACAAATTTGGACTCGAGCCTAGTTTCCAATGAAAACTTCAGTGAAATACTTTGGCCTAGTGATTGGGCCCTAGGCCAGGTAATATGAGCCAAAATGGCCCATAAACTACTTCACTTACGACGTCACTCACAAAAACTCTGCAACCCCCAACCAAAAAAATTTTTTCGAGTGCAGAGTAGAAGACTAGCCGAATCTTTTCAGGGTTTGAACAGCTCTCCAGCGCAATCGGCGGAGGAGCTATGGCGTTGGTAAGGCAACCGAAAACTGCTGGTCTTAGGCCGATTTCAAGATACGATATATTCATAGACTGGCCGTCAAGGTGTAAATGAATTCATTACAAAAATTTTTTGTGACAATTAAAACTGTTGGTTTTCAAAATGTTTGGTATAATATCATTGAAATTGTTTGTTGTTGCATTATTTTTCATTGACTTAAATCGAAAATAATCTTTTCACCGCTAAGAATGAGACACAAAGATCTTAACAGAATATATGTCACCTACTAAGCAGGCATCATCAGCTCTGAATCAAATATTACTTTACTAGGCTGATATCTTTTACTCTGCTTCATGCTTGATGTTCCAATATTTAGTGAGTTTGGTGTTCCAATGTTGATTTTGATGGAGTCATTAGATGACCTTTTGTGTGTACAGGTTTTTCTGCTAATTGGGTAATTCTAGGTTTTGCATGACAGTTGTGACAAACAAAAAACGCTAACAATATACGCTGGTGGTGGAGAAGTTATTATTATGAAAACTAAATGCGTTAGAGAAATGATTGACTTCTTTCTCAAGTTTGTGACACATACTTTCTAAACACATGAGTGATATGTATAAAGACATATCTTCAGTTTTTATCTACAGTTATGATGTAATAATATATTGCGTTTTTGTTTGAATACCACAGTTGAAGATGTCATTGATGATGGCAGTGAAAGTCAAACAGCTCCTCCAAATAGTGGTTCAGCAACATCAGACACCACACCGGATACAGAAAAGAAGACTCCTGGAGGTGAATACTGAATAGCTCAAATTTTGCATGGGAAGTAAATGATGGCATGTACTTTATTGCCATTATATTCAAACATTAGTGCAGGGGTTGGGAACCTATGGCTCACGAGCCAAATTTTGATGACAGCATCTGGCTTGTTTAATATTTTCTTAACGCGATTGTTACAGATGAAACTTTTTCTGTAATTTTCCTACAAAGCCATCAGCAACACCAGAAGTCGCATTAACAGTAAGAAGCATGTTATTAAAGAGAACATTCAGACATTTACCATTGTTTAAAATTGTTGATTTTGCTCAAAAATGTACACGTTAGTTAAGTAAGTTAGTTGCACTAAGTGTTAAAAAATATTGTATGACTCTAACGGAAATGCAATTAAAAATATGTAGGTTTTATGGTCCCTTAGCCAAAAAGGTTGCCGACCCCTGCATTAGTGAGTACATATTTGGTATCAAAAGTAGTTTTGGTGAAATAAAAGAAGCTTGTGGATGTCTTTGACTCACAAAGTTGCTTGGTTGTTCTGTTTGGAATTATATTATCTTTGCATTGGAAGAAAGATTCTAGTTTGAATTTGCTTTTTTAGCAATGAAGTTTCTGCTGAAATCATATTTTGTAGCACTTCTATGTTAGGTGGTGGGTTCTCTTGCTGTTGAAGCAGGAACATAAGTTTTTTAATATAAACATAATGGCAGCAAGGCATCAGTTTTTAGACTGTTTTAATGTGTATGATGGGAAAGATACATGGCTCATTGTTTGTGTTTGTGAACACTGGGTATTCTAAAAAGACAAAGCAATGGGTATTGGGTAAATCTTCATTGTGAAACAATGTACTTGGAGACATGGAATTTGTTAATGTAGAGTGTGACTCTGAAAAGGCTTATAATGCTTAAACGTTTTTGCAATGAAAAATATTGTGTTAGTTTTTTTTTCAGCTGTGCATATAGATTGGTGGTATTGTATGTTGCTTCATTTCTGTCATATTCTTACTTGATTTACGGGCGTTTCTGTGCTTTGTCTTGATGCATAAACCAACAAATTTGGCTGATTTCTGAAACAATAGTTTTTCATAATAAACTCTTTGGCGTCCGGCTGCTTTCGGGGATTTTCGGAAAAAAAACGCCTAAACGCACGTGGCTTTGCGTGGAAATATCTCCGCTCCTTTTTGGGTTACGGACCTGGTCGAAGCGTCAAAAGACGCGGCAAGTCTTCTAGTCTGCACCCGAAAAAAATTTTTTTGCTTGGGGGTTGCGGGTTTTTTGTGAGTGACGTCATAAGTGAAGTGGTTTTGGGGTCAGTTTGGCTCATGTTGCCTGGCCTAAGGCCCAACCTCTAGGCCAAAGTGTTTCGCTGAAGTTTTCATTGGAAACTAGGCTCGAGTCCGAGTCTTTTGAGCCTTTGATCGACTTTCTAGCGTTTCTGGTTCATAAGTTATGATCTAAAATAAACAAATTAATTAATTATCTAATTAGCTAATTAGTCAAAAATTTTTACTAACTTACATCACAACTTTTGAACCTGAAACCCCAGCAGGTCAACCAAAGTATCAAAAGACTCAGATTGTAGCTTAGTTTCCAGTAAAAACTTCAGCGAAATACTACCACCTAGCGGTTGGCGCCCAGGGCCAGGCAAAGTGGGCCAAGGTGGCCTAAAAGTCCTCCACGTATGACGTCACTCACAAAAAACTCGCACCCCCAAGCAAAAATTTTTTTTCGAGTGCAGACTAGAAGACTTGTCGCGTCTTTTGAGACTTTTACTGGGTCTGTAGAGCATACCGGACTGGAGAAATTCCCACACAAAGCCACGTGCGTTTAGGCGTTTTTTTTTCTGAAAATCCCTGAAAGCAGCCGGACGCCAAAGAGTTAAGATCATAACTTTTGAACCAGAAACGCTAGAAAGTCGATCAAAGGCTCAAAAGACTCGGACTTGTGCCTAGTTTCTAATGAAAACTGCAGCGAAACACTTTGGGCTAGCAGGTGGGCCCTAGGCCAGGCAACATGAGCCAAAATGGCCCCAAAACTACTTCACTTATGACGTCAGTCACAAAAAATCTGCACTCCCCAACCAAAAAAAAATTTTTTCTAGTGCAATCTACTAGACTGGCCGATCTGTTTGAGCCCTTGAACAGCTCTCTAGCGCAATTGGCGGAGAAGCTAGGGCGTTGGTAAGGCACCCGAAAACTGCTGTTTTTTAGGGTGAAATTGAAGTACGAATATATCATACACCAGCTCTCAAAGTGTTAACTCATTTTTCCCACCTGTTTTTGTCATTGGTTGTGTCAGGGCAGCAGCTGTAAGAGATCCCACAATGCATATTTGATAAATTAGATTAAATTTTTTGATCATTTTATCAGTGTTGGCATGTTTTTAAGTGTATACAATGCAGGTTTTAAAGCAGGCAAGCAATTGTTATATTTGGTAATGGTTTCACAGTCAGGGACCAAGAAAACAATATTAACCTGTGGTCTGTATGGATGGTGATTTACATTCCATGATGCTCATCCGTATCTCATGCTGTGTGCAAAGCTTACATTGATTTTTGGGCTTATGATGTTAATCTACACAATGCAGCGTTTGTGTTTTGTGTGTGATTACACTGCAGTCTTCATTTGTTTATTTTGCCATGCTTGCATATTAGTTTCCTTGCTTTGCTTCATTTTTATATCATTTACAAACTGCAGAACTTGCACTGCTTCAAGGTTTGGATCCCAGAGGTAAGAAGTTTGTTTGTAACCATTAATGTTGTTGCAGAGTGGTTCCTTCTTGTTTTGTCCTGTTTTTTTTTCTGTATTAATTTGCTTGAAAAATTGTGTGTTGTGTTTTTCTGGAAATCATTTTGTTTGATTCAGCTGCAGTGTGATTGGGTTTGTTGCACTTTTAAACAGTTTCTCAATTAATGTTACTGACACGTGTTTTCTTTGCTATGTAAGTGAACTGCCTGGTTGTGCAAAATGTGTAATACACTTTTTTATTTTATATTGGCTTTAGCAAAGTTCACTCCAGTATAAAATCATGCAAAGTAAGGCTGTGATATTGTTGATGTATGTTTGGGAGCATCTCTAAATTTTTGAAAAACTTCTATTGAAGATGACATTTGGTTTTAGAAATTTGTACAAGCTGAGTTGCTGATGTTAACTTTGCATAAAGAACAAGTTTTTGTTTAGCAGTGCGAATTGCTTAAATGTGTTGCAACTTTATAAATGTGTTGAATCATCACTGTACTTTCAAGTAATGAAATAAGAAAAGTAAACAATGAAACCTTTGTAAAGGCAGTTGGCATGTATGCTGGAGGGTGAAAGCTATGGGTATCAAGAGAGTTGGCAGTATCAAAGTTGTAGTTATCAAGAAAGTGTACAGTATAGCTAGAGTTACCAGTGCACATTTCATAAATCTGTAAAGAAATATAACTGAGGTTATATGTATATATAGTAATCTGCAATGGTGATTGTTAAGGTCTATTAATTGTTCTTAGGAACTAACTAGCTCGAGCTTTTGCTGTAACTTCAAATAGTTAATGAATTTTAAGTGGATGGTAATACCATAACAGTGCTTTTACTTAATATTTCATCACTCACAACTTGAAAATATTTCAATCAGTGCAAAAGGTCCACACGTTCTGATTGTATGCCACTTCACATTTTGAATATAATGATTTTCCTCCTATAACACTACCCATCACACCTGTCTTAAGCAGAGGTGAACATTTTGTTTGTGAATGAAGCAAATTCCACTTGATTCAGAAAGTCTTGAAAAAGCTAAAAGTATTGCTGGAGTTAACAGATTAATTATTTTTTAGAAGTATCTGTGATAAAAATTGAATGAGATTTTTGTGACATGTAGGGCGTTGTTCAACTGTGCTGAGACATGTCCATAAGTTGAGCTGTTATTGGGAGATGTGTTTCCAATTTAGACTTTGTGATTACGTTTTAATAACAGCCTTGCGCAAATTCTGCTTTAATGAGGCAGAATAGAAAGAGGACTAGTTGGCTTGTTTAAGCAGCTGATCCACTCACCTGAGGCTAAAAAAAGTAAATGTCATTGTGGTAACATCAATGAAGAAACAGATTTTCTCAGGAAATATGTAATATATAGCTACTAGTTCTTCGTAGGAAAGTTTATCAAGTGCACCTTGTTGAGTTTTTAAACTGTTGGCATATTGATGAAATCGGAGATGAGTAATAGCATGAATAGGACTACCCCCACTGCTTTTGGGCATGAAATAGAATGTAGAACTCAATCTAGAACTTCTTTGAATTGCGTGTGACCCAGTTGTCATGTGTACTACTATTTCATCACAAAGGCCAGTTGCAAATACTCATGTGGATGTCATGTCTGCTACAGTTATGTCCAACAGAATAGCGGGATGATGAAGTCAAAAGACTGGTGCGTTTTCAATTGCATTTTGCTTCTCATATTTTGTCTCGATTGATCGGTGACCGAAGTAAAGGTAATCTACATCTGTTCATTGTCGTTAAGCTTCTCAACAAACGCCACACGCACTTTTGAGTGATCCTCATCAATGTTTTTTTTTCTGAGCAATCCTGGCTTGAAAGAAAGCCCTTCTGCAAAAACCCGCACTGGCGCACTTCTGCTACGCTCGTAAGTTTATCCTTTTCCGTTCTCGTTAGCAACACATCGAGCGCTGTTACGTCATGGCAATCGAATCTTCGCAATATCGTCCTCGGTGACGTAATCTCGTGCTCCGCGCCCGTCTGGCGAGCGATAGCAGCGACAGAGCGCATCGCTCGGTGCCATGCATGCAGCGTGGAGATTTTTGAAATATTGATGAGAAGTGCCTTTTGTTGAACGGCTGGGTTGCATTGCCGAGGATAAAGTGCTTGCAGTGAGTCTTTACTTACGTGATCTTCGAGGCAGAGCTGCTGATTTGCCGTCGTTGCGCACAAACTTTATTTTGCTGTTGGTGGAACATGACGTCACTGATGTTTGGTGAGTACTGGTACTAAACACTTAGTCGTAGTTTGATGCGGGACCAGCACGCGTTCAATTTAAAACACCTCTCATCTTTGCAAAGAAGATTTTATGTCTCAAGACAGTCGTTAACTGCGTTTGCGTTTCAGTTGTTTCAGTAAAATCGCTGTTGCGTGGGGCATAGGTTACTAGTGCAGTTGTGGGTTTGCCAGTGCTTCCACTACTTTTTGTTAATGGCTCAAACGTCTAGAACTACTTTTCTAATTTCGACCGGATTGTTTTTTTGCACGGTTGAGAACCTACCAATACTTGTCCAAAAGCTTTGTCATCCCTCTCAGTTGTGTGAAAGCAGTAGTTTCCAATGTCTTTGCAGTTGGAACTCTTCGAATTCTGGTTTTTCTCCCCTTTTCAATTGGTTGAATTTCCAATTCACTGCATTATGCGAGTTTTTATGGTTGGTATGTAGTCAAACTGCTTAAAGTTGGTCTGGGTTTCAGAATGAACCTCGAGCTTTCAGTGTAAAGTTTTCCAACACAGTTCTCTGAGTAGTTGAAAGCGTTTAGTTTTTTTGTTTGTATTGCTCGAATGATGACTTTTAATTCCGATTTTAGTTACGGAACCATATTGTAACTTTGCCGTTGAGTTGGTTCCCGTGCAGGCGCAATTCCGGCTTTTGATGGAAAATTCATTTATTATATTCTTTTCCACTTCATTAGTGTGCCGGGCAACAAAGGCAGGTGTGAGCCTGAAATTGCCGTCAGCTCTTGCCGAAGTTATTTACTAGATCAAGTACAAAATCGACCATAATAATGCGGACAGAGCAATGTGCCTGTAGCTAAAAACAGTTTTAACACTACGAGTGTTGTCAGATATCTCACACAGTATCCTGTGAACAGTCACGTGCTATGCCCATCAATGCGATAGACGAACGGAATGTGCAATATTCAGTTAAGGGGGAGTATAAACTTTCGGTCGTTGCCTTATTCTCGATTTTGCTTTCAGTTTGACTGTTCAATTTTTACCAGTGTTGCGCGTGCCTGGGTACTATGTGTGTTGAGTTGCAACCACTTGAGTGAGGCTGTTTTACCAGCACTGTTGTTGCCTGATGTGTAATAAAGCTGCGAGAAAAACGTATTGTTGCCAGTAGAAAAATCTGGCATGTGTTTTGAAAATAAGAACAAAAATTTGTTTTGTTTCGGCGCCTGTTAATTTAACTTATTTTCAATTCTCGCTCGCATCCTTTGTGGGGATTTCCATAGAACCAAAAAAATCGAAGTTTGCCTTCGAACAAACAAAAACTTTCCGAATTCAGTGGCCAAGTGCACTGTTGGTCCAACAACACTCATGGAATAGTCTCGCAGCCAGTCGGGCTGCGGGCTCCCTTAACCAGAGATGGCCTTGGACTATCACTGAGGAATGCGCGTGACGTACTTCGTCTGCTCTTTGACTTAATTGTTTTGCTTTGACTTCGTCGTGTCTCTGGAGACACACCCACCGTCTATCGAGTTAACGCCAATATTAAATGCGTTCATGTAATTACGGTCGTTCTGCAGCGTGGCGCGTAGGGCCGGGCGTTAGTGACCAGTCGCGGTCCAACATTCGACTGTTAGATCTTGTATCAGTCCACGTCATGCCGGGCCAAGAATAGCGGAACGACTTTCCCAATTTTTCTGCTGAATGCAACCGCGTCGCAGATTCGTTTCTATCCTTGTTTGTGAACTGCGGCACATTGTCCCTCATCGTGTAAATTGCTGCGGACTTCAGTCGCACAGCCCCTGCCTGATTGTATCTTCTTGCAACATGTTTTGGTTCGAACCGGTTGCCAAGGCTAGAAAAATGATACTTTTGCCGAAATCCAAGGTTGATTTTCCACCCGCAAATGTTGAAACAGACGTTAACTCATGTTTCAATACCACAAGCCTTCGTTGCCAAGCATGTTAGACAAGCCATGGTCTGCAGCTCATCTCCGGTGTCAAAAATAGAGTAAGTTTTGCAACGCGCAAACAGTGGATTACTGTATTGTCTGAAACTTGCTCGACAACCGTGTTAACAGTTTTGCGTAATAATCAGGTTGTAACTCGATTCTCTAACTTACGGGTGTTTTGCGTTAATTGCTATGCCCGCTGTGTAGCTCCTATCCATAAGCTATGCCGTACATTTTACGTTGCTTTTTTCGCCGCCGCCATCGCAGCGGTTTGCATTCCATACCGACTTTGCTCTATAACAGCGTTTTTTTTAAGGAAAATGTTAGAGGCACCCAGTGTGGACCATATTTCTCTGATCCTAGGGACCCGATTTTCTCTGATTCTAGGGACCCGAATCGGGTCCCTATTACCTCTTAAAAAAGCCTTCTGTATAAAACATCGACACCACCGCTAAATGCTCCTCTGTGGAGGTACGTTGAGTGTGTCCAATAACTCATGCTGCAAATATACATCTCGAACAAGCTTTGTCATGAAAGATCCTGCTCATACTTTATTGCTTCAGGCTGGTAGGGTGCTGGTTATTGTGCTGAATCATGTTTGTTACGCAACAAGCGGGCAGTTCTACTATAAACCACGAGTAGAATTTGTACTGTCAACGTCACGCAATCAACTCTCTTAGAAACGACGACACCAAGTGCAAAGGAACAAACGGACGATGCATATTGCGACTTGGTCAAACGATTAGTTTTCACTGTTTTGCAGCAGCTACGTTCTCGCCCTTACGAGTGCGCCTCCCGCGTACGTTCGCATTTTTCTGGCCCAGGATCCTGGGGCCACAATAAAGTCGTTGTGCAGCGGCACAGTCGCAAAAAGGTGTTGAACGTTCTGGAAATGAACTTCTCTAGCGGTTAACTAATCGCAACAGACAACCAACTCTGGTCAAACTCTACGCTGTTTGGCAGTGGCGGACGCGGGGAGAAATCTGGGAAATTGTCGCCCAAAAGTAGCCCCTCTTCCGAAATAATGCCCAGTTTTTCCTCCCCGAATTCTGGCGTCTTGTTTTACTTCTCCCCAAATAGCAAATCTTGACACGTTTGTGCGATTTGATAGCAGTGGTTTCTAAACGTGAAAGCGTGGTTTGGGGGAAAAGTGCGCTGATCGTCATCAGTGCCTTCTGTCTGCGACAACGTTGTATACACCTCTGCGACCTGACCAAGTGAATGTTGGTATGGAGTGAACTGCACTCGTATTAAGAAAGTGTCAGCACCTTCGTTTCACTTACATCAAGCTGATCACTACAAGACTGCAACTGGCGTAAAAAAGGAGCTCCAAGCCGGGTATTTGAGCGTTGGCAGCACACGATACGTCACCAACAAGTGCCACTGAAACTGCATCGCCAGAAAGGCCAGTTGCAAATACTTAAAATTCCTTTTTTACGCTAGTTTTTTCCCTCGGTCCACACCAACATCATTCCAGAGCATGCCGTTCGTTCATCGATTCGCTGACCTTCGTAGAGTATCACTGCGCAGAGAATTCGTCAGGACGAACGGTATGCGAGACTTGGGAGGCGAGCGCTTCCACCAAACAACGCAGCTTCAAACAGCCCTGGGATGTGATTTGCAAGGAGCGCCAGGCTGCTTGTCACTTGCTTGAGCGATTTCAAAATTTGCATTGCCACCGTAAAAGTTCCCGCAAGCAACCCAAACTTTTTAGGAACGACTGCGAGTGTGGAAAAGTCCATTTCTTCGTTATGTGTTTCTTTTTGTTGCTCTGTGCTGTTGCTGTTTGCTCCAGTTGAAGAGATTGCTGGTATTGAGCTTTGGTGTCGAATGATTTGAGTTTCACTTTGCCCGACCCACAGCTTCTTGGTATTGTTGCGTAATAAACCTTATATCTGCATTCGTTCTATTCCCAACCAACTGCATATGTAACATGAAAGCATTGACGACGACGAAAGTGATGAAAGCGCCGCCAGGATAATTCTATTAAGGTTTCGTGAATGGCGCGTCAAACTCAGGAGGTAAACCAACAATCGATGATGTTTGAGCTTAAAAGTAATGTTTAACTCTTAACGGAAAAGTCTCAGGAATTGCCCACAATTTGCTTCAGCGTGAATAATTTATTGAATTGTCTCCTTGGGACCATTGCGTGAAGCTCCCGTTGTACTGATGTTTCCCTGGTGTTGTGAACCCGGTTAAGGTGAATTCAAGCTAACTTCGTGTAGAAAGCTGCATTTCACCGGGTTGTACTGCAGGGTGTTTTAACTTGCAGGCAACCCACTGCGTTCCCGGAGGACGCCAAAACGAATGTGTTGGTCTGGAAAGACTTTCATTTATTTAACAGACAGTAGCAAACCGTTGCTGTTGCTGGTCACATGCATGCATCTTTCAAAAGCAATAACACCTGCAGCTTTGCAATCGCTATCACGTGGCCTTTGATTGTAATTCATCATTTTTTGTGATTGTTGCTCATTCGAAACGCTTACCGCAGTGGAATAGCGGTGAAACAACAGTTCAAAATGTGGGGACCCTGAAACCACATGAACAGTGTTGCGTGTTATTTATTTCCTGTACTGTGCAGTCATGGCAGTTTTTTGTTTTGCTTTAAAACCCTCTTCACCAATAGTTTGTCGTGTAGTTCGGTCCAGCATCAGCCTCACACATTGGCTGAACGTTTACTTGTCTCCAGTCGGTGTGAGGCCACGGCTGCCTCGAGGCAACCTTGCTGCTGGCAGCTTGACTAGAAAGGCTTTGGTCCTGTCGCGCCTGGAGCTTTGGCCATGACTTTTAGCGCAATATTGTTTGCCCAAGACAAAACCAAACAAGACATGATTGGTTTCTTTTCTAAGTTGTTATTATTTGCCCATTTTCGTTGGAGTGCGCTGCAGTTTATAAATTTCCAATTTTTTGATGAAAACAGGCAAGGTTTCGACCTCTGCAACTGCTCTGCCTACGCGTAACTGGCAAATGATTGTTGTTTTTGCGCACATGCTGAGAGGCCCGATTCCTGGGTTAGCATCTGTGTTTGCTGCAACATCCGCGACCTTGTTTTTGACAAAGAAAGCTTCGTTGCGAGCTACTAGTTCCCCACGAGAAAGAAAATTAATTGCAATGGCAGAAGATTTCGCTATGCTACTTTAAAGATTTCACCATTGGCTTCTGGTGAAAGATTGACTTCTTCTTGAATTTATAACTTTCCGTTCCTGTAACAGTTTCTGGCCGTATTTATCCAGCAAAAATTCAAAATAGCTTTTTTTAATTCTCGAAACTTTAAAAGATCGATTGCCGGGTCAGAGCGGCGACGTCATAATGGCTACAGTTCAAAACAGTAGGTTACCTTCGCACGCGTTCGAGAACGCCGCACATTTTCTTCAAAACTCTTTTGTTCAACCCAGTTGTGTTCCCCGTTCCTTGTGTTCATTGATGTTTTCGATCCCCACTCAGCGCGCGGGCTGCCACAACAGAGCAAGCCACTTTTTCTTGGCAGGGCTCTGTGAATCGTATGTATGTGAATGAAATAGCTTTCGCGTGTGTAACAATATTTGTGTGTTGTTGACGATGTAGACGAGCCCTCGGACAAGCAGCTGCAGGACTACTATGATCAGTTGCCGACGCAAACGGGTAAGCCTCCTCGTGACGTCATTCGGTCGGCTGCTGAGTGGTGCTTGAGAGAGCGCGCTGTCGGATTGTTGCGTACGCTTCGTTGCTTAGCTCAATGCATGCGTGCAGTAAAATGATAGTTTTCGATACCTCGGGGCGCAGTTTCCAGCAAGCAACCAACCACTTGTGACTACATTTTTGACATTAAAACCCATCCGCTAGACATGGTCTCCTCTTAACATTTTTCTCTTCATGTGCCGAGTATACCATAGCCCGAGAAGTAGTCACCACTTAGTGCCAGAAACAACTTCATAACATTGTATTTTAGCGCCTTTTTCGGCCGATGTTCTTTCCGGCGCTGATCAAGTCGAGTTGCATTCTGACACTAACCAGGAAGAGGCATCTTCCGTGACCCCTCATAGTCTTCTGAGCGAAACAGTCCCCTCCCAGAGTGTGTTATCATCCCCGGACCCACCACTTGTCGGCGCTCCTGCGCCATCCTATTCTGACTGGCCCGGTGTTGTTGAGGAGAGGCCAGCTGGTAGCGATGAGCCGTGTCAAACGGAAGAAGGGGTCGATGTCGCCGAAGATCTTTCTAAAGGTTTCGTTTGTCGATGTCAGCTTCTTTGTGTCCGGCCATGCTTTGGGTGTTGTTGGAATGTTCGTGTGTCATTTAATGTTGCATTGCTGCCTACCGCTTCAGCGGCATGTACATGCTTCATGTCCTTTCTGAGCTTGCCGATCTCATTCAACGACTGAGATCGTTGCAGTCATAACATTGAGCACCTTGAGCTGACTAACTGACTCACAGCAGCCTGCAGCATGGAATGCCGCATCACACGCAGTTCGCTTGCTCGTCTCGCCGCGGTTGTGCTGCAGAGCAGGCAGGGGGGTAACGAGGTTAGATGGCGCCCGGAACCCCCATGTTTCAACCTGCGGTCATTCGGAAACAAATCTGAGACTTTTCGGCGCCGGGAAATTGTGCCCCACTTTCCCCTCCATCGTCACGCCCCTGAGAGCAGGCCGAACATGATTCGAAACTGGGGTATTTTTCCCTGGGGAGCTTCCAGGGTTACGCTTGCAAGGTAGTAAGCCTTGTTGCCATGCAGAGGTTGATGTTACTGTACATCTTCCTAAAGACGGATGTCAGAGACTTAGTGGGAAAGTGGACCTGTAATTGTGCTTCAAAGCCATGAAAACCTCGAAACGTCAAGTCAGCGTTTACATATAAATCTGAAAAAAGATCAAACGGCATTTCCCACCGCGCAATACAAAATGGGAGTAGTACCAAATTAAGCATATTTATGTTTGGTTTGAATATTACACCCCACTTGAAAGTTGTTTTGTAACTTTACCAAGTAAGTTGCTCAAGAAATTTCTGGAAATTAATGTGAAATTTATTCGTAACAATTGCTGGCACTCCCACTAGCATTCAGGCATGCACCATACGCAAGTGCACCTGTCTTGCTAAAAAGCTTGTTCGCCTGCTGCTAACAAACAGAACAACAAGTCTGTCGGTGGTGTGGTGGTGGTGGATTTAACGCAGCTGCTTTCTGTCAATGTCAAGCCGGACTGCGCTTACACATGACTCAGCAGAAATTCGGCGATTTCAATCTCTGCCGATTTAACCGTTTGCCGTTGCTACTTAGCTGCGCGAAATGTAGGTATTAACCTGATGACATAGTTCGCGTTTCTTGAATTTGTTCGGCGTAGTTTGGCATTTGCCTGCGAGCATCTCCAGTTTAAAGCAATGACGAACGCGGTCGGAATGTCGTCAGCTGATTGCCTCGTAATCGAGTGTTGCGTCATAAGCGCTTTGCCATCTGATCGCTACGAACCACTCGCCACAGCAGGAACTGCTTATTCCCTGGCAAATATTCATATGTGGCTGAGGCAGGACGTGAAACAAGGCGTGTGCATTGCAATGTATAGCGAGACAGTCAAACACGCCATACGTTTATTTTGGTACTTTCGGCTGCATACAGCAAATGTGAAACAAATGAAAACGTTGAGAATTGCTGATCGAGTGATGGCACCTGGGCCATTCTTTCCCTTCTTGCTACTGATTGGTTTTGTTGCCCAGTTTCGCTTTGAGATAGCGAATGCAGAATATATCTATTTTAATTATGCCCATATTTTAATCGCTAGTTCATACAGGAGGATATGGCTCTAAGCATGGGCGCAATTAGGTGGAGGACACGAGGGGCGCGTCCCCCCACTTTTTCAGACAGTGGGAATGTAATATACGACCCCACATTTTTCACTTAGATTTCGTAATATATTGGTTTCACACCAAGCTGCCCCCCACATTTTACAACACCATGGCGCTAAGTAAGTAAAAGTCGAGGAACGGGTGCCGATTAGAAGTGAATTAATCCTAACCCATTAGTGTTTTTGAAGAGTAGCAACTAAGAATTTACAAATACTGTCTAGCGTTGCTGCCTTGTAAAACCCCGAGGAGGCGTTCGTAAAACAAATCACTGACTCCGGTGCGAGCAACCGCTCTCTGACTTCAGCTTTTTCACCAGTGAATGCTACTTTTCAGCCCACAGTAATTATTCCAACACACACGCTTTTCGGCCCTTTCACTGAAGTTATTCGTTTGGAAGGATCGCCGGCGACACCAAACTTCGCGCTTCGCCGTATCGTGACGTAATGTTTGACCCTTGGACCTTGCAGATGGTGATTCATTTCTCGCTTGTTTCGCAGTTGAAGGGTTGTTGAAACCGAGACCGTGATGGGTGGAGCTGAATTGTCGCGCAATAATGGCGAGCGCCGTTTTTTGTTTATCATTCGCCGTTTACGCGCTATTTCGTTCGCGACCAATCAGTGTTGCGCAAACCTAGTTTCGCGCACACTAGGTCAGCTGACTGACCGCACTGGGGAGCAACGGTGGCGAAAGTGTCTGGGTGTTTTGTGCGAAAGCGCTCGGTGTCATGTTACGGCCACGTACACTAAAACTACGCATCCACAGTTGAAGTCTCCAACAATGTTTGTTGCGTCGCTAATGCTGAGCCTCGTTGTTCGGTTTGCTGATATAAACGAACTGGGTATTGAGCCTCGCATTCTCGAAGTTGCAAGGTCCAAGTAAGTGCACATGTTTTACAGGTTAATGATTTTCATGGACGCTTGTCGCTTGTCGAGCATCTGCAAAGAGCCAGTCCAGCCCAGGCTCAGTTTTGAGTAAACATAATTGCGCAATTGACAAGTGATTTCATTATCTCCCACTTCAGTTCAACAGCTGAGTGAGCATCAGCTGTCAGTCAACTGCTCAGGCGCGGTGGTTGATCCAGTGTCGCAGCGGGCAGGTTATGTACTCGATCACGGATGTCACATCCACTGAGGGTCACAAGAGTATCGCGCTGTGCAGACTGTGCGACAATCATGAAATACACTAAAAACTCGTCAATTTTGATTTAAGGGTATGCCAGGAGCCCCAAATAAAAGGCGAAAACGTGAGTGTTGCTCGTATTGTTTGAGGGAAGCAGCCAAACAGACGAAGGCCTCGATGAATGAAGAAACGTGTGCCGCTTGCGCTCTGTCCTAAACCCTCACCTGTAATATATGTCTCACCTAAAACCCGCGATTACCTGCGTGGGAAACTTGACCTTGAAGAATTCTGGTGTTGCGAAACTTAATTCAGGACAAAACCGAATTGCTTGAACTTAAACGTTTTGAATCTTCAGTTCCGCTGCGCTTTAGTTGCCAGATGGAGCTAGTTGTTGTTTTGTAACCACTAACCCACGGTCCGGTCAACTTTGAAGCGGACCAATTCTTAGAGCTATTGGGCTATTGTTCCATGCTGCCAAGTGATTTTCCGTGCCTGTTCCACTTGAAGCAGTGGTTGTCAAACTGTGGTACACGTACCACTAGTGGTACGCGAAGACCTTCAGGGTGGTACGCGAAGAGGCCTACTTTCTGTTTTTCTTCACAAAAAATATATTCACAGCTGTAGTTTTTACTTGTCTGGTTCTGTTAATAAATTCCTG
>Ga0210059_1005635_pt1 | contig 20132 bp, 17 predicted proteins | sample Ectturendosymbi2_FD_188042 | JGI IMG/M metagenome (GOLD analysis project Ga0210059, IMG submission 188042) | Ecteinascidia turbinata endosymbiont from Florida, USA - Sample 2 (SPAdes) (version 2) | ecosystem: Host-associated > Tunicates > Ascidians > Unclassified | place: Key West, Florida... | reverse complement strand
GGGCAGTGGCCCCCCTGGCACCCCCCTAGCTCCGCCCCTGACCAGAAGTATCTCTTTAATTAATAATTCGCGGTAGTTAAAAGCAGATGCCAAGATTTCGGGATTTTTAAAGTCCATGAAATGATCTCGATATGTGTATAAATGTTTGACTACATCGGTAGCTTGGTGGTTCGATTTTAAAGGATTGTGTTCATGCATGCGAAATTTATTTTTTTGACTGAAGATGGATTAAGAATAATCCGAAACGACTCAAAATAAAAATGTATAGTTTTTTGAAGGCTTTTTTAGTGTTGATGAAACTGTTAAGTCTATCCCAATTTTATGCTCCAAAAACTGAAATGTTTTTGAATTCCATCAAAGTTGAACAGGGGAATATTTCAATATCGGATCTAAAAAAGCAAAACTGAAAACAGTAGTTGTTGGTATGTCAAATGTTCTACTTGCCGCTGTTGACAAAAACCAATACAAATGACGCCTTCCATGTACACTCACTCACTTTGAAACATTCCTAACAGCATTCAGTTGAGTTACACAAACGTACCTGCCTCACACCAGCACGCTAAATAAATACAAGTCCAACAACATGTCATTATCTGAACTAAACACCGAAACTCGGCAAAAACCGACAACGTTGCTGTAACTGTGTTTTAGCAAACCAATAAGTTTTCCCGTGTTCCCGCTGTCAGAGAAACTTTGATTAAAAGCCTTTAACGAAGGACTGATTGTTACTCATTTTTTTCGTCGTTGCTTTATCCGCAGCGCAACTCCTGTTGGAAGAAATGTTAGATGACTTGAGCTATAACACGATGCGAGTACACACCACGTAATTAGTCAAGCAATACAAATTTCTGCAGTCACGGTTTCAACTGGGGAATAAGCATCTTAAAGCATTTTCTGTAATGCCAAACGTTTTGCCGTTTTTCTGCATCTCTTCGTAAATCTCGTGGCAAACCATACTTTCAGTATAACCTATCCACGAATTGTCCTGCTATTGTGATTCTTCTGATGTTGCGCGTTAGTCGTATTGGGCTTCTTGCAATGTTCGCACAACTGTACAAACTTTTTTGCCGTGGTTTACGTGCCTGTAAGGGACGAAAGGGACGTCTGTTGAACACGTTTCACCTCCACTACTCTGGCAAAACCATAAACAAAGCAAATAAAAGGTTCACTACTGCCGTGCGCAGCACCTTCTCATCAGGTATCACATTTTGCATGTAAAGGTTGCTTGCATGATCCAAAGAACAAAGATTCGAACACAACCTTTGTTGCTCTTTGTTTGCATGATCTTGCGAAGACGAAAGCAATAACCTTGTTGCATGGGGCTCTGCATCTTAACGTTCAGCAAAGCTGCGTATAGTGCATTATAAGACTAGACTTTCCTGTTTCAAGGCAGCTACTGACAGGAAACTACGCAACTTCACGCTAAATATCCGGAAAACCCCTCGCCCACAAGAGTTAACAGCAGCTTAAAATAAGCAAAATGTTTGAGTTTTATCTGGTGTGTAGAGCTTTCTGGTAATCCCCTTTTTGAGAGTTTTTGTGAATGGACTGTTGACACTTTCTTAACTTTTGCTTTATTCTAGACATTTCACGATAAAGACGTCCACGTCGAAAAGGAATATGTCCTAATATTATTTCCATTTCAGTTAGGCTTCTTTTTACACTCTTTTGCACTCATTTCGAAGGGTCACGAGCAGTCGCCGCATGGCCTGTTTTCATAAGAATATTGCCTTGAATGTGAGACAATGGCAATATCGCGCGTGAATCGTTCCCTTGCATCCTCCCATGAACGCCAAGCACGAGGCTGGACAGGCCGCAAGCACATTTTTTCAAGTCTGGGTCATGGCCCGGTCTAAAATCGAATCCAGCCCATACCAGATTGAATGGCGCGTGCTCCACCAACTGTACCACTTTAACCGATTCCGTTTTTGGTTGCACAGGAATTCCAAGCGGCCAGAAAAATTAGCATTCTAGTTGCAGCAATACTGGAAATTTGTGCCTAAAGTATTATAGTTTTTCAGTGGCAATACTTGAAATTTTGTTATGTTAATGGAAAGCATCGACTATTCAAGGGATTGCCTAAAATTTTTTCTGAACACGAAAAGATCTTTGTAAACAGAGCGAAACTTAGAAGTCTTGCAAAGACGCAATATGATTTCAATTAAATCAATATTTGTTGCTTTATTGCTTTTTCTACCAAAAATGTGTGTAAAAACTTCTGGTTGTCAATAATCAACACGCTTGTTTTTGTCGGCAAGTCAACGTCCTAATGCGTTATTGTGTAAACCAGTGTTTCCCAACTTTTTTAAGACACGGACTATTTCCGGACCAGTATAAATCTTCGCGGACTCAAGATAAACTAAGGCTACGAGAATGATCAAACGCTAGTTTTAGCAAATTCGGTTCATCGTCCACATTCACAAATTTCAGTTAGAATCTTGTCTGTATGATTTTGTTTCACAAGTTTGTCGAACAAAGAGCCTGTGTTCGTCAACGCCCGCCTGATGCCGTCTTCTGGTTGAAGTTGGTGCCGGTACTTGGTTTAAAAGTAGTTATATTGTTGAAAAACAGCTAAAGACCTTTTGTTGTCTGCCGACACAGATCAGAGAGATTTGATTTGGACATCCACTCAAATTTGAGTCAAGCTCCACAGCTGTCGACTTTGCAGCTCAATAAGCTATTCAGCAATGCAATCCATTTTACAATGAACCTGTGGCTCTGACACCTCAAAAGGGTTCGCACCCAGTTAAATGTTTTCATGTAATTGAGAAAAGGGATATATCTATCCATCTCGGAGAGATGTAGTAAGGCGCTCAAGAAAGATTTGACGAGTACAGCTCAAATCAATTTCTATCTCTTCTGCAAATGCGTTTAATGCCAAAAACGCAGATCTTCCATTTTCAATTCGATAGATCCACAACTGTGTCTTATGTTTAAACGAGACGATGTCTCGGACACATCTAAAAGTATATTTTATCTTTTCCCTGCATGGAACTGTTTAGCTGATTCAAAAGTATAAAAAATCACCTTCGTACAGCTACAGTATTTGGCAATCCACTTGCTGTCACTGAAACGTTCAGCAAAGTTGTGATTCTCTTCTTTTAATAACGCACCGGTGTCATTGCGTGGGCCACTTCAGATGAAATGAAATCTATTTAAAAACTGTCAGATCTGCTTAAATTTTTTCGCTGTCTGATTTTTTCTCGGCGAAGAAGACAATAAGTATCTAAATATTTTTGTTTTCCTTTTTCATTAATTCATAAAGCTTTTTTTATTCTTATCATGCCTGAAGCAACATCGGCACAAACAGACGCGCAGTGAGTCCGCGAAAGCTGATATTCCCTAGTGAAGGAATCTGCTTTCTTAAACATTTTTGTGGTATGTTTGGCAAGTGGACAGCAAAAGAGAAATTGTTCCGCCTAGTCCTCAGTCATACGGTATTGCACGAACATCATGAACTGTGCATCATTTCCTAAATCTGTGGTCTCACGTCTCGCCCATCTTTCACTTCGCTTCTCCTTCGCAGCAGCAATAGTTTGTTTCAGAATATCGATTGAGAGTTCTTGAATGCGCCACTTGATGGTGTTGTTTAAAGAAAAGCCATAGCTAACTCATTAGCTACGGCATTACTGCACATTAACCTGGTTATTTTCACGGCTGCTGGTTTGACCAAGCTCTCTCCTGCTGTATAAGGCGCTGTTGCTCTTGCATTTTTCCAAGTTACAGAAAAAAAGCACGCACTGCTTTACTATGGGACTACGTTTTTACTCCTGAAGTAGATGGACAATAAGTACGAACGACTTCACGTTACCTGGTCTTTTTCCTCTTTGAAAAGTTCAAGGATTTCGTCAACGCATTATACATATTTTACTCGAAATGCTGACGTAGCTTCTGTGAGAGATCGTGAGCAAGGAGTCTTGGCAATGCACGAATTGTGGCCGGATTTCACCGTTTACCATGACTGAATTAAATCCAAGTTTCCAGTAGTTGTCGTTATACGCAAACGCCTGCTTTGTTTTAGCAATTATAAACTATAACTATGGTTTAGCAATTATAAACTCTTCTGGTGATTATATTTTATTATAACGTTGGCTTATAATAAAATATAATCACCAGAAGAGCTTATTCATCTGTTAGTTTGGAATTCAACTTGCTTGAACTGCTTGATTTACGAAGTGGTCCAAAAACAGTTGCTGTTCTAAACAGCAGCCTTTTATCTAAATTTACATATATTGTTATCAAAACGAAAAGGGTGCAGTGAACACCAAAGTTATGTCACATGAATCAGCGCAAAGACATTGCTAATAATTCGTATGTAATTAATTTTCTTTACAAACAGCGTAAAGCAAGTCATTCGAAATCAATTTCAAGTCAAATCTGGCAAAGGAACTGTGAAACAAGTGAAATTAAAATGAATATCGATGTCTTGCAACGTTCAATCTTGTACCATCAAGTAACTGCAGCTGTAATTTAATGACCTAATTAGGCGATAGCATGTGTTCTCTTCTTGATTACATATATAATTTTTCATATTTGCTTTTTTTCAAAAACTTGTTGATCGTTTTTCCAGGGCTTCAATGTACTCCTGCATTTTGTCTTCTTTGCGTCTACCCTTCTCCTGTTGGCGTTGGCGGGAATCTTCGAGTTGTTTCACGGGTTCTTTCGGTTCAAAGGTCAGATTGACGAAGTTGTTTGGTTGCTTGTCAGCAATACGTCTATCTTCTCGTGCAATCATGTCCACAAAATATACATGTACACAATTTCTCATTCAGAAAAAAAGCAATTTGCAAAATAGAATTAAGCCAATCTTTACTTCATAAAAAAGAACAGAAAAAAAACAAAGCAAAGTCATCTGCAACTGGATTCAGAAAAGTAAGCTCTGCTAAATTCTGTTTGACTAAATTTTAACATCTGACGGTAAATTAATGGACTTGCTGTGCCAGTGCGTTATGTCGTTTACCACGTATAGTAAATCTCACGAGTGTCCATGCATAGTTGCGGAGTCGGAGGTAAAATATCCGACTCCAACTCCGACCTTTCCTAAACTTCCGACTCCAACTCCCGACTCCGACTCCACCTTTCCAAAATTTTTGACTCCGACTTCGACTCCTTAACATAAAGGGAATGGCATTTGGCTGTTAAAACCAATGGAAATCGTGGGGCCCAGCAAGAAATCTCTGTTGCAACTAAAGTTTCAAAAGAAACTGTACCATTTCAACAGGAATTCCCAATTTAAAAGTGTGATTTAAAAAATGATCCAATTGGACATCCGGAGTCGGATTCGGACAAAAAATCCAACTCCGACTCCCAGTGTTGTTAGGAATCCGACTCCACCCAAAAACCTCCGACCCCGGCTCCCACTCCGGCTCCGACTCCGCAACCCTGTGCATAAACACAAATCAAAGTTAGTACAGTGAGCAACATGCCAGCCAAAATTTACCGGAAACCAAGCAAACGCAACATTATCCACAGTGTGGCTTAACAAAAAAAACATAACACAACTAAATTTGTCACGTTAAAGCGACTGCAGGAAATTAGAATGGAGAAGTAGTGTAGGTATTTGTTAAAAGTGTTGCAACATTTCGAGCGATTGCATTTGTAAGGTTAGTCTTTTCCTTTTAGTTTCTCCGCCTTAAATTGCTAAATAGTTTACTACGTTTCCAAAGGGCCATCCTGGCTATAATGCACATACTGCAAAAAATATATTCTTTAAACCGTTGCAAACCGCGTTTGTGAAACGTTTTTCGTTTAGGAATTGAGCTTTGATTTTTTCTTTGAAAATAATCAAGTGTGACACAAGATTGTTTTTCGTAAATTCAAGTTAACGCATTACAATTTATCTGATTATTGAAAGAACCCATTTCCTCTATAAGCAGTGCTCAAAACAATTCCTTACCTGCCAAAGTTCGTAACGATTTTAGCAGAATTTTTGTCTTCCTGTAAATAAAGCACAAATCTACTTTAACAAACATTTAATTGCCACTAGTAATCGAAAGCGCAAGCTCAATTCAGGAGCTTAACAACACTGCAAAGGCTTTAAAAAGTAGGACACATTTTCAGTGCAATCCATAAGTACATTTTTCAAGATGAACCCTTTAGGCAATAGCTCTGTAAATCTCGTGAAAAGTAAAAGTATTTTACGTTTTGATCACAATTTTCCCACGCTTTGATAAAACGCTTTTTGCTAAAACATTTACGCTTTTGATTTAAAATCGTTTCAAAGAAGATTAAATTAAAAACAAAAAGCCTGAATGTAAGAAAAAGAAGCTCGCCCCCGTTTCACAAACTGTGTGTCGTGACGCAAGGTAAAGCATTTACTGAGGCTTAACAAACAACTACTTTGTGGAAAACAGCACTTTTCTGCAAAAAAATGGATTTTCATACAAAAACAAAAAAATTCATTGCAACAGGACAAATTTGCCCAAACCACAGTAATTTTTGCCTGAAGAGTTTTTACTTTAGGTTTCTTTGACGTATTCATTTATTCTGATCCATCAAGTTAAGATGAATGTTCGTCAATCGGATTTTACCAGCTGGCATGGTCGCTTGCTTGGTGTTTGCAGCACGCTTTTTTGGGAAAGAACAGAACTTATTTCTACTCTGATTCAACCTCTAATCTTTTGCACATCAAGCTCGCAACCAAAAATAATTTTTACCAGTATTTGTAACCAATCACAGCCAAGAACGTTGCTGTAGCAACGAGGAGTATGGAAATTTTTACTGAAGTGTAGTAATCAGCATCTCGGCATTTTCGTTTCCACACGTCTTTTTGAAAAGTGTCTGCAAAAAGCATTAACACAACTAAATGAATGCCAGTTTAATGCAATCACATCAATTCCTACAAGGTAGGCTCTCAGAAGTTTAATGTGCAGTCTATAATTTGCTTGAAGCGTTGAATTCGAAGTAATGAAGTTCCGATGCTTTTCTGAAAAGGTGTGACATTTCAACTGGTTGATTTGTCTTTGTCTGTAGCGAAATGCCAGTAAAATTGCTGACCACGCAAAGGTCAGTAAAAAAAGAAAGATGTAGTTGGCGTTCGCTTACTATGACACCAGTGTTCCCACTAAGAAACTTTTATACTGAGCAAGTGTTTATTTTTATGATCATACAATTGCACAGCCACGCAGACGCCAAACCACTGAAGCGTTTCGGGCAGTATAAGGGCTATGCGACATACAGTGCACAATATATTAAATTTGGAATGCTGCAAGTGCGCGAGAATGAGATTTCACTGCGCGAATGGTCTGCTGGTGGAACTGCGCAGTTGCGCACCTTAGAGAGAACATTGTATGACACACCAAGACCTTGAGGCAAGAGAATAAAGGCAAAATACGAAAAATGACGGCAGAAGAACTCCAAGCTTGCGGTGAGAAAGTACGGATTTTACACAAATCAGCCACGTATGGTTTTAGCTCACTGCTCCTCAAATTACAATATCGTGCAAACGATTTGTTTTCAGTTTCATCAACACTAAAAAAGCCTTCAAAACACTATACATGTTTTATTTTGAGACGTTTCGGATTATTCTTAATCCATCTTCGGTCAAAAAAATAAAGCAACACTTGGCAATGTCAGCAATTCAAAACCATAAAGCTTTGTGACGCAAGAAAAGACAATGCTGTGACGCAAAAGACTTCAAACGCAAACCCGAGACAGCCAGCCACGTCAAAAACACGTCAAAATGACACGTCAAAAACCGTAAATTTTTTTTTTTTTTTTTTGACACGTCAAAAACCGTAAATGGCACGTCAAAAATGTCTCAAAATAAAACATGTATAGTTTTTTGAAGGCTTTTTTAGTGTTGATGAAACTGTTAAGTCTATCCCAATTTTATGCTCCAAAGATTTGATTTCAGTTTGCAGTAATGTTCATCCACTGCAAAGTAAGTCACTACAACAAGTATTTCTTTCGCAGAAAGTATCGACGTTATCCGTACATGCCCAAACGATAGAAAGTAAGCTTTTCTTTGCATTCATTGATTCACATTTTAGTTTAATTTATTTCTAGGCGGAGTTGTCATGACAGGCAACCAGAAATTCATGGTTATTCGCATAGTGTAGAACGTCTTCCCGTCTTAATCACACGTGCATGCTGAGCCTTAGCAGAATGGAGGGAAGTATCAAATGTAATAAGATTTACGAACGGCCTAATGCAATTAATAAAGCTATGTGTTCCCAAAGTTATCCACATTTAAAATTAACAGGCAAAGTCATCAGTATATACAGTATACATATATATCTCAGAATGGGTTGCGTGTGTTGTAGGAACTTCCTTACAACAAAATGATTTCATTAAAGAAATCCACAAAGACAAAGCATACGAAACCATAAAAAATACATATGAGGACTTAAGCATTGAAATGCGTAAAGCACAAACCTTGTGAAACGACAAGAACGACCTTTGGACCTGGATGGTATGAAAACATTAAAACAATGATGTAATGAAATAGCTGAGAACGTTATGGACGAAGAAAATAACCAAATACGAACATAAATTAGAACATAACCAATTATGGACACACAAAAGCTGATACATACTAGAATAAAGAGTGAAGCAAGATTACCACTCTAAGAGCCGCAACTACTCTGTCTCGTGGAAAGCACAGAATTACGTCAAGCAAGAAGCGACAAACAACCTGTAGTAAAACACCTGCTAACATAAACGAAGTAAAAAGTGAACTTCCGAAGCGGGTTTTACCCCAGGTAAATTACTTTCGAGAAGGCAACTTGTGGAAGAAACAAGATAATAAATAAAATAAGAATTTAGTCAGTTTCATGAGCAGAAATAAGAAAGAGATAAGTAACAAAGTTATAAAAGGCCACCAAAAACTGCCTTAGGCCAGACCATCTCCCACATGGCCTCAGGAACATAAGACGAAGAACCAAGAAGAAGAAATCTCAAGCAAGGACGAATACTGCAATGACAGCACAGTTACCCACGCCTATTGCTCATCCGTAGTTTCGCCCGAGAAGAAGGCAAAAGAAAAAGACGTACACTGCAATGACAGCACCGTCACCCCCCACCTGCTGCTCATTTTTAGATCTGTCTGAGGAGAGACACGTTTGCTACAGGTCAGTCTTCATGAACACCTGTGCTATGTCAGTTAGATATACTGTGTTCGGCAACTAACAGAAGTACGAATGTTTGATGTCAGTTGCAACGACGTTTGTTATGTTCCACATTTGTTCAAGAGTACGTTGCGTCAACTTCGATTTAAAAAGAACTTTGTAAGTTGGAATTTTATAGACCACTCATTAATTACATATGAAACATAATGTTTAATCGAAGTAAAGACTTAAATGCGTGAAACGATTGTGTGTTCCGGGTAACATTCGGGTATGTTAAACAAACTTAGCTTTTGCAACAATGTACCTTGGTATGTGTATGAACCCATTTGAATAAAATACGGTACCTAAAGTATTTTTATCTTGTCGTATGCATCCCAGACCGAACAGTATATGGCGACACAAAGAGATATAACACGTGCGGCCAAAGGTAAAGCCTCGGAAAAAACAAAGCGTCATTCGGTGGTGAAAGTCTAACATGAATCGATGTGAAAAAAACATCATAAATCTCCAACTGGTCAACCATCGCAACCAAACTAAAAGATAATTATTATTTGGCTTGCAAATAGCCTCAATGTTTGCTTTGTAATTTTGCCTGCATTCGCATGCTAGAAATTGGCAATACACATGATATAAAAAGCAACACAAATACTTTTTTGCACCAAGTTGTGGTGGATGAAATGAAGACAACACGAACAAACATCACATTGTTATCAAAAATTGTCATTTTAAAAACTATGTTTCTTTCAAGTAAACATGTTCTTACAATTTATTTTCTTAATTGCTATCATTATCTTAAGTGAAGCCAATATTCCGTGTTTTAACATTATGCAACCGTTCTTGCCAATGGAATTCAAAACTAGATATTTATTACTTAAATGAACATTGTTTATTTTGAAATGTAACAATAAGAAGACTACATTTTAGCTTTATCTATTTTAGCGGATAGCAAGTTGACCAACCTGCAGAAGTTGCAGCATGATCTACTGTGTGTTCAGTTGTTGTCATACTTGAAGAATTCGGACGTTCGACTTCCAATTTCTGGCACGCTGTAAACTCGTGTTGCAAATTGATAGAAAATCCAGTAGCTGACGCTCGTAACCGCAACGTCAGCTTTGGAGGCCAGAAGAAACTATTCAGAACGGTCAACTCGCAGGCAGAGTTGGCTGCATCATTTATGCAAGAGTTTTCCATACGAGTACTTCTCAATTGGTACAGAGCACACCAAGTCTGTTTCGACCAAGGTTTAGCAATGTGCATATCACGCGTAAGGCTTCCTGAAACAACAATAAACAAATTTTATTCTGCTATAAAAAGAATGCATTTTGCCTTTTCTTTGCATATATTACAAACTCATTTCTGCAATTTCTGCACATTGCTTTAAAGGCCCACTTTTCCAGTCAGCATTTCCTTAAAAATCTTATTTACACCCTTCCAACCGACTGAAATTTTTCTTGTGGAGTATCAGACTGGAAAGGTTTCTATTTGATTTTAACATGGCGCATGGCGTTAGATGTCAGAGATATCAATCCTCAAAACCAAAGCTGGATCATGGTCTAATGTTTTGCCAACACATGAAAAAAACTACGAATTTTTATCAATTTTGGAATGCTGTTTTTTACAACTGGCTCGTTATTTAAATTTCCTATAGCGCTTTCGAGGCTGTTAGCAAACGCAATGATTTCCCTCAATACTATAAAGATGCGACGAAGCTGCAAGTTTGTAATTTTCGTCTGTTAGTTCTCGAACAATATAATCTTCTGTGTTGCACAAAAAGTAACAAAAGCCTGGGGTGGAAACGTTTAACCGAAACGAAACCTAACAATCTTAAAACATATATTTTACAAAAGAAATACAAAAAAGCTCTGCACATGAATAGTCACCATTAATCCCGCTTTCGATATCGACTAAAGCTGTAGCATTTAATCTTGTGCTGACAACTGCAGCGACGCGGAGCACAAAATGTTTTTCATTCATCGTTGGTACGAATGTTGTAAAGCACGTAAGAGACTGATTCGCATCAACGACATGCACCAGTGTTTCTTTATCTGAAAACATCTCGTTTGATCCACAATCCCCTTTGACTGAAGTGCTGCACGCTGAAAACAGATATGCTTTATGTTTTCGCTTTTCTTTTACGTTTCAGTTATTTTCAGGAACATTATGCTGCAAAAGAACAAGGCGAAGTAAAACATTTTTCCCAAACCTTTTCTTCGTGATTTCTACAAAACAGGATGTACATTTTGCCAAATCATGAAACAAAACAAGCATAAACCTATTTGGTATTCCATACATAGAGGAAATGAGTTTGGACCAATAGGTTGAATTAAACAATGTGTTTTACGCCACAATGGATTAAACAGCAGCTTGCTAAATTGTGAAGAGACTCTATCAGACCATTCACCCATCACCTGATTGTGACCACCTTCTAATTCTCTTTGCTGTTTCTAGTCAAGGATGGGCCTTGATCACATTGCGTTTGGCGCTGTTCATATAGAGCAAACAAAGAATCTAGATAGAAAACTTTTGATATAATTAGCCTTGATAAACAAATGAATGAAGAAGAAATTTGTCTTTAATTTAAAAGGAAAGAAATATCTAGCAAATGAAAACTTACTATTATAGCTTGCATTATACCCATCATCACATTCTACGACATAGAGCAACATTACATAGTAATGCGTAATGCTTTTTTATTTAAAAAGACATTTTTACATATTGGTGCTTTAAATCTCAACGCCGAAGCATACCAGTCCAGGAAACAAATAGATGAAATATTTAAAAAACAAAATATTTCCAGCAGACAAACTTACCGAAAAACACAAATGTACAAGACACAAGCAGTACGTCTTTGTTCTGCATTGGGACGAGTAAACTTTTGTCTGAAGATGTTGATTCGTTAAACCACTCGTTTGTACTAAATATAGAAAAAAAATTTTTGTATTTGTAATTCACAACGTTTAGGGATGCCATTGAACAAATATTAATTTTAAGGAAACCTTTTAGTTTCGTGTTTGCCTCCAAACTAGTGAAAAACTAAACATATCAAATTCACCTTTATCAAAACTCAACATTTGCTTCCTGAATGCTGATGCCACTACCCAGTTGAAAATTACCACACCGATTTTTGCTATCAACGTTTTGCCAAACTAATTTAGAAATTTGTGAAGGTTTTCGGGGCGCTTGAAAAAAATTGGCATTAATAAAGTATTTGTTCAGAAACGTAATCCTACTGTAAAACTATTAAAAAAAGTAATTGACAATTCATAAACAAATTGGCTATGATTTTTGTGGTTACAGTGCACAAAAATAAACTATCAACGATATGACTTTATAGATAACTTACACATTTTCAGTGCTTTGTAGCAATACAAAACAACGGAGGTTTGGTGACGAGGTCTATTTTTTTAAAACAAACAAAACAACGGTAACTGTGATTGTTTATGATAAAACGACTGTTCCGACAAATCGGGAACAAGACAACCACAACCCCTTGCACTAGTTTTGCTACAAATAAATTATTATGAATTTAGTGGAAAACCAGTTGCACATTTTCTCTGCACAGACATGATCCGCTTTTTAAAACGCTGAAGACAATCAAACCAAGATTTTATGATGTGTTACTGTGCAACGCACAATGCTTGTGTGGCCAAGACTAATAAATTTCATTCACAGGCGTTTGTCCTGACTACCAATCCTTACCTGAACAATAACCAACCACATATGAATTTGAGTTGGAAAAACTAGCTTTTAAATATTGTGAGAAGAAAAGACTGTCTGTGCTACGTGACTAATAATAGCTGTTACACTGGAGAATATCTCTTGTAAAAGTGTGAGGATGACGAAAACAGGAAATATTACGTGCGCCACCGGTGGTACGTTCGTACCGGGCGACATCACTCCGATATTCAGAATGATTCTACTTCCACTAAACGTTATAATCGATCGTGTGCAAAGCACGCGTTTCGTCCCTGCTACTTTACGGTTTGCAGGGATCGGGTGAATGAACCGGACGTGCTGCGATTGAAGAGAAACTACGCTTTCGGCGCTTTCCGGGTGAAGCAAAACATTGAAAAAGGTTACCGGAACAAAACAGTGAACCTTTAGGCTTTTCACAACTTGCTTGACTTTACCTGAAAAGCAACAAAACCTGCCTTTCACAATCAAATTTATTTTTCCCAGAAAATGCAATAGCTCTCTAAAATATTTAAAGAACACGAAAGCCTTTTGAATTTCTGGCGCCATTTTTGGCAAAACAGATCGTTTATTGTTATTGTAGTCCGATGCTATCTGGGGTCTGTTCAATAAATTTCGATAGTAGTCTGACAGGTTTTGTAAAAACTAAATCGGAAAAATTATGAATGTAGCCAATATGTTATTACTCTGGAAAGAAAAATATTATTCAAGTACGAGTAAGTGGGTAAAAGCATTACGAAATATTTACTAACTACTCTCCGCCAACATGGTTTTCCTTTGTCACAAATTTAGAGTCAGGTTCGGTTAAGAAACGCGTTTTCAAAGTAGGTGGAAGTGAAAAACCCCTAACGCAACCATGCACAACCTGCGGCCGTACGGCCCCATGCGCCCTTCGATAATGAAATTTGCGACCGTCCACTTGTAATTCAAAATATAAGATTTGTCGGCCGTGCTGGCGTATACTGAAGCAAAACAAATGCAGGGCAAGAAAATCAGTCGACACTGCGTAACAATGTGGATGGTGATGTCACAAAGAGTTACAGAATGAATACCCAATTTGACATATACCGGATAAAACCTATTTTTTAATTAAAGTTATCTCAAAAATATAACTCGAACTCATTGGCGGCCGTACTTCATATAAATAAAAGTAATGCGGCTGGCAATAGTAAAAGGTTGTACACCCGTGATAGTACGCAACGAATTATGCAAAACAAAAAAGCGCTAAAATCCAATAAAAGTTTCATGTGAATTCCAAACAATATTGGAAGTTTTGAAAAATATAATTTACAGTAAAAAGTGTAGTTCCACTTTATTTCTTCCCAAAACCAAATACTCTCAACACGATAAAGGTCGTGTTTGTTTGTTTCCTGCTTGCATTCAACTTTTAAAATAATTGCCGATCAGGTTCTTTTTGTTTGAAACTGCAAAGGCTCAGCCATCACGCAATCCATTTTTGGGTGAAGCACTTTTATTCTCGGAGAAAGCAACGGTCTGCTGCCAAAATGAATCTTACAACGTGAATGTGACAATCTATGCACGGTGAAGACAAAACCCGAAATGTATTTTATCCAAGCTTCCTTCCCCGGGCTACCTGCCTCGGGGACCTATCAGGCTTTTCTCACCACGTGTAGACAACAGAATCTGTGATTTTAGCCCTTCATCATTGGATATTCTTGCTCAGTTTTGATAGGAAAGGGATTTGTGATTTAACTTAGAACACTATTTTCTACTGGTGCTAACCATCACGTAGTTACGGTATTTTTTGCGTCAATTTTCGGCAAAGCTACTTCTAGCACTGCTAGCAAACTTTTTGTTAGTTAGCAAAAATTTGTATCGATGAAGGATGAGATTGAAATAAAAGTTGATTTTGAAACGATAAAAGTACACATTTTGAAAAATGTCCTGTAGCACCAGGTAAAATAGTCACGCAAGTGCAAAGTAAAAAAGCGTCGTAACATGTGACAAAAAGACCTGTGCGAAATCGGTTCAAAAAATCGATTCATTAGCAGGCGCACGGACCATGCTGTCTGTACGAACTTTTTGCAGTTTGCAAGCCTCCTTGCATGCAGACAAGCATGGTTGAAGTACAAGCAGCACAACCCGTGTGAAATTTTAAAAAGCAATCATTACAGTACCTTAGGCGTTATATTCTGGTGTCAGTAACTGACGTTGGGTCATCTTTACTTGTTGAATGGTTTTAAAATTAAAAAAGTATTGTTGGGCCATTTCATCTGTATAGTAACAATTGGTTTCAACAAGCAACTTATTCAATGTAAATGTAGCTGGTCTACTCTTCAAGCAAAAATTTGTAGTTTTTTTAAACAATTTCATGCAAAAAAAGCTCTTGTATGTTAAATTTTCTGCCGCACTATCATTGCGAAGGAGGAATGACTTTACGGTCGTTATCAGGTTTTATGTACTTCAGCATTGCTGCAATAGTTTGCAGAAAAGCGATGTCTCATACATTTCACTTCATTTCAATAACATTTGTTTAACTTACACATTCGATTACAGTTCGACATGAAGCAGGTTATGCTCCATATACGACATGCCATTCACAATTCGCATTCCGTGCATTCTACGTTCCTCGGATTACGTAGAGCAGTGGCTCTTAAACCGGGAAGCGCGACCCCTTGGGGACGTGAAAAGTTCTCAAGGGGGGAGCGAGTGTATGGCAACGACATATTGTTGGAAAACAGGATGACAGTGGCGTAACCGGGCCCAAATTTTGGGGAGGTCCAAAAAATTTCGAGGGGAAAAATGTTTGACGTTAGGCCGGCAGCAGTATTTTTGTTTGGGGGGCCGCTTCTCAAAGCACAAAAATTTGGGGGTGGCCATGGCCTCCCTGCGCCCCTGGCTACATCTATGCAAGATAATGGCGAATTAATTGTGGTTATGCTTTTTGTATTTGATTAGGACATTATGTGAGGCACGAGCAACAATGGCTAACAATGAGCAACAAAGAGCAACAAGAGCTAGGCACAATAAATAGAGCACATTACACTTGATGGCAAAACAAAATAAAGAAAGTTCTCGGAAATTGGAAAAATGTGAGCGGCAGACTCAGAAAAACCAATAAATAAGCAGAAAGGGTAATTACAAATGCAATAAATATGTTAGAAAAGTTTTGCAAACAAAATGTCAATGAGACACATTACGAACCAAACGATTCCAGTTATGAGAGCACAAGTAGTGGCAGCACATCTTCAAATCCTTTACTAAATGATATAATTTTCACTGATTTTAAAAACGCACTCTTCGAATATACTTCGGCTTCACAACGCACACACAAGCAACAGGCACGCGCAGAGAATAATGGCCTTTCACGCGGACTGTGTATCGTATTTCTCGGACTTGGAAACGCGCAGCCAGTCTCGGGGAAAACCCGTGTGGGGCACGACAGGTCGAATTGCACATTGCCACTTTAATGAAGTGATTGGTGAAGCACTGCAAGTAAACGTAGTCCCATTGTACCATGGCGGTTTGCATCGGTCGCCTGTAAGCTCCAGGTGGTAATCGGCATCTGCGCACAAGCATCCAGTTCTTTAGCTTTCCTTGTCTTAGCGATTGCGGCGGCAATGACAGTGGCTATCATGTGCGTCACAATAGCACATTCAAAACTAAACACATTTTAGATTCAGAGACAATCTCTGGAGAAGCGTTTAAATACGCCAATTCATGACCAGAAACATCGGGAAATATGTCAATCTTCTTACTCTTTCAGTAGAAGTTTTTGAAAGTGGAATCACATGAAATTAATGTTTGTAATAACAACATTTATCAATCAAAATAACGGTTAATATTTGCAAAAATTGTTTCAATAACAATAAAACTCGACTAAATTTATTTTGTGTTCTTAATCAATCTCGTGAAATCTTTCAAACAAGTTGCTTGAGATCTGTAATCACCTTTTGCGTTACAGTTTGCTATGCCACATTATTTGACAGACGTTGAAGTTGAGTTTTCACACAGTAATATAATCATAGATGCATGAGGGAAAGTCGTGAAATAAGTTTGTTTTGAAGTTAATTGTGCGAATGAGTATGCTACTTATGATTATTATTCATCAACCAAAATGTACACCTCATCTAATTCTCATTACAGAAAGTCTAGTTTTTGAAATTAACAACGTGTACGCAGAGTTAAAAATCGATTGTTTTGATAATTTCAAAAGCGACACTTTCAATCATAAAAATTAAACACTGATGACATAACATCAGCTACAAACATTCTGATTGCTTCCGTAGTAAAAGTTGCATTTTTTATATGATTGAGCTTCAAAGCATATTATGACTGAGAATAAGCAATGCACATGGGCGTCAGAAGGATTTTTTCCAGGGAAGAGCCACTAGAGCATTTTTCAAAAGTTTTTCTGGGGGACCAAAAATGGTGAAATTTAATTTTTCCAACACGATATTAAGAAAAAAAACATTTTTGCTGAAAATTTTAAAACGCCTCCCTTTCGACACCCATGGCACTGCCCATGCTTCCGTTAAAGCAATTTTGCGCAAAATTTTTAAAACTTCGTTTGTGCCAGTAACACAGGTCATAAGAAATCAAATTAACTAAAACCGAACAAAATAACGTCAAACGATTGCAAGCAAAAGTCATAGCGGTTTTGTGGATTTTTTCACTGTTCGCGGAGTGGATCTCGAATCATACTAACTAGACCACCTATTTCAACGCTAAAAGAAACATCGTTTACCAGCATATCAGTCGAACGTGCTTTGTTTAAGATAGAATTCATTAACTTACACGTTGCTGGGTGGGTTGGTCGGATCAATCTCTATCGTTCGTGCAGAAATTTCGCACATCAGAAGAGATATGAGACTCACAGTGACAACGATTATCTGGCTTGTCTGAAAAAGATCAAGCATAATTCAGGCAAAATTCAAAAATGTTTTCGTACTTTTTTTGTTCTTTTGCACAAGTGCGTTGACTGAAGTATAGGATTCGATTTTGAAAACGATCTTTGCCAAAAAACAATGTTCACAATAAACTGCCAAGTGCAACATTAACTTTTATTCACCAACACCAATATGAAAACTTTTTCTTCCAAGTTTAGAAGCTCATTTACAATTGAACGTGGATTCAGCAGTTTTAGCAAAACATCTATGGCATTTCTGGCTAAAGCAGAACCGCCATAAACAAGTTTGTGGCTGCCTGAATAAAAGAATGGGCATTCGTAATAGCTATAGTTTTTAACTGACTTGGTTTTTCTACATCAGTATCTCTGTTAGTTTCTTATAGGTGTGATTGTAGTAGCTTTTCTATATAAATCTTGAGCGTACCTGGCTTGAGTAAAATGGCAGGGTTTCAAAATGGCTTTTGATAATTGCACCACAATATCACCGTTATTTAAAATTAAAACATTTTGCTTGTTGTCCGCTCAAGATGAAGCCTGCCTGGCATTACGTTGCTAAATAAAATGAGCATAGCCAATGTGGCATAAACAAAGTCCAACCTCAATTACTGCACCTACTCAAAACTATCACATTTTTATTCGTATGTCCGAGAAACAAAAATATTTTTCACACTTGACGTTCAAAAATCACAAATATCCAATTTTACTTTAAATTGTGTAGCATAGAATATCATTAGACAAAGTCTTTGCGGCAAGTTGAAAAGAGTTCGCATGCAGCTATCAGTCATTTTGCGTTACTTTAACTGAGTGTCAATGTTTTACTTGATTTTCAGTTTCAGAGAAACGCATGCTTTACTCAAATTGGGTTCTTACTCAGAACAAGTCTGCTTTCTTTCTCACTGCTTTGCATTTTCGCTATGAAGAGCCAAGATTCGCTCATCTTTATACCCTAAATCTGATAAAAACGGATTTAATATAAGCAGATTTCAAGGCTTTTTTGGCTCCACAAAATGTATATACTTTGGAATTGATTTTATTTTTTAAATTTTTGTATCATTTTCAACCTTTGAAACAAATGCCGATATCGATTTTGTTTTGATTAAATCTTGTTCAAACCCATGTAGTATAACTTACCATTTTGCAGCTTCTTCAGGTGTCTATATTGCAAAACCTCAAATCAAACTCTCGCTGGTTTTGGAAAAAGAGTTCAGAGGAATTCCGGAAGAGAAATTACTTATTCACCAGATACAGTATTTCTTCGTCCTTATGCTGTCGTTATGTCAGTTTAGGTTTGCTCCCTGTTGCTTCATTCTCAGCTTTTATACAATCTTCTCGGAAGTGATCAACCTTCTTCTCCTGAAGAATGGATAGTTTTGATTTGAAATGAGGAAATACCCATTAAATTGTCAACTTTGCAGCAGCAAAATTACGCCCTTTACAGTTTTCCAAAATCAAGTTCCTCATTTTCCCCTTCAGCGTGTGATGAGAATAGATCGGCGGGTTCAGTGAAACTTGACACCATCACAGGGAATGTTTGACACGGGGTAACTGACCAACGCACGTAATCAACCTTTTCGGTCTATCTATTGTCTAATGGGATGAAAGCATCTCGCGACGTCCCCTTCCTTGCACATTAGAAATCGCAATTTTAGACAAACGGAAGACGTTTTTCACAATACCGGATCTCTTGTTTTAGGTTCTGCTTGCAACATCTTATAAATAGAGATAGAGGAAGGTCGTGACTTCCGTGTGTCCTGTATTTAACAAAACGAATTCATGTCAAAAAATTCAAAACAAGTTGTTTCATTCAAAATCTTGCACTTAATGCAAAAATAAGCGTCCGGAAACAAATTCGAAATGATTTACAGTCTGATTCACCGAATTTTTATTAATATTAAGTTTTCAATTGTCTTTACAAACTGCCACAAAATTTGACCAGACCGTATGGTTCAGCACAAACTTTTCATCAAAATAATATTTAGACCAATATAAGCTTGAAAGAGTTTGACATGTTTTGCAGAACATGTTTTGATTTTGAAAAGCATAGAAAACTAAAAATTTTGCAAAGAATTCAACGGTCTACGACAGTTCGGCGTTGCCGATTCGGCGACGGGACATTCGGCGATGGTGGTCGCAAATGTATTATGCAAAAAAATGTGTGGTTTTGAAATACTTTGAAAGTTAGACTACAAAGGATGTTTGCTTCATAAGTGCTTTTGCTGGCATCCTGATTGCCAGTGGCCAGTGTAGTTTCCCGTCCGTCAGGATTTTGGAAGAACTTAGTGCGACCGTGACCACGTGTGTAAAGAAATATGGCTTGTGACGTTTGTTTTTGCTGGCATGAGGCATTAGTGAGTTCACACAAAAGTTAAGCCTGGACAGCATCTATTACTTGATCTTTCATGTAGATATCATTTGGTTGCATTTCACAGCTAATCTAAGAATGTAACGTACTTTCTTGCCATCGGTTGCCCAACAATGTACGAATATGCAGTAATGGCATT
>Ga0210059_1005633_pt1 | contig 20134 bp, 16 predicted proteins | sample Ectturendosymbi2_FD_188042 | JGI IMG/M metagenome (GOLD analysis project Ga0210059, IMG submission 188042) | Ecteinascidia turbinata endosymbiont from Florida, USA - Sample 2 (SPAdes) (version 2) | ecosystem: Host-associated > Tunicates > Ascidians > Unclassified | place: Key West, Florida... | reverse complement strand
TGCTTTAACCAATGAGATCTCTTTTCTGTATATAAACCAGTTCGGTAGTATCTCCACTTCATTCTGACGATATCCCCTGAAGAGTGTCAGACGAAAAGCTTTGGGATGAATCTCCTACTTCACGCCAACTGCAGTTCAGGATAATTCAAAAAGCGCTCTCAGGTACTGCATAATTTTTCAAATCGCGCAGAAATTGAATTTAACCAGGAAGAAGTAAAAGGAAGAAGGCTGGCGGATGATTGGTAACATTTGTAGGAGCGCTAAGAAGAAATTCGAATAAAATTTTAATTGATTTTCAATTAGTGACGGGTGGTAATCGTGGATGTAGAGTTGAGTTCTGGTTTGGGACTTGATGTCCCACTCGTTGGCGTTTCACCTCGATACAGGTCGAATCGTCAACCAACATGAGCAGTTCTGAGCCGAGTAACTGATTGTCTCCGGACGGCAATTTTTTGGTCTGACACTATCCAGCGCACCCGTCTCTGCAAGGCGACAGGCCGAAAGGGGTGAAGCCGTAATTGATTATTTTCTTAGAGGCAAGGATTTAAGATGCAGTACGTGTTAAGTGGGTTCCCTGCTACAAAGAAAGAAGAGAACTAAATTAAACATTTACCACAGAGAAGCGATTTGAAGGTTAACGATGTTCTGAGTGATAGTTATTAGGCACTGTATGCACTAAGCAAAATAAAAAAGTATAACAGGATGTATGAAGTGGTCTAAAATAAAGTCAAGGGAGTAAAATTGTTGCAGATTTCACTGAAACTATATCGTAAAGCAAAACAAAAAAACTTAACAGTTAATCAGCTGAAAATGCAGAAACATTCAAACCGAAACGAACACCTAGAAGGTCCAGAATCACATGCGACAGCTCTATTTTCTCCGGCCGTGTTTTCATGAGTGGAATGTACAGAATCACAACGCAAACGACAGCCACCACTAAAGTAGTCTTTCACCCGCCTGCCATTTGTGGTGACAGCGTCATGCTGCAAAGTGCTGAATAGTCTTTTGGTTTGGAAATGTCAACACTTCGCCTCGTAGCTGATCGTCTGTCAGCCATCAGTCTTCGATGCAGAAATCGTCAAAGCACTTCATTTGCTTTTTATTGGCAAATAAAAGCACTTGGATCAGTGCCTTGAAACGTTGCATTTTATGCGGAAAACCTCTGATATTTTTTCAGGATCTGTGCAAAGTTTGTGGCCTTCAGAATGGCACTCCGCAACGAGGGAGATCGCCACCAAATCCCCTCTGCTCATCTGTTCCAGTGGCGAACCACTTAGAAACGGTTTGCGGTACAGCGCAGCTCTGAAGAACGATACCGTAAAGTCTGTGAGTGATTCATGTTACAGTGTCGTTTATGACATACTACAGATAGAAGAACCTGCTTGCTGTTAAGTTGACAGTGCCAATTGCGTGGCGTGCTATTGGTGGCAAACTTTAAATGCAGTACCATCTTGACTTTACGACCAGGTTATTTTCCTTGCCCTTCAATCTCACCGCGAGGCTAGTTTTCAAAACTTTGTTCACTGCTCTTTGGCGTCTCGATGTTATTGTCGCTTAGAACTATAAGTGCTCCTTGACGTGCATTGTTAAGTTCTGTCACGAATAATTTCTACAGTAGACTTACTACAGTCAGTGTTTTTACTGGCCTGTGTTGATGTGGCCTGTGTTGATGTGGCCATCACTTGCACATCTGCTCTAAGTCCATTGCTCTGTGTCTTCGCAACTATTAACATGCCACGCTCCCTATGTCGCAAGCAGCCAACATCCTCAGCGGCTCTGTTGTTCAGCTTAGTAGTGCGCCCTGTATCTGGTGAATGAAAGTGGGCGTCAATGGACTTGTCCATGCGTGGTTCCTCTAACGCATGCTTTGCAAAACAGTGCACTCTCATTACTCTCTAACCTACCTTCAGATAAAAACAGGTTATAGCGTGTAGAAAAATGTTTTGTTTCAATTTGTGGTAGAGATCTCCTTTTCAGCAACGTGAAACATGGCCATGTGCGTTGATACGAAACACCATATCAACCTTGAATTAAGATCGTGCTATAACTGATACTGTATTAGCAACCGTAATAATGCGTTCTGATATTTCATCATAACGTAGGTCTACGTCAAAATACGTTATGTCATTCATAAGGTATGTTTTTCATACCATAGCGGCTGGAAGGAGACCTAAACAAACTTACTTTGCGCTTAGGTCGAGTTGAACGAGCTGCGAACGGCTGTTGCCACACTTGTGGGAAACTCCGCTGAAACGTTGCCCTTGATCAACCAGATGGACTTTGCTTTGTGCACATACCTGCTGTCTGTCTGCAGGCTGGAGAGGCTCAGGTGAGCAGCGCCGGTGTTTTGTCACAGATTCGATGTTTCGGTTGCAACAAGAAATGTGATCACCAGTATGGGAGTGAACTAGTGAGGGGTTTTACTGAGACATGCTTTACTGAGACGTGTTGACTGTTTTTTTTCAATTAGCACAGCAGCAACTTAACCTTCCGTCAACTGTTAACAAGTTTTGTTTTCCTGTCGTTACTATATTTTTCTTATCACCACAATTACTGTGCATTTTGTTTTTCGCATGTGTTGTTGGGTCCAAGACACTCACTATCGACATAGTAATTACAGCTCGGCTTACTTATTGGAAGGAAAGTTAATCGTCAAAATGTTTGCGTCTTTCGAACTTGCTAAATTTGTGACAGATTGAAATAGCTCAATTATGAAGTCTTGACTGAGGCGTCGTTTTAAGGATAGTAGAAAGTTTCGAGTGGCACCATGGTTGTTATTTTCTGGGCTCCGCAACCGCATAAAGTCGCCCACAAACTCAAGCAGCGCTCTAAGAACTGCCGGTCTATTCATTGCGCATCCCTTTCCTGCGTGCTCACCGCAGTGCAGAATGCATTAGTTGCTGTGTGGGACGAAAGAAAGGCATATGCTGGCGACTGTGGTGGCCCTTTGCTCTTCATGCTTCTTTTGCATTGTTAGGCTCTTAGAAAGCTCTGATTATTCGCCGAGCATTCTTTTCATTTACCTTGAGAACCGGCCAATACAGAAAGACAAATCCCAGATATGGAAGTGCATTCGATCTGCAGCGGATGGAATTTTCCAAATGTTCTTGGATATTGTTGAAGCCAAGGTAAAGAGCACCTACACTGCCTTACAATTGGAGAGTGGCTGCCCGTGTAAAAGTTGAAATTCGTAGTTGTCACATTTGTTGTTTGAAGCTGTTTTTACTCCTGTTGCGAGTTTACTTCGTTCGATTCGACTCATTAGTCTCAATTTTGCGCAGGAGAAAAACCCCGACACCGAACGTCTTCTGGCCGAGCAAGCTCAATTCCTTTTGGTGAAATTCAACAGCGCGCAAAACAGAATACGACAGGTCGCCGACACGTGAGTTGCGGTGGAAACCTTTTGCTCGCATTCTGTGTTTCGTGCTAACGTTAACGCCTTTTCACGTCGCCGCCGCCGATTTTTTTTATAATTTGATGAGTGAAACAAGATGACCAACCTCCGTTGTTTTTCATTGTTCAGCTACCTGTCGATGTTGGTCAATCGGTTTCCACACGTTCTGTGGAATGCGAACGTGCTGACGTCAATGCTCGACCTCCTGCAACTTCTCTCTTCAACTTTGGCTTCTGTGAGTAAATGATGTATGCCGCGAGCGTACAGGAACAATGCGAGCTTACATTTACGCGACACAAAAGTAGACGAATCCCCGTAAAAAGTTTCACCCCTCTTGAAACATGTGTTTCGCCGGGATTGCTTCCCGAACTGACCATGAGGGCACCCGCGCAGTCCCGTCGCCACGGGGAGGCTTTGGTGATGGGCTTAGGCCCCCCCAAGTGAAATATGAAACAGTATAAATCAGTGGACTTCTGTAAATTTTTGCAATGTCAAAAACCCCGTTGAAGACTCTCTGGCGATGGTTCTGCACCCGCATGCGATTACCTTGGCTGTGTTTTCATTGACCCGCAGGTCATCTCTGATACGTAAGCATAAAAGCAATAAACCACGCATGATCACAACCAGGCTTTTTATCACGTGCAAACATACGCAGGGCCCGTTCAGCGAAACTCCTGTGCTACAAGTTCCCGGAACGTCCTACACTATGCAGCTGCAAGACTCGCTGGTGCTGCGTGAGAAGATCGTGGAAGACTTTGCCAAACATTGTCGGCACATACTGAGCGAAGCCATAAAATGGGCACCGGCCACAACTGCCAGCCATCTACAGGTGTTTTTTGTTTGCTGGTCTCTGTTCATGCGATCTTGCGCTGCCTGACGCGAAGTACCATCGCTTTCAATTTGAAACATTTCGTTATCAACGTGCAGCGTTAGATTTTCAACGCTATGATTTTGCAGGTGTTGTCAAAGGTTTGTGTCCCTATGAAGTGTCACTTATGTCGCGACATAAATCAGGCTTATTTCAAAGCTCATCTTCCGTACATTCGTGTGATTCCAACTGTTCACCTCGTGTTTACCTATTTCTGAAAATAGCAAAATCCGTAAGAATAAATGACGTAAGAAGCTGCATTTATGGCGTTAGAGACAATGGGCTCACCTCGAGCGAAAAGGTTTGCGAAAGTTTAAGTAGATTTTTGAACTGTCCATCTCACAGTTTCTTTCACATACTTAAAAATCCGAAATTTAAGTTTGTGAACTGCAAGTGTACTTCCTGTAATGTGCAGTTTGATGTACTGCAGAGGTCTCCAAACTTTTTTGTCCGAGGGCCACATAAGCTGTTGCTCAACAGTCCGAGGGCCGGACATCCTTCATACTGTGATTGTTTCGGTACCAGGACCACTAAATATATTACTTTTTCATAATTTGCAAAATGGCTTCGCGGGCCGGATTTCGCCCGCAGGCCGTAGTTTGGAGAAAATTTTGAAGCACACAAATAGGCTAAAAGATATTTAAAAAATTCGGCTCTGGTAAGCCCACTGTATATACGTCACAATGTGCAGTCTATTTACGTCATGAAAATGGACAGATTGTGTTCTACTATAAAACTTGGCAAATTTAAGGCGAATGTTAACATCGAAAGAATGTGGGGAAGACACAATTTAAAGTAAGACTTTCATGTATCCCCCACTTAAGGACATTTCAATAGCTCCACAACGGATCAAGTGAAATCTGTGGCTAGACAAGGCACACGCAAAGTTTATTTGAACAGGGTTCTCACGCGGTATGGAAAGTATTAAGAATACGGAATTGTGAAATCGGTTTTCAAGACCTCGAAAAAGTACGGAATTTGGCCAAAATGCACATGAAGTATTGAAGAACTGGAAATTCTAATAGGAAAAAGAAATCATTCAGTTTCTGAGCAGAATCGTCTCTTATTGGACTGATTATTTTGAATTTGTAAGCAGTAAAGTTATTACTTTGATTCACAATTTATGGGACATGTCAAAACAACCAACGTGTACTGGATGATTGTGCTCATGAAGCTGTAGAAGACACATTAGGATCTAAAATCATTGTACAACTGTCAGTGGATGTACCGATGTCATTTCGAAGTTTTCCAACAAATTTAAAAAAACGAAAGAAACAAATTTGACAGGTCTAGTGAGGTCGTGCAGTTTCCACAAACTGCGTAATTTGGAAGAGCATTGCAGTCTGGATTGCAGATTTGTTAAAAACTGTATTTCAAATGTACCACAAAACGCCTGTAAGAACAGAGGTTTACCATCTTGCATATTTTCAATGAGATTGATGCAGTAAGCATTCAGCCGCTTGTTTGTGAAAATTTTGTTCTCTGCCAATTACAAACGACAGTTTTAAAGCAGCAAGATGATTTTGCAGTAAAATTGTGTTTCATGATTAAAATTTTGGAAAAATGATGATAAGTGATGGTATTGGTATTTTTTGATTTAGTATTGAAAAAGTATGGAAAATGTTTTTTGAAAATATGTGGTAACCTTGTTTGAAGCTTTAGTTTTGGTGTTCGTCAGGAGAGAATACCTCTGTCTCGGTTGTGGTACAAAAAGGTAATGTCTCTGGTTTTATAACTACTAGCGCTTTTCTACTGTTATTACCGCATGTAGTAGTTCCTCCCGCAAACGATTAATGACATGCAGTTACGCATTGCCATTTGTTTTGCAGGAGTACATTATCAAAGTCGAGGAGACCTACACTCGCAAAGCGATTGAATCGAAGAAGTTTACTGGCGTCGCTCTGGCCAGTGAGATATCGTTGACTCAGGTCTCCAGCAAGCAACCGGACAATATTTCATCGATGAACAGGAGAAATCGATACCTTGGAGAGGTGTTTAAAACACAACTTTGTTGCCCAACGCGTTGTTTTTTTTTGTTTTTTTTTACTTGAATGTGCTTATGGTTACTTTTTTGCAATTCACTCCCTGGCTAATTTCGATGTGGATTTCGTTTCAGTCTGTTAAAAAATTTTCCATGTTTTTCTGTTGCTTGCAACAGCGTAACTTGCGATGAACTTGCTTTAGCGGGAAAAGCTGAACTTAAATTGGGCAAATGTCAAGGTAGAAAGTCACTTCGCAAACAAGCCCCTACTAACGAAAAGGATGAATTTTTCTGTGTGATATGGACATCACTAGAGAATAAAATGTTTCGTACATAAAATTTTTAATGAAACTCTAAACAAGATTGTGAAGTGCTAAGGTTTTGGCCGATGCAGTGTTTGTTTACATGTGAAGCACCAACGTGCGCAGCATAGCTGTGGTGTGTTTTGCTTGCTGTAAACTGTTGTGTCTTACTTGCAGGTTCGAGGAATGCTCGCAATGACGCAGGCCAACGGCATACAGCTCAGTGACTTGATTTCAAAAGCATACAGGAATGCCCTAAAAGAAGGAAACATCGACAGCATTAAGGTACTTTAACGAGATGTATGGTCCATAGAAACAAGCTCGCCAGTTGGATATTGGAATGATTTTCTTTGCAATGAAAGTTAAGCCAAACTTCTAACTGTATCGAAGCTACGCCTCAAATTTGGACCGTTTTTTTTGCGCGATCGGAACTTCCAGTGATAAACTCATATTCTTAGGTAGGGCAGATAGTACTCGCTTGGTTGTGCAATAACAAGTCCTTTTTTTGCTTCGTATTTGTCGATGTTTATTCCACCGATGCGTTGTTTTCTTGGCCGACGCTGACTTGAACTAGCGTGCTGTATTGCTGGTACAGCACGTGATAATGAAAGTCTTTAGTTGGTGAGAGAGTGATCGTTTCTGATTCGACTGTTTATTTGCAAGTAATATGTTCAACTAAGCATTGCTGTTTACTGCAGGAAGCGTTGTACAGAGCAACTGCTTTGCTTGTTGCGAAAAGAAGTGATTTGGACAAAAATCGCAAAGTCTTGCATCTTATCACCTGGTGTTGCGTCGAAATGTGAGTCGAGGCTGCAGAGTTGTCGCTTATTTGGCCAACCGTATGAGAAGCAACGCTTTCTGATGTATTATTGTGTGAGTTGACATCGTTGTTCATGCTCGCTGTGGTATTTGTGTTGATTTTGGAAGTAAAAACTTCAATAGATAGCTCAGCAGTGAAGGAAGTCCGCTGCGCTTGTTTCAGGTTTCGTTCGTCCATTGTGCAATGCGCTGTTGAATGCTGGGACTGGCTCATTACGTCACGCATCGACCTTCGCGAAACACTGATGGCGAAAATGACGTCAGCTTGGCAAGCGACTGTCGATCGTCGAATGGGGGTGTTTGCGGCTGACGAGAACGAGGGGGATCCGCTTGCTGTTTCTGAAGACAACATTCCTGAACCGAGACCCCCGGAGGTAGAACCTCACTACTTGTGGATCAAGGTGCGAAAACTTTTTGCTTTGAATCTCTCCCCAAGTGTGTGAAACGGAGTTGGAGTTCATTCGTGGGCGAACAAGATGCAGCGTAGTTTCCCACACTTGGGTGCATGGAGGCCTCGATAACAAGAATCATGCGCCGTGGCAAACTATTTGGTTTATTGCGAGCACCTATTCCCTCCGTATATAAACAAGTTTAAGGGGATAATTGTCCGACGCCCAGGAGCGTTGGTGAGCTCATGCCCAGGAGCGTTGGTGAGCTTTAACCGTGAGAATTTACATAAATTGGGAAGCGTTGCACAGAACATCTTTGCTACAAGTCGGCTACGTTCTGCCGAACAGCACAAAACCGTATCTCATTCTTGTGCGAATGCAAAGCGCCTTGTTTGAAACTTGTGACGCAGTTCTTATTGCTCTTGGTTGCTTTCAGTTCCTGCAGCAAAGATTCGATGTGGTCAAGTACAGCAGCATCGAGCAGGCGCACTTCCTCCTTGCTCTTGTACACCGCACTCTCTCTCTCACTGCTCCTGGAACGGAGCAACGATTTTCCAGGTAACAAAAGTGGGTATGTTGCTGTGCAGCAGCATTGCGCTCTTGCGGAATGCGCGTACCATTTCGTGGGGTGGTGAAAACAAATAGATGCGGAATAAACTGCTGAAATACTCCAAAAAAACATTTGCGGTTCATGTGATTACGAACGTGACTTGTACACGAACTGCAGTCCGACTTTTATTTAATTGTTGCGGAAGGTGATGCCACGGCCATGAAGGACTCGGGGCTCCTGTTCCTGAATTGGCCCTCGTCTCGAGAGACAATCTCGGGTGTCAGACGTTTGGCAAAATGTTTGGAATCTCCAATTTTTAAAGCCTATAAATCTGACCTTTCGAACCGGATGCAAGAGAGAAATTAGATGATTTAATGTGAAACGCAAAACATTTCCCAACAAGAAAAAAGAATAAATCGATGACTTAATTCATCTCCACCAAAGTTTTAAAGGTTACCCAGAGGTAATGGGTATGAATAAAAACGCATTTTAAAAATCGTTTCTGTGGAATGAGCGCATTATTCGTAATATCAACGCTTCAGTTCCTTACTTTTTCCAAATTTAACAAAAGTCGGTGTTGTACTTAATATCTATAACAGTTTTCCACATGAATTTTTTTCCAATACAACGTCCTGTTGCAATTTTCGTTTCAATTTACAGGAAATCACTGATCCGAATTGCTTACGATGGAAGGTGGGGTGGCGGTTAGCTAAAACTTGAGTCACGATGTAATCAAAAACAGAAAGCGTGTTCCCCTTGTGACCTTTACCTCCAGTTACTTTTATTAGTCCATTATCCACTCGATTAAATTTACCTGCTTATGAATTCACTTGCGCCAATTTCAAGAAAGACCTGGGCTGATAGAGAGAATATTCGCGATTTCTCCGCAAAGTAAAAGCGTTTCAGCGACGATACCAGCGCTTTGGGAGGCTCTGCGTATCATTAGATATACAGTATGGTCCGATCGACAAGTTTTTCTCACAGAGCTTCGTCAGCACTGTAAAGCAAGACTACGTAACTATTGGTGCGTGTCATGCAGGCAATAGCCAGAAACAAGGAAAAAACAATGAATCAATTGAAAATTTTTGACTTGGGTAATGGATGACTTGAAAAATTTACTCTCATACTGCACCATATCAAAAACGACAGGCGTTCAGCGCAACCTCAATATGATGTCATAATGTGAAAAAGTTTCAGACTTTGTGTCAAAAACATCGTGCAGCCACGAATTTTATTCATGATTGAAAAATGTCAAATGCAAAACAAACACTGACTATAACGGATAATTACGTGAGGGTTGTAATGTTTAACTGTGTGTTATGTTTCGAGTCATTATGAGGCGTTTCTTGATGCACAACAGACACATTTCTGCTGTGGGCGCTCGCTTCGATTTCCTGACCCTGGCATTCAGCATCCTACACACTGCTAATGTGTCTTCCTCTGTCCTGGAGCAGAACCTTCTGCGAGAGAAAATTTATTCTTCACTTTTCGATTACTTCTGGTGAGTAACTTACCCAAGTTATGCAAGTATATGCGTTTGTCGTGGACAAAGTTCTTCGATCTCTACGTCATGCTAATGGCACGTGATTGAAATCTTTATTTTCACAGTAATTGATGAAGCCTGTCTTTTAGTTGTCAGCGTCGATTCCCGACTCAGTCAGCCGCTCAGCTCCGGCGCGACATCGACAGCGTGGTGCGGTTGTGGCAATGCGTCCACACCGACCGGAAGTATTTGGCGACCAACGCGACCACCCCCAGCCCCGTCACCCCCGGCTCGATGGCCCAGCTCACTCCACATAACACTTTGCCATCTTCTGGCGGATCTTTCGCCAACAACTTGGCGTCGGCGGGGACGCCTTCTGTTAAGAATTTTCACGGTAAATTCAGCAGTTCCCCGGATGTGTTTTGGTCGCTTGTTTATTTTTTTGAAGAACTGTTTTCTTCAACTCGATCGTTGCTATTTTTTTCTGTAATTCGTACAAATGTTTTGCCTCTATTATAAATACGATAGAGTTAAAAACGAAAGATTTATAACGGCATGAGACAGATTTCCCGTTGCCAACTGTTGTTCCTGTTACGTTTCAACATTCACTGACTCGAACGTGTGTTGTGCAGTTGACACGCTAAGCCCGGATGTCACGTCTTTGTCAAGCATGTCGACGTTGCCAGGCAACACAGGATGGATCAACACTGTGTCTGGCTCGTCTCGTCGTTCTACCTACGCAACCAGTAAAAGAGGCTCTAAGAAAGGAAAGGTGAGTGTGAGAAAGACATCCGTTGCTTATTTAACCACTTGTTTTTTTCACCCCCGAGTTTTGCATTTGCTCCGACCACAATTTGCAGCGCGTGATTAAAGAATTATCGAATGGCAGTGTACGTCTCACTTTTTAACGCGCGATTGCGTTTATTTGACTTTGGTTTTAGATTGTCTTTAAACGGTGTTTGTCCGAAGTTTGATTATTTCAATAAAAAGAATAAAACAGTAAGCTACGTATCTTTTTCTTGCCTAAATTTTTTGCCTCCTTTGTGAGCGTCTCGTTGCAGATCGGTCAGAAACATTCTCAGCCATTTTCTTTTCTGCAGTCTGAAACGCGCTTCGAAAAAGAATGCATGAAGCGACGAAGCATGCTCCTGTACCTTGTGGCCTCTGAAGTGGAACACTTGGTCACGTGGTACAACCCGACTTTCACCATCGAACGTTCGATCGATTACGATGCGATCGCTGCGTGGAAGTCGCAGGTACACGGTGTAGTTGGCATTCAACGTGCATAAAAGATTGTTTACTCAGCGATTTGCTAAATGTCATCAAACGTTGTGTTGTTACCCATGATCTCATTCAAGCATTAAACAATGTTTGTCAGGAAATCAACGACCGTCAGTTGAGAGAATTCGCCCGCATGTCGTGGGACATCTCCCCGTTACTAACAATCTTCCTGGTTGACCGGCTGCGAACTTCTGAAGCACTCGTGCGTGAAGTCACGCGTCTGCTCCGCAGCAGTCCTGAGGTACAGCGAATATCCTCCTCATCTCATGATCTTGCAGTTGTTTGGGCGGTAGAAGCGCTGTATCCATGACACGGTCAGTGAATGGCGATCGCCATCGTTGTTCATTCACCGCATGACACTCCTCAGCTCTAATCATTCATCTAATCCTGGTTGGTTGGACACCAAGAGACGGTCGGGAACAAAGGAGAGCTGCAGAAATTTTAAGCACCAAGGACAAGTACTCCAACCTATTTTCCCAAAACGATATGTCCGTTGGAAGTAGGATTAATTGTCGGCAGAACGTAGTTGCATACTTAGGAATATCAACGATATTTAAAGATTTGAATCCCTCACATTCGAAGAAAGTTCAATTTCGTATATGGGAGTTCGCACATTCAATGTCGCCATTGATTAGTTCTTCTGCTTAGTCGTAACAGACTGCTTAGGCTGAGGTGAGGGTGGCGATAAATTTATTGCCGGTTTGGAGCAACACCTGATGACTGGGGCGGGAGCGAGTTAAGGTCGCTCGTGCGATTTATTTGTGCGGCTTTGTTGTCGGCTGCTGCAAGAGCGTTTCCGTGTGCTTTGCCGGAAGCACTGAAAGCTGCTGTTATGTAGGTAACAATGGTTACGGTATCCAATCTGCAGGCATGGCGTGTATTGAAAAGACAGTGATCTCCAATCGTAGCGCGGTTTTGTAAGGACCATGGGCGTCGGAAGGATTTTTCCAGAGGGGGCCAGTGGTGGATTTTTCTCAGTGGTAGCATAAAAAATTTTTCCATGGGTGGCCAAAAGTGGCAAAATTTCAAGTTACCTACTCGAAACAAAGAAAATGACCTTTTTTGCTAAAAATTTAATAGGAAAATGTCAAATTTCAAAATCCAGGGGGCAGGGGCCCTGCCCCCCTTCCGACGCCCATGGTAAGGACCAGGTGTCTGTTTTAATGAAAGTAATTCATCGTCTTGTATTTGTCTGCTAGACTTGGCGACTGCTCATGCAGTCGTGTTCAAACAGCATGCCGCGTACGGTATTCCAGTGTGGTTGAAAGTATGAAGCAAGTGACCTGGGCGCGAAGGGTGAAAAGCTTGGATGTGTTGTTTCAGTATAGCGTGACTGACTCAGCGTCTGTGACGAGGCAACGTTTTACCAGTAAGGGAATCCCATCAAAAAGCAAAGATAAGTTCCACGCAGTGCGTTGCCAGCGGATTTCCTTTCTTTAAGGCATTGATTTGTCCACTGCCTGAGGCGTTCATATTGTGGTTCATGTCTTCAGGCCGCCCATCGTTACCCAACTGCCATCAAGTATCTGGCCACCGGCCAAACCGTTCGTGACGACTTGTCAGAGCTCAACCATGTGGTCACCTGGGCCCTCGGGTCACCCAGCACTGCTTTGTCGTATTTTTCGAGGTGGGTGCAACTGTCCAGCCTGTGTTGTGGCGTCGTGGTCTTGTGCGAGAAGCATTTTTCGTTCTCTGAAGTATTAGTGAAAGCCTCAGGTATTTTCGATCCATCCAGTCTTAAACTCGCGTTTGTTGTATTTTGCGCTGTTGTATAAAAACACCTGCTTTTCCGTTGACGTTTGTCACCTCCAACGTGACTCGAACTGCGCCTGTTAGGCATGAAATTACGCTGAAAGCCGTTTGTATGGCGAACAAAATTTTTCTGCAGACTCTTCAGTCCTCACCCGCTGACTGCGCAGTACGCGGTAAAAGTTTTAAGAAAATTCCCACCCGAAGCAATTCTTTTTTACATTCCGCAACTTGTGCAAGCAGTCAGGTAAGTTGTGTGCGACCGCTGCGGGGTCGTTGCTTAACGACAAAACGCTCAGCGTCACTTAAACACTGAAACATATTTCATTCGCTGCTACGCATTGTAATCAGAAGTTCGTTGCATGTTCCTGCGAGCACATTCGCACTTAGTGTGATATTTGTTGAGTCCTGCGCTGTGTAACAGTTGTTAGCTGGTTCAAGCGACGTTGCCATGGGAACTGTGCCTGTGTGTGTCCTGTCAACAGGTACGACACGATGGGTTACGTGCAGGAATACCTGCTCTGGGCTGCCAAGCAGTCGCAGCTTCTTGCGCACCAGATTATCTGGAACATGAAAACGAACGTTTACACCGATGAAGAAGGTCACAACAAGGTCAGCGCTCTGCTCTGTTCTTTGAAGTCTTGTCTCGTGACGACTTTCCGCTCGTTCCTTTCATCCTTCTTAAAAACTTCTTTCCAGGACAAGGATATCGGCGACAAGCTTTTGAAGATGATCGACACCATCGTCCACAACTTCGAGGGACCGTCGCAAGATTTTTACGAGCGCGAGTTCGAGTTCTTTCACGACGTCACAAACGTCTCCGGAATCATCAAACCTTGTCCCAAAGGCCCGGAGCGAAAAACCGCTTGCCTGAAAGCGCTCGCTGACATAAAAGTAATTTCTTCGTTGCTGACGTTCCGCTTCGTGCTTTAGCAAAGAATTTGAATTTTAATCGATTTTGTGCTGCTGTTCGCATTGTGCGTGCTGGAGGTGAGTATGTAGTGCGGTAAGCTTGAAGGTCACTGAAGCTGTGAGGTCCTGACAATCAGTGATTCGGGAATGCGGGGAGTTACCGAAATCGTTTGGGACCAGTTCGCTTGCACTCGTCTGACCCCTTCTTATCGCGGAGCGTCATCAGTCGCTGATGAACGAGGATCAAGATTTTGTCAACGATAATCTTGCTCGCTTCACCGAGATGGCGTCTCTGTCCCGGCGATCGATGTTCGCGCTGCGCTACCTCCGAAGTTATGCACAGCGTTGATGGATACACACTTGAGCTGCTACTTTAGTTTTTGCCGCTTAATCATGAATGAAAACTTCTTTTTAAAAAATACCGCTTGGATGGCTATTTTGCAAGGCGGGCTGAACTCATTTCAGTGTGATCTTGTGTCGCGACGTCAGCTTTCATTTGTTTTGGGTCACGTGACACACGTTTTGTGTATTTTCTTCAGGTGCGCCCAGGGTGCTACCTCCCCATCAGTCCCGAAGCGCTGGTGATCGACATTGACAGGAACAGCGGCACTCCTTTGCAGAGCGCGGCCAAAGCTCCGTACCTCGCTAAGTTCAAAGTCAAAACGTGTGGCATCGCCGAAGTGGAACGCATGGGAGCAGTGGTGCGTGACACAACCTTTTTGTAAACAACCTGATTTTCATTAAAGGTGCATGCGGTTTTTTGCCATAGGCCAACAACCCATGACTTCGAGCGGAAACCAGTTTTGTACAAATGATTTTTCATACAATTTTTTCTTTGTTCAGATAATTAGTCTCCACGAAGGCGACGCGGTCGGATTTTTAAATAGGAAATCGATTTTACGTTTCTCTGCCGTCTACGCGTCCTCAGTCCTGAAATCTGCAAGCAATGCTTACGGTGAAATTCTGAAGGTCTACAGCAAGGACAGAGAAAGCAAACAAACTGTAGACTAAATTGCAAAAATCAAAGCACAAGCTGCGGAAAATAAAAACTGGAAAATGCGATGTTCTCAAAATATTGCTTTCACCAAAACTTTTTCGTATTCGTTTTCTGTTCTACGAAATGGTTCGTATAAATTATAAAATTATTGGCCTTTTGCTACTGGGACAAGCAACAATCTGATGACAGTAATATAATACATAACGTAATGGCGGTGATTTGTTTCCTTTCCTCTGACAAACTCGATCTCAAACAAGATGAACGTGCCACGCACTTGTTTTTTGAATGCACGTATTTTTGTTAAGTGAGGCTGTCACCCTGGAATTGTTTAACAAAACTTTGTAATATTCGTTTATAATTTAAATGTTTTTATCTAAAGTACGGAGTATTTATCTGTTCACCCACATCTTGCTATTTTTGCCTGTTATTACCACACAGTGAGCTGCAAGGCACGTTAACTAAGGGCATGTTTCGCAGGCGTTGTCAGAGACCTTGCCAAGCGCTGGAAACTTAACGTGGCAAGCCGTCATCTTCAAGGTTGGCGACGACTGCCGACAAGACATGCTTGCTTTGCAGATCATTCAACTTTTTAGGAACATTTTTAAACAGGCAAGTCGGATTTGTCCTCACTTTTAATGTAAACGTTGCGATGTGCTTTCCTATTCTTGGCATGATGGCAATTTATGTAAATAGCAACATCCTCCGAAATACATTATACGATGCTTGAAGCAGCATGAACAACAGCTCTTCTCCTTTGTCTGATGTTGGTGGTATGCTGCAGATTGCTCGACGCATTGGCAGGAGAGTGCGGATTTGATCGATAAAACCGGTTGTAGCTTTAAGAAAAACTGCACTTGTTGACAAAGAGAGTCGTAAGCGTGGAGAGACGCGTTTGGGTAAAGTTACACATGATAGAAGCAAGTGAGATATTTCATCGCGCGTGACGATATTAGTTAGCGTTACCATATCTGAAGAGGCAACATTCCTGACGGTCTCAACGGCGTTTCAGGTTGGCCTGGAGCTTTTCCTCTTTCCGTATCGAGTGGTGGCCACAGCGCCCGGTTGTGGAGTAATTGAATGCATTCCCGACTCGACGTCACGTGATCAGCTGGGCCGCAAGACCGATACAGGAATGTAAGTTGCAAAACTGTTGAGGCGTCTGCTTTCGAAACTGATGCCTGTCTTTTTCGTTTTGGATGTTATTGATGCTGTACATCCTATATCAGGGGTGGCCAAACTGCGGCTCTTTGAGCTTTCCGAAAAATTGTACATTTGCTTTTTGTTTTTTATTTCTATTGCAAAGTGTAGAAATGTTGTAAAATGGTACTGTGGCAGCTAGCGTACCGCACATTATTACTTTTGCAAGTCGTTCCAAACAGAATTATGATGTTACAGAAGAGTAGATTGCAAATAAATTCGTGTTTTAGATTTTTATGTTGCAGCTCTTTGTAACTTGGGTTTTACGATATGCTGCTCATACATAAAGCAGGTTTGGCCACCCCTGGATTATATAAATTCAACTGTTCAGAGCATGAATTGCGATTCCGGTAGTCCGTTCGTCGTGCGTTCTTTCCGCCCTCAGTGTCTTCTTGCGCAGGTACGAGTATTTCCGCAACAAGTACGGCGACGAAAACTCGCCAAGCTTCCAGAACGCGCGACGGAACTTCATCACCAGCATGGCCGGTTACAGCGTCGTGTTGTTTATGCTGCAAATTAAGGTGTGTTTTGTCAGCGATCGGCGATAAGTTCTTGCGCTCCTTCGGTCAAGCCACGTTGAGGAGATCAACAGACTTGAGGCTCACTGGTGGTATTTTTCATTGCCAGAAAGCATTCGCTGCAGGCTCGGGAAAAACGTGTGCAGTTTGTTTGGCAAGATCAGGCGGAATTATAGGTCAGCGGATTATTCTCGGAACCGAGACATGCGTTGCGCGCGGATTCGCTGCGACGCGACTTACATTGTCACGCCTTGCCTGAGAGGATCGTGTGCACAATGCTGTTGCGTAGAGGTGAATAAATGAAAACATTAATCATTCGCACCACGGATCAAGGCAGAATGCATCTAAGTTTGCTGTCAGAACTACACGTTTCACTTGTGTTGGTATTCGTTTTGCAGTTAGTGAAGTTTTATGTTTTCACACACATGATACACGTACAAGGGTGCGAAGAACAGCTTCAGGTAAACACGTTTTTCGATTCGGCGAACTGGTATGAACTATGAACATTTTATCCAAGAAAAAAAATTGTTTTTAACCCAGGACCGTCACAACGGCAACATCATGCTTGACCAGGCCGGTCATCTTCTCCACATTGATTTCGGCTTCATGTTCGAAAGTAGCCCTGGTGGGAATCTTGGCTGGGAACCTGACATCAAACTCACCAAGGAGATGGTGATGATCATGGGAGGAGAGTCGGAAGCCCCGCCATTCAAGGTTGTTGTTGTTAGAAATGATTTGCGTTGCCGGAGCAACGACTCGATTTGCTATTTTGTCCGGAACAGCAGGCTAATGGCCGCCTGATGTGTAATGAAAAGCGTACCATTGTAATGATTTTTATAATAGTAACAAAATTTAGGTAATTGCGCTCCATGCTAATCACTTTGGTAATATTAGCCATGGTGAGCCAACCTTTTGGTCACGAATTTTCTATTACGGCTATCGGGTGGGACGTCCTTTCTGCTTCGTGCAAGTCCTTCGTGTCTGCTGATGAGTTCCTATTTCTTGGCACGGGCGACGCTTTGATAACTTGGGCGCGCTTTTATTCACAGTGGTTCATGGAACTGTGTGTGCAAGGCTACCTGGCCATCAGACCTTACCAGGAAGACATTGTGGCCCTGGTCGCGCTCATGCTGGACACCGGCCTGCCCTGTTTCCGGGGCAACACCATCAAACTGCTCCGCTCCCGCTTCCAGCCGTCCGCTTCGACGAAGGAGGCGGCCCAGTACATGTGCAGGGTCATCCGAGGTTGTTTTCTGAGCAAATGGAGCAAGACGTACGACATGATCCAGTATTACCAGAATCAAATCCCTTACTGAGCGGTGGCGTCGGATTCCTGTGAGCAACAGCTTTGTTCTTTTCGATCTGAAGTGGCTCAAAATGTATTTCGTGCTAGATTTCTTTGTTGAACGACAGCGTGTTGTGTTTCGCGACGAATACTGCACTTGTTCGTGTTCAAACCGCCAAAGGCTCAATTCAGTCGTGCGATTTTTATGCTTTAGTTGTTTCTGTGATAGTGTGTAATATTTATGTGTCCGTTATACTTTGGTATCTTTGTGAACCACGTTTTGTCCATCTGTTCTATTTCAAGACGGACTTGTACCTTGATGGTTAAAGTAACTTCCTCCAGTGGTCAAGTTAAACTGTAGAATGCCCTCTGTACGTCCGACGCGTCCCTTTTATACTGTTATTGGTTCATTGTGAACGAACTTGTGTCGCGTTATATTATGCATGTTTGTGAAGATAGTGCAATAGTGGCGCTGCAAGTTGTGCGCGGGCTTGACCGGCGTCGGGCCGTGGACCATTCCGCCGCAATCGGTGTTGCAGGTTCTTCGATTATTTTTCGCGTTGCAACACCAGTATGGTTCATGTGACACGCGTTCTATACTTTCTTTGCTTTTTTTGGGCACTGTATGTGATGTGCTGTCAGACGCACACCATCAAACGCACTCATTCAGACCAACGAAGCAGCTGCTCAATGATTAAATGCAAAGCACCGAAGTGTAAACAGCACTGGAGGTTTTTGTCCAGATTATGTCGCTTTAACACTGTTGTGAGAAGTCTCTCTTACGCACACGTTCGAGTCGCTCGATTTGTGAGTGAATTGAAGAAGCTTTGTTGACTTTCTTTATCCATTCCCTCCCGTAGTTTCTTCTTGGCAAAAGCAGAAATCAACTTAACACGCTTGGTGAAAATCTACCCTCCCACTGGTTTTAACGAGAATCGCATCCAGTGAATTGTACATCAGTTTGAATAATGCGGATTTGAGCCTAATTTATTTTTGTGTAGGATCAGGCGCGTTTTCATTTATTAGTGTGTGGGGCGCCAACAAAGAACAACAGCGAAAAAATGCTCATCGCCCAATAGCAGGCGATAAGCCTTTCTGGAATCGGCTGAAAATGGACAAAATTTGACGTTTTATTAAAAGACTTCATACGCTTTTTTAGACCAGATTGTCTTCCAACCAAAATATTCATAGCCGTTACAGTGAGCGATGGCTTTCTTGTTGGGTGCTGTTGTTCGCAATACGTTGATTATGCCTCGAAAGTGTGGTTTGCGGACATACTGAGCATTTACTCGAATCCAAGATGATGATGATTGGCCTCAAATCAGCGCCGCTCCTTGAAATTTTGACAAAAAACTTCGACATTTTACGCGCAATGCGATCGCACGCCGCTTGATTTGCCCGGGGCGTTCTTAGCTTGGCTTTAAAACCTGCAGCAGCTGGTGAGACCAGTCGTTCGTATGGATACCTGCAGCTTAGGGAAAATATCGCCTTCGCCAACAAAGTAAAAATGTTTGTGAAACATTCGTGTTTAAATAAAATGCTGAGTAACGTCAGCCAAGCATAACCTGCGTCGGTTTTGAAAAAGCGATGTTTTGATGCGGGCGGGCGTTGTGCTTTTGAAAACGTTTGCGATTGAAGCCAAGTCGGAAGAGCATCCGGTATCTGAAATGTATGTAAATCGAATTGGCAACTGCTCCGCATCGAGAATATCTTGTGACGGGAGCCCTAAAATAATCGAGAGAAGTATGAACTGCATTGACAGCGCAATATTCGAATTCAGGAAAGCAGCGTAAGTGGAAAAGCATGGGCAGTTTGCATCGGATTTACAAAACCAGGCTGAAATGGAGACAAACGAGGAGGTGTATTTATGGAACGAGTGATCGGAAGTCATAATATTGTGAAACCCAGAGAGAAAACTGCATCACAAAAGTAGCGAAAAGAAACTTGCAGAATGCACAGCAAAGAAAACAGGTTTAGTCAGCCCATGTTTCAGTGCATCGTTCAGACATCTGGGCTCAGCAGAGATTTTGAACCAATGTGATAGAGTTAATTAGTGCAAAACTACTTAAGGTGTGTGGCAGCAGGTAGATGGCGCCACATGTACTGTAAATCAGTGGTCGGCAACCACCGGGCCGCGGACCGGTGCCGGTCCGTGAGGAGTTACCGGGCCGTATCATTTGCCAGGTAAAATGCTTTGAAACATTTTTGTAACGTTAGAAGCAATTACTTTCGGACGTTTTATAAAAAGAGAGAATTATTGTGCAATTGCTCAGTAACTTGGCAATCGTAAAAATGGCGTAATGTCTGTAACATTGCGTAAACGCAACTGAATGGAACTGAGATAACGCAACAGCTTAAAGACTAAACTAATTAGGTATTGACATTGACAACTGGTAGGCCTGTTATAGG
>Ga0210059_1005632_pt1 | contig 20137 bp, 12 predicted proteins | sample Ectturendosymbi2_FD_188042 | JGI IMG/M metagenome (GOLD analysis project Ga0210059, IMG submission 188042) | Ecteinascidia turbinata endosymbiont from Florida, USA - Sample 2 (SPAdes) (version 2) | ecosystem: Host-associated > Tunicates > Ascidians > Unclassified | place: Key West, Florida... | reverse complement strand
CAGGTAATAAACTTTTTGTAACATGTCAAACTAAAGGGGTAGGGGAGGTTAACCCCACCCACCACCCTTGCGTACGCCCTTGGCAGACAATATAAAGACAATGGTTTCGGATAAAGTGAACTGTCGCGGAACATGACCTTAAACATGCGTAGTGGACGAAAGGTCTGCAAAATGTGGTGGGATGGTTTCCGGATGGAGACGACAACCCAGATTTCCACCAAAACCTAATTATTACTTTTTTAGCCCATTGACAATGCTCCTTGAAATTTGCATGCAGATTTATTCCGTGGTATTTGCATTAAGTCGACAAATTAACAAGCAAAAAGTATGCGAAAACACTTAATCTCCTTGCGAAGGTAATCAAGTTTTTGTAAAATATCAAGCTCAAGGGGGGGGTTTAACCCCACCCCCCCTTGCGTACGCCCTTGGAGGGAGGCACAAATTTTACATCGAAAGCATGCACGAGAACAATGGTTATGCCTACAATATGTCCAAGACATTTTTTCAGGGGAGGAGAAAGTTTCTCCAGGGGGCGAAGCCCTCCCCTTAGTTACGGGCCTGGTCACCAGATGATTAGGTATGCAGACATCACATTGTAGGCCAGATTGGTATATGGGTATGTATTCAGGAAGACGTCTGGTTCGTTTCCTTTTGGATAACTTGAAATCTTCTCTAGGTGGCTTGGATAAATCTGCTTGGGAGTTTGATTGATGCTTGGGAAAGCTATTAGACAAACAATGTTTGGACAATCGAAAGGGTACCCAACAGCATGCAGGAGCTGACAAGGGGAGATTGAAAGGACAGATCCTCCACCCATCAGCAGTGAAAATAAATTGTAAATCATTTTTTCAAGTAGGCTACGCCAGGGTTTTTTAAGGCGTTTTAGGGACCCGATTCGGGTCCCTAGAATTGAAAATCGGGTTCCTAGAATCAGAGAAAACTATCATCGGGTCCCTAGAATCAGAGAAAATCGGGTCCCTAGAATCAGAGAAATCGGGTCCCTACAGATCCATACCGGGTACCTAATATTTCCTTTAAACAAAAACCTGGGCTATGCTAATTTTGGCCAAACATTTTTTGCTAATTCAAGAGGATATCAACAGAGATTTGGCTAGGGGTGGGGCTGCATGCACGATGCCCAGTAGCTAAAAATCTGTAGCATTTTTAAAGAGCAGAAATGTGCAAGAAAAATGTTTAGCTACCATATCTTGCAATACATATATCGTAACTTGCAATTTATCGTCTTTTTAACGTTAAGCAACTAAACAACACATCAAATCGCGCTGTAACCAATACTTCTCATAAAATGCATGAAAATCGATGTTCTACTTAAGAGTGATATGCACGTGCGACCAATGTGATTCACTGTTTTGTGCACTCCAACTGACAGCTCTGATAAAACCCAGTTGATTTGTTCTGCTATATTGCTGTGCTTCTTTGTGTCATAGTCTGATAGTAGTGCAAACTAGTTGAACTGCAGTACTATGTTCAACAACAAAATTAGGTTTATTAATTTCTAAACCATTTGTAGGGATTAAGCAAAGTGTAATTAGTGTTGTTTTGAAAACACCTCTAAAATACAAGATTGGGAATTTGTATTTACAAAACTTCACTTCCTCATCGGCCCGATGACTATATTGATTTTACATCAAGCTGTCCCCCCCACATTTTACAACAAAATTGCGCCCATGTTTACAATACATTGTATTTTAAATTAAAATCAACGCCTTCGATGTCAAAGGATAGTTTTTTTTGTGATGATTCCTGTGTCCAAGTTCAATCGTGCTTGTGTTAGACTCATATTACACAGACAGTCATATATTCTTTCAACATGAATTTTTTGAGCAACATTAGGCCCTGAAGTAAACGTAGCGGGCGCAGGTACGATGATCACTATAGCTCTTCAATGAGGCTTCAAATTCGTCCACAGACCTCTCATAATCAGCTGTGTAAATTGTTTATGGCATTATGCGCTTCAGAGCTGCACGTCATGGCTGCTGTTTTGAACAGTAAACGGCGAAGGATCAGCACAAAATTACTCGCACAAACAATGTGAAAAAATGTGTTTCGAACCGACATTTTTTCTGCAAAATATATTCTCAAAAGCAGACGTTTTCTTGAACCAAACTTACAAAGAATTTCTGTTTATCTCCAAACAATTTTTTCGAAAGGTTAATTGCGTGGCAAAGAGCAGGCCCGCAACCAGGGGTTGGGCAACCGGCTGACTGCCGAAAATTTTCCTTTTTTCGGCAATTTTCACAATCATGCTTAATTGTTAGGCAGAGCAATAAGTTGCAATCATTATGCCTCCCCGAAAGTTGTGCAAAAACATGTTGCAATCATTTTGCTCCCTCCCGAAAATATGAGCTGGTTTAGGCCCTGTTGATTCTTATATATTTTTGTTCAACCATGTTTGCTAACACAGGACTCACTAGCCAGATTGAGGTAACAGTCAACTTGCACCGTCTCTTTCATCTCTTTTAGTTCGTTGGGCATAACTCGAAGAGGCATTCTGTCCTTGTCCATTGCGTCAAATTCTGGATTCCACATTACTCCTTCGTCTGGATCCAAACCTATGAAATAAGTTTCTATTGCTGTTAAATGGCCATTGTGTCATGCAGTAATGCTGTATGTTTTCATCCTGCGCTATAAAAAATATACCTTTTTACTTTGTCGTGTTGTCAAGCTCTAAAAATATTTTTGTGCGTAAATAGGCAATGATCTGCGTGGAAGTTCCAATGCACAAAAATTTTAATAGTAGGCAAAGTTATTTTGCACAAGACTTCATCAGTGTCATAAGAGTGAAGTAAACATAACAACACAGTAACGTTGCCTCTACACCCAAGCGGGAGAAAGGAAAGACCAACGTAAACAGTGGTGTCAACTTGCAATAAAGAAAGCGTTATATCTGAAAGATATGAATTAAATAGAGTGGTTTGCGGAAATAACGAAAATAGCATCATAAATAGGATGAACACTGTCTATGGAAAGAAATCCTTTCTCAGCAAAGAATTAGACACAAAAAATGTACAATTGTATTTGACGATATATGATATCAAAAGTACGTGGTTGTGATAAAAACAAGGGTCAGATGCACATGCTGCCTTCTGTAATTTCTTTAGTTGACAAAATACCCCATGTCTCAGGATTCATGCACAAGAAGCGAAATTCTGAATCAAGCCGAAAACAAAAAATAATTTGCACTGTTTGGTTAAAACTACTGATAACCTTTAGAATAAATATGTCTTACAGTTAACCCAACCTTCCAAAATCCATTGCTGCTTTCAAAATATTTTCTCTAGTAAGCATGGGTTGTGGTAAATATTTGCTTCATCAATTGTCTAAGCGGAAAAATCAGAAAGATACTGAGAGTGAAAGTTTACAGTGATGATTTACGAGCTCTTTTCGCCTACAATGCAAGTTTGTCGTAATCTCTTTAGGTAGAGTGAATCGTTTTGTTAAATTTCATTTTATAAACGGTATATTACTTAACGACTTGGTACTTATGTTGTCTTTACATGACATGAAAAAAGATTATCCTCTTCAAAGTACAACACAAAATTGAAACGAGCTACAATTAAACGCTGCTAGCCTATTCGTTGATACGACCGTTATTTCCAATTTCGGTAAACAAATATTGGAGTAAACAAATGTTCATTCGTTCACTTTCATACCCGTTTTTTCTTATGGGGAGGTTCGGGGAGGCAGCATCCGCAGAAGAGCTTAAAAAAGCTCACGGTCAACCGGGGCATACCGAGGTTAGATGGCGCCCGGCGCAAGAAACAAGTTTGGCGCCCCGAACCAAAGTCTTTTGGGAGCAAATGTACTGCATTGAAGAAAGTACTCGCGACATTGTTGGGACGTCTCGGCACCGCCAGTGATTCGGCGCCCTGGGACTTGTGCCACGTTGCTCCCCTCAGAACGCCCCTGGGGTCAATAACAATCTCAGATAGTTCTGCTGGCTCTATACCAAGACGGGTCCAAGCAAAGTCGGAGATGTAGTCACGCCACCTGGTCCTTGGATGACCTCAGGGTGGCAATCCCGTGGGTGTAGCCAGCAGGCCTTGCCTCGACAATCTCAACGTAAGTGTCATCGTGAACTCTTCGCAAAAAAAACCATCTCTGCCATTTGCACTTGAGGTGGCACTCTTTCAGTCATTACTCAAGATTCATGAACATACGTGTGGATGGGAACAAAGTTACTTGTGTTCAACAGGGCCTTATATTGCGTTGATGTAGAACCAGATTTTTAAATAACAGCAGAATGTAGTGTTTGAATTTTTGAAAAAGATAATTGTCATTACGGAAATTGAGCACAATATCGTAGTTCAGAAAACAATTTGTGAACGGCACGCTTTTAACTGCGGAATACTTTTCAAACACACGTTGGAAATACCTGTAACTATATTTCACAAAACACAAAGCATTTTCAAATGCTTAAAGCTTGCGTCGTCTTTGTAAGGCACAAGTTTTAGCAACAATATCTGGAAACCTTTTTACTCGCTTCTATTTCTTAGCAAACGTTTTACTAAAAGTCATTTGAAAAAGTGCGTGTGACCCTTGGATACAGCCATCGAAAGATTGATGCTGTGCTTGCAAAAAACGTGCAACTTTATTTTTGGAAATTCATTGCATCGTGTCCGCTTTCAGTCTTTACGATTGATTGAATTAGCTTTAATTCAGGGGTCGTGAACCTATGGCTCGCGAGTCAGATGTGACTCTTTTGATAACGGCATCTGGCTCGTTTGATAAACACGATTGTTATGGATGAAACTTTTTTCTGTAATTTTCCTACAAAGCCATCAGCAACACCATGCAGCACCAGAAGTCGCATTAACAGTAAGAAGCATGTTATTACAGAGAAAATTCAGACATTTACCACTGTTTAAAGTTGTTTATTTTTCTTAAAATGCACGTTAGTTAAGTAAGATAGTTGCATTAAGTGTTGAAAATTATTATATTCCTCTCACGGAAATACAATTAGAAATATGTAGGTTACATGACTCCCTTAGCCAAAAACGTTCCCGACCCCTGGCTTAATTCATCACGGTGCGACCCCTTCAATCAGAAACTGATTTCATGTTCCTGCAAACATTCAGTGTGTGGCTGGTCACCAACAAATTTCGGCATAATTTCAAAAAGATGTCACCTCATACTTTTGAACAGTAACTAAATATAAAACAGTGTGAATATGTTGTTTATCCTCCATGTCACGTCGAAGGAAACGCATTGTTGAATCTTTAGGTCTAGTTTGCTCAATAAAATAACGCATTGTTAAAACTAGGGCTGTGCACACCGATATACTTTACCTTTTACATGCAGCAAGGCCTGGTGAAAGCACTTGGCGGCTTCTCTAAAATCTTTGAGCTGCATCTCCTCAATTCCTTTGTTCTTCAGTTCCATAGCAAGGCCCACTTTCGTTTTCATGTCCTAATCAGTGGGATGAAACAATTTATTCACATGAAAAAGTTTAAGCGAATGAGAACAACTTTAGTGCAATTTTCTTTTGGAGTGAGTTTCATTTTTCGACCTCCCCATTCAACCTCTCTTGTGGTAGTCTCGCAATAGAACATGTTGAGATTATTAATTACAAAAATGTTTTTTCTACAATTGTTTCAATGACAACATTAGCTAGTAAGTTTTGTACTGGCTGCGCAGGACTGAAGATGTGTTGAAATACATGAACCAGTTTTCTTGTGCAAATAAATTACAATATCGTTAGCTTGTGTGCGTTACGGCTTTATTTTTGTTTGTCCTTTTGTTTCTTTCTTTGCGTTAATCATAATCTTTGATTGCCTTTCTATTTGTCCTTTTCAAGGGTTGGCTGACTTGTTGACCTCGCGGTCATTTCACCAATCCTCGTAATCTATTCGTTAAACCATGACATGCTTAAACCACGCGTAAAAATGCAATAGATTGATTGATTGATTACAAGATATTCATCAAAGGCTTCTCCATGGGACACTTTTTTCTGTCCAATCTCATGATGTTAAGTTGTGACTGTTCCATCCTATGGCAGTTCCATCTGAAGTATTTTATATCATGTGCGTGTCTATTGTCTAGCTCAGTGGCTTTCAACTTGGGGCCGCGACCACTGTGTGGGAATCTAGGGTAGGGCTTCTCAAACCATGGGTCGAGACCAAAAATGGGATGCAAAATCTAATTTAGGGGTCGCGAAACAAATGGCTTGACAAATCAGAAAAAAAAATTTGTAGACTTTACAAGAAAATTAAATGAATTGGCCTGCAATGAAATTATTTCTACTGCATTTTTAGGAACAACACCGTGTTTCAAGCTCTCAGCTGTTTATTAGGATGTCTGCCTGAGCTATCGAATGATAATAAATTATCAGCCAAGCACAACACGTTATGCGTTGTTATGTCATCATTGTTGTAACGTACTGGCCGATATTGACCTTGTGGCATTCATTCCGACGTGAGGGCAACTGGAATTTTCAAAACAAGGTTACTTGAATTTTGGATAAAAGCAAGACATGAATACCCAGCCATTTCTGAAGTAGCCTTCATAAATTCTTGCCCTTCTGTGGAACACATTTTTGTGAAGCGACATTCTCAAAATTGACAATCATCAAGTCCAAAAAGTGATCCTTTTTGAAATATGTTGAGAATGTTCTTCGTCCTGCTTTGTCTACGAATGGATGATTTGTGAAAAAATCATCAACTGCATCCATTCCAGTAGTTGTGCTTGATAACTTTTGTAAACTAAATTGTTTTTTTTTAGTTTTTGTTCGCTTTACTGTTTCCATTACGGGGTTCTTTTATTACTTTATAGTTACTTTCAGAGACTGTGTACATTTATATGTTTTCGCCATAGAAAAAATGGCTCTTGAGACTTGCAATGAGACGTTTACACGGAACATATCAACTCTAGACTAGCTATCCATCAGTGGGTTCGCACAGAAAAATCATTTTTGAAGTGGGTCGCAGAACAAAAAAGTTTGAGAAGCCCTGGTGTAGGGGAAACGAGAGCTTCTGATAAAAATATTCATACTTTCTTATATATTTTTATTTCGTATATGGAACCACTTTTTGCTGTAGCTAAAATAGTAGGATCACCTGGCAAAAATGACAGCTTACTTTTGCAATCAAGACTGTTGTAAGTGTGATTATGGCCATTACAAAGTTTTTGAGTGTGATTATGACCATTACAGTATTGTTGCGTTTGGCAACGCACGAACAACTCTGTGACGCAAGAATGTGCTGTGTTTGTAAATTAGATATATCAATGTGGTAGCTAACTTGGGAGTTATTCCAGTTTTCAATGAGTTGTGGTGTAGAGTGATTTGCATCGGCACGGGTCTCTCTCACTGATCCTGCTATGTGCATGAATTTAATAAATGAGCCTTTGTTCAACATAGTGACATCGTAAGTTATTTTTTAGTCATTGTTATTTTCTATTGTGCAAACACAACTGCATTACATGTGCCTGACTGGAAATTTTCGGAAGGGGTATTTGGTTAAATTGGCTTGCAAAATGGGTCGCTGCATGAAAAAGGTTGAAAACCACTGGTCTAGCTTTTAAAAAGCCTTGCTAAAACACCGCAAAATTTTCAATTGCTGAATACCATGAAATTGGGTGACCTTTTTTTGAGTTTTTACCTGATGACTTTATGTTCGGTGGGTCACTTTTCTATTATTCATATAAACGCATTGCGCATTACTGAACGTTATATTCAGAGCAACAGACTTTTACTTACTTCCATAAACTGTTCACTTTACACTATAAAAGTTGCTTCGCTCTCGGGAGGACTGCAACCAATATGACCCCTGGTTCTTCGCAGTCTCCAACTCCCCCGTGCATTTTATCAAGCGGTCTACTTGGAACTCATCGCAGCACTACGGACGGGTGCTAAAAATCATAACAACCATGTTGGCGCCATCCATGCTCTGCTCTTTACTAGTACCACACATATGCTTCCGTTTCCTCAAAGTAATCATATTAGCGTCATTAAGAGTATGCTTTCTATTATCGCCACATATCTATCGTTGTGTTCTCTCATGTATCTATGTGTTCCGTGCTACTGCCATGTATGCTTAAGTCTGCTGCGTTGCGTGTGGGATGGCAGTAGGAATCGTTATGTGCCTGTTAGGCAGTAGCGTAGCCAGCCCAAAATTTTGGGAGGGGTCAAATATTTTGACTCCAAGTGAGCAACAGTATTTTTTTGGGACACTACCTCTCTAAGCACAAATGACAAGACAGACCGGAAACTGGCTACGCCTATGTTGGTAGTATAGCTTCCGACAAAAAAGATGTAATAGCCCGGAGTCACTTTATAAAGCACTGCTTGTGTGTGCAAGTACACTAACAGATAATGTAGTGTAGCACAAGTCATCATTTTTTAATTAGGAAATGTATATGGAGAACACTGAGAGAGAACAACGTTGTTGATTGTTGACGCTGTGCTCTTTGGATTGCCACATCACTGACCCATGCACCGTCCTAAGAAATATTTAACTGCTTGTAGCTGTCGTGGTACGATGTTCCATATGTTTTCGACATAATGACTCAATAGAACTCTTTGATGTTTATACAATAGTGTAAGCAAGTAAATATCCGCAAAAATTCATTTGCTATTTCGAACACAGCAAAACAGTAGGTGAGTGATAATTCGGTGATTTTTTAGGTCAGGACGTTTAACAGTAGCTCATAAATATGCTGGACATTTTGAGATTACTGCCAGTTATCCATAAAAATTATTAACAACATGTAGTGAAAGGTTCGTCACATGTTTTATAGTGTTTCATAAAAAAACAGACATACACTCACTTTCACAAACATTTTCTGATAGCGAAATATTGCGTTTTTCAGCAAATAGTATCTTTAAAATTGCACACCCTGTCTACCCCTGTGCATTTATCTAATCTATACAAGCAAACTAGTGGAACAGGCAGATTTATAGGAGATCATGAATAGTAACTTCAATATATAGGTGCAACCTGTGAACCAGCTCATACAAGCAAGACAACATTCCATAGACCAGTGCTTCTTAACCTTTTATGGTTTCGTTCACTCCTGCGAATTCAACCCACTGCGAATGCATGTCCCGGTTGACAGTAATAACCTAACTACTGTATATACAATGTTGTTGCTGGGTTTGCTTTTTGTACAAGATCTACTTAAGCTAAGTAACTCATTTAAATACAAGCGAATCCGCATCAACTGTCAAAAAATGGGAAACAACGAAAGCAACAAATATAGTGATCCCATGTATTTTAACAAACGACGACACAAAACTTGAAAACTACGGGCTCAGTGAGAATCAAAATCCAGACCTCTGCCACTGCAGACACAATGACAAAACCACAAAAGAAACGATAGGAAACTATAAATATTTATAACAGAAAGCCGTTTCAAACTGCAGACGAATTAATTCCTCCAATGTCTCCACAGCAACGAGTCATTGCATTTCAGTGCATTTCGCGTTTTAGTTTTGAGCTCGAACATGGGAGTCCGAAGGATTTTTTGCAGGGTGGGCAACCATAGTGAATATTCATTTTACTAAATCAAAGCTAACAGAAAAACATTTTTCTACAAAAAATGAATAGGAGTCATGACCATGTGGAGGTCATGCTCATGGTAGTCATGAGCACCAGTTGTTGGAAGGCTTTTAAATGCCATTTCCTTACACTGTGGAGATCCAAACAATCCAACACAAAATCCATATAATAGAGATATTTTTTGGAAGGCGTTCTGATACAATCTTGCTGTTACAAAGGAAACTTATTCTCTTCTTTAAAATTCTAGCTCTTTAAAACCTGCGAAGCTGATGAAGCTAGCGTGTCCTGTCTGAGATATAAACGCGTATTAGATGTTGCAATCAATACCTATCACAAATCGGCTACTCCTGTACTTCGATTGGTAAGGTCTGCACTTCGACTGATAAGGCTACTCTGATCAGTGTTCATGTGTTTGGTTTTCACTCGAGATTGAATTTGAAATTTTTGAAGTACTTCGATTCTACAGTAGCAGATAATCGTCGCACAGGAGTACATGACGCTCATGCAGGGAACAGCAGATTCCAATAGTCGCGAGAATAAAACGTGACATTTCTCCGTAAAATCTATCCCTATTATATAGAAGTAGTTACTGGTATCATAGTACGGTTTTCCTGAAGTGATAAGTTGCTGACTGCTTTAGACATGAAGTTACGCAGAAAGCATGAAGTTCGCCGTTTTATTATATTGCTGATATATGTTGGGTAAAAAAAACAAGAACCAGATGATGTAAAATCTAGCAACAAATAAATCGTTCACCCTTCATTCACCCCAGTTCTTTCATTCACCCTTGCAAAAATTTCATTCACCCGGTTAAGAAGCACTGCCATAGACAATGTCTGACAATCGAATTCAGGTTAATGTGTGGTTTTCTACGCGAATCGCCAGTTTCATTCCAGACGCTATATGTTCGATAGCTTTTCCTCCATCTTAATCTCAACTGAACGGAGTTTATCACGGGTTGTTTTTCGCAATAGTTGAAACAGAGAAAAGAAAATTTTTTAAGGTTCATTGTTGACAAATTGTTATGTATTGTTTTTCTACTAATATCTTATAGAATCTAGATCAATGTTGTACTTACCTGTATAAAATTTACTTTAGGCTTTCGTGGTAATTGGTTCCGTTTAGGGTCTTCATAAGCAGCCCGATTAGTTATCACTGCAGTTTTGCATCTAAATTCTCTTTTCACGACATCAAAAAGTCCGATTTTTCCTCCTTTATTTTCATCAAGATTTCCCGACGTTACCAGCAAATCATCATCGTCGTCGTCGTCATCATCATCGCGTAAACGTCTGTTCATAGCTGACTGCTCGCTGGTTTTCGTCACAATGTTTCGGCTAACTTGTGAAACAGCCTCTACTTCAGTTTCGGATTCAGATACCGATTCCCGAATTGAAGTCATACTTTCTGGCCATTGCTGGGTAATCCTGGAACTGGTGCTGGGCGTTGGTGAAGCGGAAGATGTTTCACTTGGTGTAGGCATGGTTTCAGAGCTACTCTATCAGCTGCGGAGTATTTGCATCTAGGCCGACGACTACTGACAAAAGATGTCTGTTGAAGTTCGGGTACAAACCAGCAAAAAATAAGTGCATAACTTTCTTCAGCTTCCGAGCAAATATATGCGAAAACGAGCTTAGTACGCTTTCTGAAAATCTAACAGAAACAAATAACGTCAATTATTTGTGTTTAGTTTTGAACGTGGCGTCAATTGAAACTTCTACGTGGTCCTAACAAAAATATTTCAGAATCAGTAGCACAACTAAACATTCGCCTGGGTATCATGCGTGCTTTCAAAAGTCTATAACAACCGCAGTAGTTGGCAAACAAGGAAACAAACTACGTTCTTGCAACGCTTGGTTTTTGATACTGCTTTTGTAGTTACTGCGATCAAAATAAAACCCGAAACAGCTGAAGTTTATCTGCCAGTCTGTATTTTATACTCATACTCAAGTTTTGATTTGGTGAAAATCCGGGCAAAATCTTATAAAATCCGAGTAAAATCTTATAAAATCCGGGCAAAATCTCTGAGAACCTTTTAAAACTCCCAGAAAATCTGAGCATAAATGGCGCCCAAAAGGCTTTGATTTGAAAATAATAACGCCCGAATTGACATGAAATGCGACCCAAATGGACATGGAGAGCTGTCTCACATGGCGCCCGAATTGACATGAAGAGCTTTGTTTGAAAGTCAAGTATTTTTCGGGCAAATTTGGGAGAAACCGGGCAAAATTCCTTCGCACCCCCAAAAGTATGCCCGTTCCTACACCTGTGAAAGTAGGTGTCTTTTGTTTCAAGCCCTCTGACTTTAAATAAGCTGCAAATCCAATGCATTTACCTGGTAAATTCATTGATCAAACTTTCCATGCTGTAGGGGGAGTAAGGGCTCGCGCCCCCTGGAAATTTAATGACGCCCCCTCGGTTAAGAACCACTGCTGTAGACGCTTTTTGTACTAGTCGCCGCAAGCTGTAATACTAACAAACGTGATTTCGATAACCAACATTGTTTGTTCTGAATCAAGATAAGGTTGACTTGAGCTTTCTCTTGCAGCAAATATTTACCTTTCGATGTTATAGACATCCTAAATCTCAAACCAAAATTCTTAATTTTTCAAGTTGCCCCCGATCTCCTGTCTTGCTAATGCTGTAAAGAGGAGCAACATAGTAGAGGCGTATGGTGGAGTAAGACAAGTTAAAAAGGTTATTTTTTGAAAATTTTCATTACACTAAAAATATGCATGATGTGCATCTTACCAAAAGAAACTCTTTTATCAGAAAAAGATAAATTTAAAAGCAGGGTAAAAAACAGGTTTTTCAAAAAAACACATGTGTTTTTTTGCCTCCGGAAACTACGGGTAAAGGGCTAAAGGGCTTAAAAATCATTGGATATACTTTTTAAGATACAGAATCACTGTCAGTGTCATTAAACAGCTAAACCTAAGTCTGATCGACGCCTTTCACGCACTGGCATAAGAGCACTGTTGGTAGTTCAAATATTAAGTTTGCTTCCACGCTAGCAGAGCACGGTACATCCTACTCTTGTTATAGATGGTAGCAGGGACGGATTTAGGGAGCCGTGGGCCCTAGGCCATCTTCGTTTTTGGGGCCCCACGCAAGTGTGACCTATTTCGTCGTTTGTCTGAAAAGCGTGAAAGTATGCCCCTCTTATATGTAGGGCCCCCTGAAAAATATTTCTTTTGTTGTGCCAACTTTGGTTCTACAATTGTCTTAGATCTTCAACAGGAAATTAAAGCCTTTCCTACATTCTTCTAAAGAACAAATGGCATTGCGATCTTTTCTTGGAATTTATAGCTCTTTCATGTAGTTCAGAAATTATTTTCGTTAAACATCCGTGATTGCTAACGTTTTTAGTAGATTTGTTTTTCGGATATATATATTTTCATGCGGGACCGTGTTGCGGCCCTCGAAAATATCGTCTAACTGTCGATCTGATTATTTGTACGTAAACTACTTTTTTATAGTAATAGCAACCACATATTTTATGAAGCAAACAAGCACAATCCATTCAGTGGACACAGGGCTTATTTATGCCGTCCTGAAGTTGTCATTTTCCAAGCAATACAAAATATAGAGTTTTGATCCTCTATGCCAGGGGTGTCAAACTCGTTTTCACTGAGGGCCATATCAGCATTATGGTTGCCCTCAATGGCCCCCTTGTCACAGAATCAACCACAATCATCTACTTACGCTACGCCAATACTTAAAGAGCGTCTCTGTGACGTAATAATGATTATGTTGCAGTTTAAGTATCCTTAAAACTGAATAACCTTTTTGAAGAGAGACCTTAAGTCAGCAAGATAACTAAAATAACAAAGTTACAACATGGCAAAGAACGTCTTCCGCCTTTGTAAACAGGTACAAACCACTACAGTTCCAAAAAAGGCAGGTTGAGGCTTAAAATTTAAGCTTCGCGGGCCACATAAAAAGACTTGGCGGGCCACCAGTCTTACACGTGCTCTATGCGATAGGCCGACGGTAAACAGCATGAAGACAAGTTTTGCACAGCAGCAAAGTATTTTCGCAACACCCTCGGTTAACCATACGAAGTACGCCCAACCTAGACACGTTTTTCCCAGTAAAGCTCACAAGAAACTGTACTACTGTAGCTGATCTAAATAACATAAAGGGTTACACACCAAGCAATCTCTGTTTGCGCGAAATCTAGTTAAAACAACCAAACGTAGGATCCAATACGGACAATATGGCTTTACATCGGAGTTTTGTAGTGTCTGGCGGTCTTGCGTTGTTACGAGCTTTTTGTCAGTGGAAAATTGAACATCAGTTAAGTGTGGGTTTTTTCTTTTTCCTTTTTTTTGTAACCGCTTTCATAAAGACGACCTGAAATCTCTCTCACGCCCAGATGCACAATATTGTCGTGTTGTTACTGTACTGATAAGAGTCTGGAGTAGACATTTGCACTACCGTTTCAAGGTAAATTGTGAAGTTATGCCTCTGCGCAGTTTCGAAACTTTTTAGTTAACACTGATGTCGTCATAGGAAAGAGTTGCGCGGGGCCCCCAAAAGCGCGGGGCCCTAGGCCATGGCCTATGCGTAAATCCGTCACTGGATGGTAGTACAAACCACGCAGGAATGAAGAAAGCTGCTTCAATATTTCTCAAACCTCGAAAATTTATAATCGCCTGGTTTGATAGCAAATGTGTTGCTACGCCTTGTAATACTGTCGAAGGACATTCTGCAATGTACCCCGTCTCGACTTCAACGTTGGTGAAAAATTAAAAAAATAAACATCAATATTGTGATGGCTATAAGGGGCGTTTGAGCCCCTTCAGCCCCCCTCCCTGGCTGCGCCTTTGATTTAATAAACCTGAATCTGGCTGCGCTTAGGTAGTGACACCACTGTGGCTTAATCTGCTGAGTGAACAGTTTTTGAGCAGTCGTCGCATCAAATCATTTCTAGAAAGAAGCTACTGTACATGCGAAAGTTATTTTTCTTTGAAGAATGCAGAAAGTCTATCCAATTCTCAGCAAGATTGTTACTGCTTATGGCCACGGCATGTTGCGCTAATCAAACTTCAAGTTCTCTGTGATTTCCACAAATCAAAATACATTTTAAAGATTATAAATTTCTTGCTCGTAAAAGTTGTGCTGGCAGATTGCAGTCGTCCCATCTCAAAGTACATGGAAAGAGTGAAGCCGCAACCCGAAAATCTACCCTGAGAAAATTTAGGCTATGTTATATAAGTACATTTCAAAATCCGTTAGCCTCACAGAAAAGCTGCATCGTTTGCACCTGAAAACGATAAACGCATAGTTTCATCACGACTTCGCGACTTAGATTTGCTCAGATGGCAGAACATAAATCTGAATGTTACTGTTCTGCTTGCCCGACGACAGCAAAAGTTTATTTCCTTAAAGGGAATCTTCAGAATCCTGTAGAACGACTTGTGGAACGGCGTCTTAATGAACATAGGCGGTGCTTGACCGTTTGCATTAAAACAATTTGACCATTTATCAACAGACAATTTTGGGCGGCATGGAATTAATATTAAGAGGAGGATAGCGTTTAATGCAGGGGCGTAACGAGGGGGGGCACAATTCCACGGGCGCCGAATCACTATGGGGGGAGCGGAAAAGTCCCAAAAATGTCACAAGTACTTTCTTCAATACAGTCCATTTGCTTCTGAAAGACCTCAGGCTCGAACATGGGGCGCCAAACTTGATTCTTGCGCCGGGCGCCAGCTAACCTGGCTACGCCCCTGGTTTAATGGCGGTGCGTCATAAACAGGGACGCCGGAACGTCGGTAGGGCAGGAGGCAGAAAAAAAGTTGAGGCAATGCAAACTTATTAAAAACAAAAAAATCGTTACCAATTATCAGGCCCGTAACTAGGAGGGGCCTGGGGTGCTTAGTCTTCCCTGAAAAAAATTTTGCCCCTCCCTGGAAAAATGTGTTGGACATAGTTTAAAAATGTGGGCCCCTAATCGCAGTAAATTCTTCGCCTCCCCTGGTCTCCCAATCTGGTTCGGGCCTGCCAATTATGCTTGTTATAGTTCAACAATAATGTTGACTTCAAAAATAATAAAACAAACTATAGACATCTTGTTTCAATTCGATCTTAATAAATCATAAAATTACCTATGAAAAGTTACCTTTGCCACTGTTGTCCCTCATTTGAAAGGTCAGGGATTCAATGCCACCGCTCGGCGCTCTCCGACGCATAGGTGTAGGAGCAAGCGAATTTTTTGGGGTGCAAAGCATTTTGCCCAAATTTTCCCAAACTTGGCCAAAAAGTTTCCGTGCAAATTTTGCCGTCCGTTTTTTGGTGTGATCTCTAAAAAATGGTCTTTACTTGTTTTTCTGCAAATGTTGTGCGCCATATTTGAAGTCAAACAATGTTGGGCGCCATTTTTGCCCAGATTTTCAGGGATTTCACCGAGATATTTGGGGATTTTGTTTGGATTTTCAGAGATTTTGCCAAAATTTTCAAAGATTTTGCCTCAGTTTTCAACAAATCAAAACTTTTGGGCGGGCGCTTGCACCCCCTGCACCCCCACCTCCTACACCACTGCTCCGACGTCCTTTTTTGCCGCTATCAGCAGTCACTGTCTCGCTACATTACCTGCCAAAATGTCTGCAATCAAGAGCCACATGCGACAAAACGGAATTTGAAGTGAATATTTCGGAACTTGAAGTGAATAACTGAAGATTTGTTACCATGGTATTATTACACGATAAAGACCAACAGTAAAACAATCTACTCGCAAGTTTGGCATCTTGCCCCTGCAGGCAGTAGCGTAGCCAGCCCAAAAATTAAAAAATTTCGTAGGGGACAAAATGTTTGATTTTAGGCGAATAACACTATTTTCTTTGTGATATCGCCTCTCAAAGCACAAATGACTATATGTTCTAAAAATTTGGGGGTACATAGCCCCCTAGCCCCCCTGGCTGCGCATATACCTGCAGGCAAAGCAGCGTGCATTAGTGAACTGCAAGTTCAGCACTGCATGACACCAGAACAGTGAACCTGGCTGTTGTGCCGTGTGAGCGTCGTACCGGCAAATAAACTGTTATTGCAAGAAATAAATAAATTAATCGGAATTGAGCTGCTGACGTCAAATTTTATAGAAAGTTTTAGTTCTTAGTCCCAGTTTCTAGAGAGGGGCAAATGCCCGTTTTGACCCTGGGGCAGATCCAGCCAATAAGGTTAGGTGGGCGGTTTCAATAATATTTGTTAGTCAAGTCTCATTACGGGTTCACTGCGTTAAGAGAGATGAAGTATACTTCACAACACTTCTGTGACCAAAAATGGATGACAAAATAGCTTTGTATTGCGAATGCTGTTTTCCGAATTGTAGCCTACACAATCATGGTAAATAAGGTTAATTCGTAGGTTTGACGGGGAGTGATCGCCCCTCCTGGATTCGCCCTGTTTTGACGCGCCTGCGGACGTCCATGGCTTTGACGAGTTCAAAACTGTTTGCTTGAGTTCAATGTAAAAGCACACTCATAGCCGTAATAGTCATTCTTTTCGCATTTACATGTTTAGCAACAATGTTTACCCCAAAACTAATAACAGAAATTATAGAAAACCATTCTGAAATTTATATTTGCGCGAATAGCTGCAATAAATTTATTTCAAATTGATCTTGATAAATCATGAAATTATTTATGATACTGGCATGTAAGGTCACCTGTGCCCCCGTTTCAAAGGTCGGGGGGCAGTGCCCCGTAATGCACCCACGTTCCGGCGTCCCTGGTCATAAAGCTTTTTTGCGTAGCGGCAAGCGCTACACAGGGAAAACCTTCTAACGACATAGGGGCAAGCAGCAATAGAGATCACATGCTATGATCACTCTATCCTGCGTAGGTCTGCCCGATATTATATACTCTTCAGTTAGTATCGATATTTATTTGTGGTGATTATCGCACACGTCCTGACACGTCACGCCCTTCCATGAACTCTAGTCACCATTTCGCCATGTGGTGGTACTTGTACCATTACAGCTTTTATTGTTGTGGTAGCCTATAAAATTTTTAATTTTTAGTATAAAATGATGTGCAATTATGTTCATGGCATATCTAGGCATGAGAATTCACCAAGAACTATTTGCAGGATCAATCGAATCCACAGACTCTCGGTTGGGGGTGGCAGTTTATGGCAATCTAATCCCATTCATCGCGCTCGGGATTAAAAGGAGACTTCAGATTAGATACTGCCTTTTTCTCAACTTACTTTGCCATCTGCTCATTGCCATAGAGTGCGTTTACCACAGATGACAATTTTGGGGAGCTGGGTGGCTTCCAAAAAGTGGTCGCAACTCATTTTGTCCCAAAGAATAGGCAAAGAAAAGTAGAAAGTATAAATCAGTGACAAGATATCGGTAAAGGACAAACCAGGAAGCATTATCTTAAACTCACAGTATTTCTAGACACAGTATTTCACCATTGCAGAGGATTGCACTTACCATTTGTGATATTTTGGATGATCAAGATGTGTATTACGTTTCACCAACAGACCAAATTATTTTGTTAGTGTTTTTGGTGCTACTGTACAAGACTTTTTAAATATACTCTGTTAATATCAGGCATCAAAAACGTTAAAGGCGATTTGGTCTTCAAAGTGTGGACCATGTTGTCAACACCCACTGTTTTACTGATGGAACCGTTCATCAAACACCGCTCCCTCGCCTGATGCTATGGACAAATTCAGCCCAAGCTTAAACTGTCAAAGTGGTAACTTCGTTAAAGTGGAGTCATCAGGCAGGTTATTATAACATAGCCATGTGGAATTTGTTACTTTCACTTGTGGTATTCAGTAAGCTATCCGCAGGCTTTTGGCTAAAATTTGATAAGTACGCTGAGCTATATCCATTTTCCTCTGTTCCTGCCTTATTCCATGTCCTTTGGTGAAATACAACATTTCTTTAAATCAACTATAAAGAGTGGAAGCTCGCTAGCGCGTTGTTTTTCGAACCTGAGAAAGGACGTTCTTCATCGAAGATATGGCTATAAAATGACAATCAGAAAAATCATAATTTCAAGAGCGAGTCTTCCAAACATGATTTTTCACAAAGTTAAGCAATAGATCACTGACAGCAGCTTCAATACGCTGTGCTTTTCTCAGACATTTTCGCAAAAAATGTGTGCAGTCACATCAACGGAAACCATTATCTTCACAAAATCAACTGTTCGATGCTCTACACTTCGTGTAGCGGAATTACATGACTTCAGCTCTAGGAGTTAGGTTACACTCTAACGACAATCTGCTTTTGTTACTTCAACAATCTCAATTATACGCGCTCACGCGACCAGCATGAGAAAAAATACTGAAACCACTACCAGGTTACGGTGTGCTTTACTGCACAGAGCGCCGCAAGTGATCAAACGTTTTCGGATGAGGTTAAGATACTGTTGAAATGTGGTTTAAATTCTTAGGCCAGTGGTGCCAAAACGTTTTAACTTAAAATCTACTTTTCAAGTAGCCACCATAACGAGGTCTGCCAGACCAGCGTCAACACCGAAAATCCACACACATCATTTCCAGTTAACAGCAATCATCACAAGCAGATGAATCCCCAAAATTGAATTACGTAAACTCGCCACAGCAAATATAGCTTTGCACTTAGTGCTCACTAAGAAATCAGAAGTAAATCGATGAAGGCGTATCTCACAAGTCTGCGTAGAGGTATTCTCACAAGCTACGTATTTTTATACTGTGTGAAAGAGGCCTACGTAAGTGTCTTTTGATTAAAGCTATTCACTCGGGCATGTTGTTCACAGTCTCAAAGTCACAATAGATTTTTCGAACTTGTGGAAGCACTGCTGCAGATCTGCTCATGCTTCTTTTCACACAATATAAAACTATACGCGGCTTACCGCTTTCAGCAGTGTCAATGTTTTGCTGCAATACCTGCCAAGATATCTGTGTTCAACAGTCAAATGCAGGCAGGGCGTATCGGGGTTAGATGGCGTTCGGGCGAAGAAGCAAGTTTGGCGCCCCCATGTTCGAACCTTAGGTCTTTCGAAAGCAAGTGTATTGTATTGAAGAAAGTACTTGTAACCAGACCCGTAACTAGGGGTGAGTCCCCCTGGAACATTTTTCGCCCCCTAGAAAATGTATTGGACATAGTTTAAAATGTTTGGGCCCCTCTCAGAAAAATCTTCACCCCCCTGGTGTCCCAAACTTATGGGCCTGCTTGTGACATTGTTAAGACATTTCAGGCCCGCCGCAGTGATTCGGCGCTTTATGTCCCTTTGGCCCCCTCGTTACACCATTGCATGCAGGGCTACCTTACAGTGATTTCAAACAAACCGAGATTGCACACCAAAAAACATATTCGTCCAATAAAAACCCAGAAAACCTGTGTTACGAACAAAAACTGATGAGTGTGTTTATTTGAATTAAAACGATCACTGGGTAACAAATTTTTGGTCTTGTTTTTTTTATTTTTATTTTTTGGTGTTTCTTGATGTTTTTTGGTGCGTTGAGTACGAAAATGACGTTAGTTTTTTCGTAGTGTCAGCCGTTTTTCTGTAATTTGAAAATTCCTGAACTTTGGAAATGACATAATTTTCCTGGGATGCAATATGCTTTAGATAAATTTCAACAAGTTTTTATGAAAACGCAACTTGGCATGTCAGTTT
>Ga0210059_1005631_pt1 | contig 20138 bp, 10 predicted proteins | sample Ectturendosymbi2_FD_188042 | JGI IMG/M metagenome (GOLD analysis project Ga0210059, IMG submission 188042) | Ecteinascidia turbinata endosymbiont from Florida, USA - Sample 2 (SPAdes) (version 2) | ecosystem: Host-associated > Tunicates > Ascidians > Unclassified | place: Key West, Florida... | reverse complement strand
CGTGGTTTTTCATGAAGTCAAATTTAAAGTATGGAGAGCAGCAGTGGCGTAGCAAGGGGGGGCCTTGGGGCCGCGGGCCCCGGGCGGCACTATTAAGGGGGCGGCACTTTGCTTGTCAAAAATAAATTTTTGAAAGGAGTTTAAAAGTTCAAGCTTTTCGTTATTATTTTTTAATCAAATTTTAAAAGATTTAAAAGTTCCAACTATATTCAATTATTGTGTTTAGAAGCCCTAGACTGTTAGGTTCGCTTATAAACACACGTCATGTGGCTGTGGAGTGAGCAAATTGATGAAATGTTTATTCAAACGTATGGGTCAAAATCAAATGTACGAAAGTGCCCCAGTGTTTGTCTTGAAATTAGGGTTTTTATACACATTTACTTGTGTGGCAACTGTGTCCCAGTCCCTACACTTTCCTCGCCAGGCAAAGCCATTTCCGCCAACTCAGTCAAAAGTCCTTTGAACAAAGGAAAGAGATGACATTCGACCGCTGATTAGCAAACATTAGGGCGGCGGTTGTTTCCGGTTGATATTGCCCTTCCTCTCAAAATCTGATAAAAAAAGTTTTGCATGAAATCACGGTAAATAGTCAAGGCTAGATTAACCTTTTATCTCCTGTCGTTGGTTCCTCAGTAACTTCACAACGGCACATCATAGCATCACCTGACACCTAGGCATTGGCGAAGAAGCTTTCGCTGGGGTGGCGACAGCACAGTGGTGGAGTTCCGCCTCTCAGTTAGAAGGTTGTGTGTCCAATTCACTGATACTGAGAGTAACGCCGTAGCGCCCCTTGGGCAAGATCATTCGCCTCAACTGCCCGGGTAAGAAGCAATTTCAGGCATTGGTATGCTGCTAACTGCCGTCGCCAAAATTATAAAAAAACTTCTTGACACATCTCATGCTATTTTTTAATGTTAAATGGGATATTTTCAATAATGGCCATAAGCTGTAGCCTAGTCTTTAGGCAGGCTTATCAACATTAAATTTTGGTGCTTAAAGTAAAGAACTCTGCAAAGATAACTTACTTTACTCAGTTTCAATACAACGGCTGTTTTTCTGCATAACGTAATGATGTCGGAAAATGACGTTCTTGAAGCGGGGTGGTGCATTTGGTGCGTTTTCGTGGGTAACTTTGAGCTCAGATTGTCTGTTTGAACTGCAATGAGTGAATCAGGGCCAGCCGATAGGCCACGTGAGTTTCGTAAAAGTCTCTATTGTTCAACGGTTTTCTTAACATTTGCAGTCATAGAAAAATTCATTTCAACAAGAGAAGCTTAGAAAAGGTTTTGCTCTCATTTGATGAATTTGAGGCAAGAACCTAAGTCTGAAAACCTAACACAAGGGCAAACGATATGTTTAGATATGATTGTGGTGAAGGCTTTTAGGGGTCGTTAATCAAAACAGTTGTACAACTTGGCAATGGCTGTACTTAATAAAGTTGTTAAACTCACTTACCTTCGAGGGTAAGAAGTTGTAATCACCGCTTAGCATTAAAATAAGGTCTATGTCCCACTTGACATGGTTTGGTAATACAGTTTTCGAAATAGACGTCTGTTGCTCACCAGTCCTGTCGCCACGGGAGCTTGCCCCCCAAACAAACCTCCAATTCTTGAAATATGAAACACTAAACGTGAAGACCCCAGCTGAAGACCTTCTGGCGATGGTTCTGTTGGTAATGTACAAAGGCAAGGAAGGGCACTATGCGTTGTAATTGGAAGAGGACCAAAACAACAGCTAGACCAAGTGCGCAGGTCACGATGAAGACTGCAAGCTTCTCAACCATGGTTTTAAACCTGTTTAAGATATTTTTTCAAAATGGGTCCCCACACCTACAGAGGGCTCCGTGCAAGTGCCGACAGAGTTAACGTTAGAAGCCTTTTATAAATACTGAGGATTAAACCACTACTGAAACGTGAAGTGAACAATGAAACGTTCTTTACATCACTGAGATGGTATTATCAGATTAGCCTGGTATATGTAGGCCTAGTATATATACTACTTTTTAGTTAAAGATAGGGATGATATACGAAGTTTTAACATACATAAATGTTTACATCTGTAAAGTAGCTGAGCCGCCATCACATCCCTTAATGTTGTTGTGTGATCCCCTGGAATGAGTAAAGAGTCATGCGGTGAGCTTACCGGAGATTAAAAACCAACAAGAAAGAAAATTTGACGAAATATGTCGGGCTCGTATATGCATATGTAAAGAAAGCAAAAAATAGAAAAATTAATAATAAGAAAGGTGGAGATAAGCAGAAAAAGCAAGACTCATACTCGACAATGAAAAACAAGACCCATTTCTGTTTGTGAGTGTTTGATTGTGATTTTCAAGGTGCTTTATTAATCCTTATATCTTTAAATATGAGTAAAACACGATCTTCTTTCATTTTAAATTTTTGTAAGCAAATTTGAGGGGTGGAAAGAGCGGCACTTTTATGGTCGGCCCCGGGCGGCACTTAGCCTCGCTACGCCACTGGAGAGCAGCCAACAGGACATTTCGTGGATAAGCTAAATAAGCGGTTTCGGACGCTTTGCTAGCCGAGCGTAAAAAGTTATTCTGTGCGGCACTGCGATCATCAGCCCTGGACTTCTGTAGACACAAAAAGCATGGATGTTTTGTGTAACCATTTCTGTAGTCCATGAACTATAGAAAACATTTTATGTCACTTCATATTTTCCATTTGTATTGGCTACACTCAAGAGGTTATAGAAGCAACCTGATATCATTACAACTCTTCAAGTACAAGATAGTACAAAAACATTAAAAACAACCACCATTTACAAAAACAAGTACAAATACAATCGCCATTCTGCTGATCGGCATAGTCTTTGCCCAAAGCTGCTACTGCACTAATCCTACAAGCAACATCTTGACAGTATGAAAAGGAATGCTGTTGGCCATATGCAAAATACTTCCTGAACTCTTGATCTCCATCTCCACTGAAATAACAGAAAACACGATGTGCAGGGTTAGCAAGTTGTTTTCATGTAGATGCGACCCTTGAAGCTGAGCGAATTCATTGGTTAGGCTTATATCACGTGTTAGATTAGATCGATGGGGTTGTGTCAAAGGCTTTGCTTGGTTTGAACCTTGGGCCTTCACAAGTTCACACTGAATATAAAAGCGTGTTTCTTTCTCACTTGTTTCGCTTTCACTAGCGAAACACCATTCCATTTCACCTATTTTGCAACGTGGTTCTGGATCAAAAATTCCAATTCCGTGTGGCACCGTTTTTTGGCCGAAGGAAGACACGTCTGGGAAGAGCCGGATTAAAGGGTAGGGGGGCCCAGAGCAATTTTTACTGGAGGGCCCCTATGACGTAATTCATGAAGTAATCGTTTGTAAAAGTTTTGTTTTCGCTGATTAGCAAGGTTCCCGTTTGTTTTTTCCGGTAGTCGAGAATGTGCTTACTCAAATTCACATACAGTTAGCTCCGAGAAAGGAATTTGTGATATGGATACTAGGGTGTATTTTTACTAAGAAAAAATATTTCACAGACTACAGAGTGACTCAGCAAAAAAACAACATTCACCCGAACAATAAGCCGGAACCTGAGATTACAAACAAAAACACCAGAAAAATAACATGTCAATATGGCTAGCCCCCCAAGCTAATGTCTTGATTTTCACCTTAATTTTCAGGTGCTCTGGTTAACGCCACTTTCAACAACACTGTTCCGCTTGAAAGATTTGCCAGAAAAAGCGATTCAATCGCAGCATTTTTGCTAACACTGCCAGATCCTTGCGTTTTTTCTTAGAAGCTTTGCGCTTTTCATAGCTCCTGATGACCTGATGGCATTACAGGTTTCAGTATCGCGATAGCTAAACATTGCAATCTCATTTTCTGCTCTTTCGTTCTGCGAATCGACTGATTAAAACCTTTTCTGACGGACCACGCAATAACATGTGGTGTAAATGGCTTGAATAGCTTCATGTGTTTATGATGTAACACAACGATAGTAGCCAGCGCATCGGAAGAAAAGTGCGTTTCCACCCCACGTTACCCTTTATGACGAATCAAAGGTGCAGTTCAGTTGCGGCTACCTCGATACAGCACCAAAAGTTCGGGATCATTGATACTAGTGTTGCCACTTCTGATATTTTAACATGACATCAGATGTGATGTTCTCAGATAAATTTCTGATGTCTGATATTTTGTCGACAAAGCAGTTGTTTTTTTCACATTTCCTTTCATTTCAGGACGAAAATAAGTTAGATTCATGATTTTTAAGTTTCTTTCATCAATCTCTCACCCTAATCGGTGGCGTAACTAGAGGTTTGACCCTTGCGTGGAAAGCTTAATTGAAGGGGACCCACTAGCCAAAACTCAGAAAAAACGTTAAGAAAGATAGTGAATCTCTGAATGTCGTGGATGTCTGTACTAGATAAAAAAATGAAAACACCACGAAAAACGCAAAAAAAAACAACCTAAAGAATACTAAATATCAAAATGTCAACTGGAGGGGGCCCAGCTTTTACACTGAGCTTTCCAGGGGAGAAGGTCGCCCTTTGCCCCCTGTCAGTTAAGCCACTGACCCTAATGTGTGTTTGGTTATCGTTTCAAACTAAAGAAGCTCTCTTCGCTGCGTTGAAACTAACATTTTACGTAAATTATTAACGACTTCTCCATTTAATGGCGATATTTCGTTTTGTTTCGGATTCAACGAGGGTACTCGCGCTTTGTTAGGTTTGTTAACATAAGCATTTAGCTTATGTGAAACCGTAGCGATGTTGAAGAAGGCAACAATCTGATCTTAACAAGACTGACCCCATTGGCAACATTGATTGATACTAAACAGCAGTCAGCAACCACTTGCTTTTAGCACGCAAACAATGTTTTCGTGACATTTGTGCAATAGGCGTGATGCACGAGTAGAGAGTCATGCCCATGCCAAAAGAACGATTATTAAGAAAAAGTCACCAGCGAAATCAAATATATTTGCATTTAACAAAACCAAAAATATTTATAGGCTATTCAGTAGCGATTGCTAAAACTGGCAGAGTCAAACTTGTAGATAAATCAGTTGCTGTTGGGGGCGATTGTCCCCTTGATACTTAAGGCAACATAGGAATATAATATAGAGTTGTATTCTTGTATCGCTTCTGAATTACGAAATTTTTCAAACGAGTATTTTATTTGAAACAAATAAATTTCATCACGGGGGGCCCCTTGCAGCGGGTGGGCCGGGGCAATTGCCCCCGTTGCCCCCCCCCCCTTAATCAGGCCCTGCGTCTGGGTATTTCACATATTGCTTGTTCTTACCATTTATTGCCGAAAATTTCTAATGCGAAATGCAGAGAAACTATACCTAATAAGAGAAAACCGATAGGAATTTTTTATTCAGCCGTAAAAAGTACAGAAAGGACTGGCAACTGTTCGGCAAGCTCATGTTTAATGCGGCACAGTGATTTGACAAAGTTTAGCGTCACAGAAAAATTTTTGAGTAAGGTCAGCGTTTATCCTTTGACAAGTTGTCGAAATAACTGCTTAAAAAAGCGCTGTTGGCCAAGTTAATATCGTTAGCAGAACCACCGTTTATTACTTTTGTATACAGATATCCATTTTAATATTTGCAGTTTAAACAATAAGATCCAGGATTTGACATACGATTTAGATCGCCTGAAGAAGCAACAGAAGTTATTCCGAATCGTCCCTTGTCATGCGATTGACAATCAGTTAAAGGCAAAACACCGTCTGTGCATCCTTTGCAACGCAACGGAAAACCGCTGCAGAGATATCATGGCTGACTAGAAACTATAAATGAACTCTAGGATTCGCCCTTGCCTACTCCAAGAAATTATCAACGAGCAGGGCCTACGAGAGGGGGTACGAGAGGTACATCGTACTCGGGACCGGCAGGTACGGGGACCCAATAAAGTTATAGTGCGCATGGTCAGTTTTTCATTAGTGAAAACCAGCTGCCCGTACAACAAACAATCTATTTGTAAATCTTAGCATGACAGTGGATTCTGATTACTATACAAACAAGGTATACAAGTTTCGACGTGGGCCAAAGAACATTAGGGGGCCCGGTGTCGGTCTTCGTACCGCCTAGTAAAAATTCCCTCGGAGGACCTGTCAGCGAGACGTAGGTTTCGACGAAATGCGACGGTTTGAGCGTTGTACCAAAATGGCTTGTGATTAGGGCAAGTTTTAATTGACCAAAAACCCAAAACAAAATTATTTTATTGGCTTAACTAAGAATTTACTAATTAATTTAATGTTTCTTGAGTTTATGAAAGGAATAACGAATCACCGAAAAGAGAAAAACCCTCAGCATAACACGAAATACACTCAAAGGCACAGGCAGAGGTTTGTAGAGTTCGAACTTTAAAGCTCCCTTAAGCAAATTATCTGATCTACTCACCAACTTTTTGGTTTGGGATCGGATGCATTGCAGAAAGTTCGACGGTTATTCAAGCAGCAGCAGGAGTAAGAACGAATTTGTTATCAACTCAGGCAGTTGTGAATTTCGAGGTTTGCGAAATAACCAAGCAGCTTTCTTGATTCTTGCCAGGTCTTGCTAATATCGGCAGCAACTGGTATGCTGTAATCTACAGGAATGGCAATCTACAGAAGTGGACAAGCCGAGGAACGATCCACGTTGACAAACGCAAAAAGAGGAAAACAACAACATCAAAGAGCAGGAATTAATTGCATGTCGATGAGAACATAAAAACATGAAAAACCTCAGGTTTAGCAAATTGATGTGTTCTGAGAGTGGGCAAGCCCAAGGGAAGTGGGCAAGCTGTGGAGAGTCTGCCAAAGGCTGTTTGCCGGTTGGCATTAGCTGCCCACAACCGTAGTTACTGATTGTATTTGATATATTTTTGCTTATTGCTTTAAGTTCGTCCAGTCAGAAAATCAAAGAGAGAAACATGGTAGTTTATGTTTTTTTTATATACGCGTCAGCAAACATGCAGTCAAGTTGACAGCAGGCTAGAAACCTTCCGCGTGCTGGCCATGCCGTTTGTTCAAGTGGAATGGAATAACACAGTGTGGTCCAACTACAGGCCCACGGGCCGCATGTGGCAAGCCACAGCGTTTTCAGTCCCCCCGTAAACATTCAGGAAAAATGCTCAAACCTGAATTTTGTTGAAAAGAGTGCGAAATTGCATTTGTCTCGCTAAATTGCTTGCGCTGAATAAAGTGCATTTGTGCAAGGACAATGAATAAAACCTTATCTGTGTACCGCTGTGTTTTAGTAATTTATTTTACGATCAAATTAGAAGATACGGCCCACTGCTAACCCTCCACTGGGGCACCTGTCTGGATAAACTCTGTTTCTTTCATTGCCAAAGCGTTCGTTGTCTTGAAGAGTGCATCTGGCGCAATGAATTCAGGACTTGGCGCAATGAACTCGGCAAAGATAGACTTCCCAAACTGAAAGATTTCGCATTGAAAATGCACTCGATGTTTGGAAACACATACGTATGTGACAGTACATTTTCTGCGATGAAGCAAGTCAAATCTAAAAACAGAAATTGAATGGCAGACGAAACATTGGACCACAGTGTCCGACTTGCCACCACTAACACTGATAATGATAAAGGAAAGATAGCGCCTTATCTTACTGTTTTACCAAAAAACGAGATCCACCGCAGGTGAAGCACTAGCGGATTGAATATTTAACAAATTTGTCGCAACTAAGACTTTAACTTTTTACGGGGGCAGTAATACGATGAAACTCGCAACATGAGAAAAGTTTGCATGCTGCATCCCTTAGCATTATATACAGCAGTGTGCTTAACTTAGTGGTCTCTGGTGCATTGCAACTGGCTTCGATTCGAAATGCGACGGGTGCCGTTGTAAGCATTTTTGGTTATATTCTACAGTTCAATTAACTCCTCTTGGGCCGCCGTTTGGACATAGCTCCCTTGAGCGGCGCGATATGTTCACGCAAACCAGGAGTTAGTGCATCGTCGTGGCTACGCCTCTGTTGCGCTCGGAAAGCTCGAGCGGCAAGTGCGCAAAGCTTCACACTGTGGCAGCAAGCAACAATCAAAGATCTCATTCTATGACCACTCTATCATTGCTTGTTCGCGCAACGCATATATTTGGCTGCTGTTCTTCGTGCATATCCCGTTCGTGGTGAATCGCACATTCAACGCAACGCCAACGGAGGAGTGGCAAACACCACGAAGCATTGCTGATATCGTAATGGAAGCGGAACAGTGTTGCTGAAAATTTGCTACATTTTTCATAAAAATTAGTAATTGACTTCGATGAAATCTGAAACCTAACGCTCGCTTCCGGAACTCTCACCAAAAACTATGCCGCACAGGTGAGTATTGCGCCGCTGAAGCGAAATACTGCGTCGCACTGACATAAAATTGAATTATGTGGCAAAAATTATTCCACATTTAAACGCCGAGATTCAAAATGCAACACTACAGGTGTTCACCAGTTCGGAGTAAGGCACTACCCGGTTATTTGCAGTAATTTCTGCTGTGGACAAGACACAACTAAGGATTTAACAAGTGATGAAATCTAGCGGCAGTGCTGAGCGCTTTCCGGTCACAGAACATTTTAACGGCATAGGCTGCTTCACAAACAGTCATGACACACCAGAACAGTTCCTTGACGAAAGAGCTTTATTTCACTGACCCGGTTAGTTAAAACTGACAGAGGAATGAGATCAACAATGTTTCCTGGACGGAACACGGTTGCAAAGAAACAAATTCAATACCAGTGGCGAAAACAGGCCTTCGGGAATTTCAATATTCGTCGTATTCCTCTTCTTCATCATCAGCGGCAGAGTCGACGCCAACTTCTTCGTAATCTTTCTCCAATGCTGCAAGGTCTTCACGGGCCTCTGCGAACTCGCCTTCTTCCATACCTTCGCCAACATACCTGACAAATCGCAACAACGCATATTGGAAGTACTGTACATCACTGGCGTGTTTGTCGCACTTGTCACAAAATGTTTGTTATGCAATGGCGTCTTGCAAGTGCTTTGGTTGGCTACGTCGTGTCAAGCGAGTTTTAGTTGCTACACATGGTTTCTTTGCTGCGGAATTAAAAAATATATACTCACCAATGAACAAATGCACGCTTCGCGTACATCAGATCAAATTTGTGATCCAGGCGAGCCCAAGCTTCACCAACCGCTGTAGTGTTGCTCAGCATGCAAACCGCCCGTTGCACTTTGGCCAAGTCTCCACCAGGCACAACCGTGGGTGGCTGGTAGTTGATCCCCACTTTAAACCCTGTTGGACACCAATCCACGAACTGTAAGAAAAATAGAGCCATTGGTTAGAGGAAGCAGGCATATCTTTGTTACAAAGCTTGTCCTGCGCTAGACGACAATGAAAATCACACCGTTACAAGCATTATTCATCTACCTACCTTATAATATATTGACGTACTCCAGGAGCATGAAAAATGGAAGAACCGCACACAGAACACCAAAGATACAAACTGATAAATGGAGACAGTCCATTAAACAGACCTCCATATGATGCACTCATACAAAACATAAAGACTAATTCCAGGACGAAGTTAGAGTATATGTTCCGGTCACCAAGAATCAATAAACGCATGAGATGAGATTAGACTATTATCTTTTGTTTATCATGAAGTAATCGCTATTCTCGGCGATCTTTCCGTTCGTGGTGCATCACGCTCCCCTGATTTATGTGACGTCACGCCTTACCGTCAGTGGCGTAACTGACGGGGGTGTGCACTCCGCCCCCCCCGGCAAGCTAAATGTAAAAAATGGGCCACCTGTTAGCTTGTATTTTGTTATTTAGTATTCTTTTGATTTTAGTAGGTTCCTAATTTTAGTGTTTTTCAAAAATTTCTCTGTGTGTTTTCTGATTATTTCAGGTGTTAGTACGGACAAATCCAGTTAATTGCGTAACCAAATTGCCAATATTTTTTGCATGTGTTTAACCGGAATATGCTATTACACGTATCAGACCAATATCCGCAAGCTTACCGCTTAGCGACACAGGGCCCCCAAAGTTCAGTTCTCTCGCCACAGAGGGCTTTAGTGGGCTTAACCTCTCAAACAAAGCTTCAATCTCTAAACTGAAACGTGAAACACTAGAAATCAGTGGTTTTCATCAATCCGTATTCTGCTTTGTCCTGTAATTTATAGACAGAGCAGTACCTGCCGTTGTTACGTGGAATAACATCGCCTGATCATTTTTGGTACGTTTGTGAGGTAATAAATGTATTTGAGGCTTGAGCGTAAAGCGTCACCATTCATTGCTTGGAGTGTTGAACGTGAAGCTAGCCTATACTGTATGCCTAGTTGTATACGTTCAGAAGTCAGACTTCACCTTATCAACCGATTTTGTGTAGTGATTTTTGTGAGAAAAGGTATCATGGCTACTCCAGGCAGTCTTCTCGTATTTTGTACAGCACAGAAGCAAGATAACTTTGGTGCTTACAACCAAAGTTACACATTTGCGTAGCCTGCTGTTCAGCCAGCAAAATGGAGTTAATTGTGTGGTTAGAAGAGTCTATTTAGCAATTACTGCTAAGCTTGACCCAACAGAGATGTTGCGTCAACGTAAGCCCCTTGATCTACATTTGTCAACATTTATAGCCTATCTGAGATAAAAAATGTCATTAATATAAACACCTGCAATGCACCAGGATATTAACAAGTCTAGACATCAGAAAAGTTTATACATGCGTACTTCGGCCAGTTAAAACACAATGTGCGTGCTTTTCAAGCAAAATTAACGTAGCGCTAATGAAAGAAAACGTTCATCGCGGCGCAGTGCTTTGATCGGCCTCAGGTTTGTTCTTTCGGTAAAAGTGTTTTAATAACTGAACGATAGGGTTGATTCTGATTTCCTACAAATTTCTGTTAACATTTGCATTTCATTACAACATCTCTAAATAATCGTCATTAATTAAATGACAATTAAAGACCCAATTCCTTTTGTTAAGCTCCATTCTCAAGACACGTCTTGATGAAGTTGATCCCACCTGACGTATTTATTGCACTTCAGATTATGCAAAACTCCCCCATACTGTTGCCAGGAGATTCAAGCTGATCAAACCTTCAACAGTATCTTACAAGGGCGTACGCAAGGGGGGGTGGGGTTAACCCCCCCCCCCCCCCTTGAGCTTGATATTTTACGAAAACTTTATTACTTACGCAAAGGAGATTAACTGTTTTCGCATACTTTTTCCTTGTTAATTTGTCCACTTAATGCAAATACTATGGAATAAATTTGCACGCAAATTTCAAGGAACATTGAAAATGGGCCAAAAAGTAATAATTATGTTTTGGTGGAAATTCGGGCTATCGTCTTCGTCCAGAAACCACCTCACCACTTTTTGCAAACCCTCCATCCATTTTTTGCAAACCCTTCATTGCATGTTCAAGATTGTGTTCCGCGATAGTTCACTTTATCCGAAACAACTGTCTTTATTTTTTCTGCTAAGGCTGATCAGCGCAAGCACTAATCGCATTGGCTGCATTAGCAATTTCTGTAGCATGATAAAACTGTTGCACGAGCTCAAAAACCGCAGTTGTTAACATAGAAGCATTCAGAAATTTGATAATGTCTCAGCAGGGAAGAAGGAAAACAAAACGTTTGCTGGACGTCCAGGCCCGTAACCAGTTTGGGACACCAGGGGGGCGAAGAGTTTTCTAAGAGGGGGACAATTTTTTAAACTATGTCCAATAGTTTCAAAATACGTTCAACATATTTTTCCTGTGGGAACGAAAAAGTTTTTAGGGGAGGCTTCGACCCCTCCTGGTTACGGGCCTGTGGACTTCTATGCATCACAAAAAACAAAAGTTTTCTTGCGTATTTTATGCGCATTCTCAATTCTTGCGTACTTCAGTAAAATTCGATTTCGCAAACCAGGGTCTGCGCCAGCCAGTCCAGCCGCTCACCTTCAATGCTCAACTACTCGTATTTGACGAGACCTTAGCGCAGCCTCATTTTGCAGTTGTAAATTGCTCTGACGTAGTGGTGAGTGTGTTTTACTCCCCTGTTTTAATGCGCAGCCTGATATTATTGCAGTTATGAACTGCTATGTCGTGGCGTTGAGTTTATTTTCCTCCGATAGCCTAACTTGGAGCGCTGATAGTTTATATTCAGTGTAATGACACATGAAATAAGGGGAGTGCGTGTAGAAAAAATATGCGTTATTATGTCAACAAACTTCGCCAAAACGTTGGTTTGGAAACATGGAAATGACGTCAAATTGTGACGTCACAAACAGCGCACACCAAATACAAATGACCACCGTATGACCCTGAACCAAACCCCACCCCCATGAAAATTTTCTGCGTACGCCACTGGTATCTTATGACAGATAGCAGGCTACCCTCATTAGCCATGTTGTCAATCGAAGCTTCATGTGTGCATTCTCTAGATTTGGATGATGTCATAAAGGCTTTTGCATGCCAATAGACTCGCTCCAAGCCGTTTTGCTACTCCAGTACAACTTGTCTAATTCGTCATCGTTCAATTCGTCAATCCGCGTAATACGTTACTTTTTCGTCGGTCCTGGTAGAATTCTTATCTTTTGTGTACATTTCTGTTCGTCTAATTCGCCATCGTCTAATTCGTCAATTTGCTCAATTCGCCAACTCTTTCTATCCCGTAGAATTGTTTTGTTCGGCTAATACGTCATTTGCAGTTTCGCTTTTGATGTCTAAGCAGGTAGTACGTGTGGAAATTCAAACCAATTAAGGATCTTTATGTGCGAATTGTTGCACCTCGCAATTTGTTTATAGAATTTATACACGAGGTGCGAAGCACGACCCGACTCCCCATTGAGAGAACACGAGAAATATTTGCAGTTTGTTAAAGATTAAAAAGGTGCCAGATTCAATGGAGGAGTCCAGACATAGTAGAGAAATTAATTGTTGTATTCAACCATAACGTCATAAACTTGTATTTTACGGAAAATAAGAGCACTGTGTATACGAGTTACTATCAGGGCTGTAGTGGGGCGGGTACGCGTGGGAACGGCGTTCCCACACTTTTTTCATGACTTCATTAAATACTGGTTTATAATGCGTTTGACGCTGTTTAAAATGGCTAGTTTTTTGAGGGCGTTCCCATATCTATTTTGCTAGCACTTCATCCCTGGTTACTATGATAAAGTATACGAGCTTCTGTGCTCGATTTTTCACCTGTTTGCATAATTCGTCACTTCGCCTAAATTGTCACTTTTTTCTAATCCCCTTGAGGTGACGAATTAGGCAAATTCTACTGTACTATAATGTGACCAGTGATTACTGTCACTGATGTGACATTATTCATGATATTTTCATGGCTATTGTTATTCAATATTTTTCATGTGTACCACTGTGCCACTATACAGTGATTTGTTTGGTTTTGCTGTATGACAACGGTCCGCCAGTTGAGTAGCCATGCGATAGATAAATTACAGCGACAACTAAATCATGACGAACAATAATGCTAATTCAGCAACGCTTTAGAAATCTTTTCTTTAGAAATCACTATTATGGAGGCTCCTGTAGGCATTTTAAGGGGGGCAGAGTTGGACTGCTACGGCGCTGTTCATACTTTGTAATTGTTTAGTGTGCAGCTCCATATTTGGATAAAATTATTTGGCATTATTTGCTTAGTAGTTGCTAAATGAATGTGGTTTTATCACTGATGCGGAGAGATCAATGATCTGCTCAAACAACTCCCTTTCGGACTTACTACATTTGTTTGTTGCTACTTCAGGCAGTTCCCGGAATCTATCCCCATGACCCATCATTAAGTAAGCATTTGGTGCTTAGATGAAAAGTGGAATTAATTCAGGAGTTAATTACCAAGATGCAGGTGTGATCAGGGGCGTAACGAGGGGGAAAGGGGGCCACAACTCCCCGGACGCCGAATCACTATGTGAGCAGCGAATCACCGCAGGGGGCGCCGCGCCGAGAAGTCCCAACAACGTCACGAGCACTTTCTATGATACAGTACATTTGCTTCCGAATGACATCAGATTCGAGCACGGGGGCGCCAAACTTGCTTCTTGCCCCGGCGCACTACCTAGCCTCTTTACGCCATGGGTGCGGAGGGTCTTACAACAAATCATAAGCTTACTTTACCCAGTCACAAGTCGTTGATGGGTATCAATTTTAGATAGATGTTGCATGAAATTGTGAAATTCTACTTTAAAATTATTTACCCAATTGAAGCTCATTACATCACCCGACAAATATTTTCTGTTTTTGTGGAATAACGTATATGAGTTTTTGGGAACTAGTTATTGCATACCCAAGCAGTGACCAATGGGCCCCCTTCAGCTAAGTTTGCCCCCCTTGGCTCAAACCCCTAGTTACGCCACTGCTTACCGTCACGTTAAATTACACAGGCAACCTCAGCACTTTGACTAACCTGAATCGTACGTTTCGTTTTGATGGTGGCAATTGCTGCATTTACATCCTTCGGAACAACATCGCCGCGGTACAACATGCAGCAAGCCATGTACTTTCCGTGACGTGGATCGCATTTCACCATCTGATTAGCCGGTTCAAAGCAGGCGTTGGTGATTTCAGCCACTGAATGTTGCTCGTGGTAGGCCTTCTCGGCTGAGATGACCGGAGCGTAAGTGACCAGAGGAAAATGGATACGAGGATAGGGCACCAAGTTGGTCTGGAATTCGGTGAGATCGACGTTAAGGGCACCGTCAAAACGCAGAGAGGCAGTGATGGACGAAACAACCTGGCCAATCAGTCGGTTAAGATTGGTGTACGTTGGACGTTCGATGTCGAGATTTCGACGACAGATGTCGTAGATTGCTTCGTTGTCGACCATGAATGCGCAGTCGGAATGTTCCAAGGTGGTGTGCGTGGTGAGGATGGAGTTGTACGGTTCAACAACAGCAGTTGAAACCTGAGATTTTTACAACAGCACTGATAACACATTTGGGTTATAATCGCTTGTAAAGTAACAGAAGCCGTGCCTACCTGAGGTGCAGGATACACAGAAAACTCCAGCTTCGATTTCTTTCCGTAATCAACTGACAAGCGCTCCATCAACAGAGATGCGAATCCAGAACCAGTTCCTCCACCGAAGGAGTGAAAGATTAGAAATCCCTGCAGACCTGTACATTGGTCGGCCATTTTACAGATACGGTCAAGGACTTGGTCTACATGTTCTTTTCCGACTGTGTAATGGCCACGTGCGTAGTTATTGGCAGCATCTTCCTTGCCACAAATTAGTTGCTCTGGATGGAAAAGCTGACGGTAGGTGCCAGTGCGGACCTCGTCTGAAAACAATTTTCCTGGTGACAGGATTAAACAACTCTGAAATTGCTGAATATTTTTCGGTTTGCTTAGCCACGATACATATACACTTTTCTCATGTTCTCAAATGCCGCATTCCTTTCTGAAATTCTGTAGTGCGCATATGTATCTAATGAGCTTAATATGTTTGGTTACAGCCGCGATAAATGCATACTTTGTCTATGCTTCCCTGAAATTCGTACTGACGTCCCTGTATGGTTAAACATGATCATGGACTTCCGGATAACGGTACTGGATGCCAGTTCGTAGCATCAGTAAAGCTTCGCAGGTTGAATGCCGAATTTACCGCAATTTTAAATATTTTTTGATTCAATTCGCTCAAACAGGTGGCGTTCGATGTGCAAAGATTGCAGGCGTAAAACTTTTCTCCAATGATACGAACAGAACCTTTCGCAGTGTTTATCAACATTTTACGGTTCGTGACTCTCTTTCAGAGACACACAACGCCCATGGCTCCCTGCTCCACCAATAAAATACATACATTTGTCTCAGCGTATTGACGTTTTAGGTCTGCTCGTGGCCCAGAAAGAGGGCCATAACGCCCCAGTTCAGAGGCCCTGATGTAGCGTATAGTAGCGCTATTCCAGAGGTCATGTCACTGGCGATCACAGCCGCAAATTACAGTGTTGGCTTATGTAAGTATTGACGACAGGAAACCTTGATAGTTGCACACCAGCTGCTATTTCGGACACCATTTGTGAGTGCAATCACTGGAAACATTCGCCAATAGAGTGCGTGACTAAAGAATAATCTGCAGTTTGGCGCAATGGCATATTTTTGCTCACGTTTATAATTATGTGAACGCGCAGAAACGGCACTAAATTTATATCGCAAGCAAGCCTCACCGATCACCGTTGGTTCGAGATCAACAAACACAGCCCTGGGAACGTGTTTGCCAGCGCCAGTTTCAGAGAAAAATGTATTGAAGGAATCGTCGCATGAACCAACGGTTTTGTCGCTGGGCATTTGGCCATCAGGCTGGATACCGTGTTCGAGGCAATACAGCTCCCAGCAGGCGTTGCCCATCTGGACTCCGGCTTGGCCGACATGGATCGAGATGCATTCACGCTGTAAAGAACACAAAATCACTAAAGCATAGTGCGGTTAACAATGACTAAGGCATGGTTAACCGCTCTTTAAAAACAATCATCTTCATTGAGCCGCACAAACCACATACCTAGCTAAGTGTAAAACGATCTCCCTCTTATGACTGAGAGATGATGAAATTTGCAGCTGATATTTTACACGACGTTTGGCGCAACATAGAAGTAAGGTTACTTCTGTGGTCACTTTACAACATTCCGTTGTAAATTTGTTTTAACCCATTTCGCAATTTGTAGCAGTCACAATTAGCAGTTACGTGACGCTCTGTTAAGAAAGTGTGGAAAGGCCTGGATAAACTGCAAAGCTAATTTGGTTGCGGTGTTTCATGTCGGACATGTGGCAGAAAAACTTGAAATTCAGACAGGATGACCTGATTGAAACATGTCCACATTGTAATCAACTCGTATCAAAAGTATCAGCCAAGTATGTTAAGCATAAGTTGTTTCTATATTCTATTATATCCGAGCATTTTAGAAAGTGCCTACTGGCGTCAGCCATGTTTATATGGTGTTCCGCACATCTTTGATTTTTGGCGAAAGAATTATTTCCACCTGAAATATACGTTCTTGACAGCTAACAACTACTGTTGGGAACTGCAAAGGCTGTAAGTGGCTGTGCAGTGTGATTTGTTGAAACGCATTGTTGAAATTCACCTGGAGGATTTAGAACTATCATCCATTCGAATGTTGGGCAGATATTGAAATTTTAGAAATGAAGGTGAAGAACTCAAACTTTAAGGTTTTTTGAACAAAATGCTCTCGAGTGGGCTACTGATGGTGGCGAAAAGTAAGAGGAATCTCCATTGTTACATTCAGCAAATAACGATAGCGCAAGCGCCGCTATTTCTAAAGTAGCGGTTGCACACTTCTGAGTTAATACCAGATATTATGTCGCCAGCAAGTTGCACGGACCAGTAACTCGCGCTTCAATGCGTGGCGTGCAGTTACTTCTTTACCGAAGAAAAACAATGGGTTTGAGGTCCGGTGCTTGTCGCGAAACGAAGTGAAGCAAACAAGCGCGGAAGCTCAAGGCTTTTTCAACACGCGGGGTCTTTTAGGAAGCTGAGAGATTTCAAGTTACCGATTTCTGGGGTGTTATGGACAACAAGCGTTTTTCAAACAACTGATTTCTTTAATACACCGCATTGTTCTATCCGAGCAAGGTTGTAGGAGTGAGGATGTGTAGTGTTACGTTAGACCGATTTCCCATATAAAACAAATTTTCCAATGGTCTCACTGGTTTGTCACCTTTGTGGAAACTGTTGTAACTTGAATAAAGAAATGTGCAAATTTGAATGATCGCAAAAAGAAGAAACCAGAACCCTGTCTGCTGATTGCTCGAAAACTTACAGCAAACCTATAGCTTTTAATTGCAACTCGTAACGTACATCTACAACAACAACCTGTTCTACACAACGCAGCATATTGAACTAACAAGTAAAAGATATATGGCGACGATCACAGCGGGAATCATATGCTAGCTAGAGCAACTGCGAACCACTCTTCGTAACAGTTGCCACCAAACAGTCCTCAGTCAAAAATGGCTATAAATGTTTTTTTTTATCCGTCCCAACTATTCGGCTAGTAGTCCAATAATATCTACGCTAGAATCAGTATTTTACTCGTGAACACAACTATACCACAAAATGTAAATTGCGTTTCACAAAAACTGAACAACAAAACAACAAAACGCTCTTACCACCATGACGTTCGGTTAACAGTTTCAAAAAAATCTAAAGGAAAAATCCCAAGCTTAACTTAGCAGACTTATTCTACGCACTTTACGATGCTATAGCAGTTCTGACAATGCGGTATACCACGCCTTGCCGTGGTTCAAATATGTGGCAAAGACGCCAAGAGCCTCTTTCTCCATCGGTGGGTTTCTTCCAGTTTCCCATTGGCTAAGAGAAACTGTGCAAAGACACAACAGCTTCGTTTGTTCGGCTGCGCAGTGCACACAGGGATGCCAGATGATGCCAAATTTGGCAAATAGTGCCAAAAATCATTGTTTTCCCAAAAATTTGCCACATTTTATTGACAATATTTTTATGCCAAATTTTGCCATATTGCAAAATAACATTTGTCAGCATTAACAAAACAATCCGTTTTGGATTATTTATCAAAAGGATACCAAACATTTAGAGATAAAATACAACTCCTCAAAATTAACCGTTGTGAATTTTGTACAAATGCACGAGATATGTCTGAACACGATTATTGCTTGAAAATTTGCTGTAATTATTGCGGTGTTGCATTTCGTTCACATACGACCTTAACTGCGCATTTATTTTAAAACTGATTTGCTGTCACTGTGTTTCAAGTCTTACTGTGCTCAGGTTTACGTGCATTTAAAGCAGGCCTGCACAATATACGGCCTGCGGGCCGCCTGCTCCTCCTCGGAGCTTTTTATTGCGGCTCGAGAGAGCTTTCTCGATTGCAGGAAATGTTGCAAAACCCTGTTCTTCAGATAATTAAACGTCGTTCCAGAATTGTTTCCAGACTACAACGATATATAATAGAATGGACTTTTGCGGTCCGCGGAAAACGTCCAGCTTTCTAAGTTGTTCAGGCTTGCTTTAAAGCAATGATTCTGTGAATAATGATTAGAACGAAACATTACTTTCAGTTTTTAACTATGAATCAAAAGGTATCATTTCGCAGCCAAGAATCCGAGGCTATGATCTAAACAGACGATATATTTTGCCTGCTGAGTAAGCATCTTGATTCCTGTTAAAACAAATCTTTTTTTAATTGTCAAACTTTAAAAATAGATGTATAAAATATTAATTGCATAAAACAATGAGGGTCGAAAAATGAGTATTGCCAATATAACACTGCCATTTTCAGAATTTCTTGCTGGAAATTTGTCATAAATAGGACGAACACTTGCCATACTCTTTGTAAAGCATCTGACAACCCTAAGTCCACATTTCATATCAGACAAGGTGCAACAAGGCTGCCAAATCTGGGGATTTTCCCCCATATCTGGGGTTTTCACTACCTCCCAACGCCAGGGGTTCTGGGTTTTCTGCTGCAGATCTGGGGTTCATGACTTGTCCGCGTATAGCTTTGACTTAAAGCATGGTGCTATAGATTAAACTCGTAGGTGCTCTTGCTAGTGTGACCTTTATTAATCTTATGGTTACTCAAAGTTCGTTGGTCTTAGGTAGTCTCTGCTGGTAAGTAACTTATGAGTAAGCTGTGAATTAAAGACATCTGGGATGAATTGCTCTCACAGATATACTGTGCCGACGAAGCAGTCCCAAAGGAAATGATGAAATGATCCACACAGCAATTTAAAATAGGCATTAGCTAAAAGATCCAGTACCTATAGATTGATTTCTGCATGACAATGGAAGTAAAAATTTTAGTTATTGCCAATGTTGGCAGGTCAGACTTGAAAATGCAAACAAATTCATGTTGCTTCAACATAAAGATTCAGACCGAGAAAAATGTGTTATCAAAGTGCAAAGTCTATTAATAACATTTCTCAGTTTTTTTGCCAAGAAAAGTTCAACAGAGGATGAACAGGTAGCAAAAAGCGAGTTGCTGTTTGCAGACTACAGGGTGTTTCACAATTGTTGAAACAAAGCGGCAGCTTCTAAAACCTTTATCGATGACCTTATTCATTTTTCTCTTTCCAGATTGTCATAGGGAAAGAGTTAACCTTTCTATATATTAAACAAAAAATAGTCTAATGATGCCTTGGTCGATGGAGCAGAAGATCTTTTGTGTAAAGACATATTATGAAACGAAGTCTTTCCAGATTGTTCAAGCAAGGTTCAGA